>Ga0224736_1011_pt1 | contig 79613 bp, 67 predicted proteins | sample IA12soil_MG_GH6A_FD_161628 | JGI IMG/M metagenome (GOLD analysis project Ga0224736, IMG submission 161628) | Enriched cells from agricultural soil in Iowa, United States - IA12soil_MG_GH6A(-) | ecosystem: Environmental > Terrestrial > Soil > Agricultural land | place: USA: Iowa | collected 2017-05-08
AAAAATGAAAGGAAGCTAGAAATGTATAAGCATATCCTTATCGGTTTTGATGATTCCAGAGACAGTGTAAAAGCATTAGAAAGAGCAGCACAATTTTACTCCATGAATCCTGAAAGTAAAATAACGGTAGCGCATGTTATTCAAGAATATACAAATAATCTTGCATTTGATCAATATCATTTAAATTACCCTATTGGTCCTACTCCTAATGGAGGTGTATATCCTGTAAGAATGATATTGCGCGAAGAAGAAATGCCAAAGAACGGTAAAGAGAACTTTCATGATTCTACGGAATATATTTTAGACCATGCAAGATCCTTTTTAAATTATCAAGGTGTACCTGCAGAATTCAAAGCATTAGATGGAAAGCCTAGTACAGACTTATGTGATTTCGCAATCGAGCATCATGTTGATTTAATTATTGTTGGGAATAGTGGAAAAGGACTATTGAAAAAACTATTAGTAGGAAGTGTAAGTGAAACAATTATGAAAAACGCGGAGATGGATGTTCTCGTAGTAAAATAATCGTTTTACGAAATAATTTCTTAATGGATAGACAAAGAGCAAAAATGAGCAGAAATAAATCTAGACTATGAAAAATGGGAACCGTTATTGGTATGGTTCCCTTATTATTTGCTCCGGGGTATTCGTTTATTAAAAATAGTATGTGTCTAATGTAAAAACATGAAGAAGAAATTTCATCTGAATAGCATAGTAGAAGCCTGCTCAAAATAACATTATGATTTGATTTTGAAAAGGAATTTAGGTGAGACAATTGGTTGATAACGTGGAAAAATGGTCGGGAACTAGAAAAAAGTCTAAAAGAAGGTTAAAAAAAGATGATATAACCATTGTGGATACAGATGCAGCCAAAAAAGCGGTGGTGGCTACCGCCCTTGGAAATGCGATGGAGTGGTTTGATTTTGGAATTTATTCTTATTTGGCTGTGACCATAGGAAAGGTGTTTTTTACAGGTGTGACAGGGCCACTCCAAATCGTGTATTCATTTGCCACCTTTGCCGTGGCGTTTATCGTTCGTCCTCTAGGTGGAATGTTTTTTGGTATGTTGGGTGATAAATTAGGACGAAAAAAAATCTTAACCATCACATTAGTGTTAATGTCTCTGGCCACTTTAAGTATGGGCTTAATACCGGGCTATGCAAAGATTGGAAATCTAGCTCCTATTCTTTTGCTTTTGGCCAGATTGGTCCAGGGATTTTCTACAGGCGGTGAATATTCAGGTGCTATGACGTTCATCGTAGAATCCTCCCCCGATAAAAAAAGGGGATTTTTATCAAGCGGGTTAGAGGTAGGTACATTAGTTGGATATATCGCTGGATCTGGGATTGTGACGATTCTAAGTTTTATTCTCGGACCAGAAAAAATGCTTGATTGGGGATGGCGTATTCCATTCTTCATTGCCGCACCGATAGGTCTTATTGGTCTTTATTTAAGAAATAATTTAGAGGAGACGCCTATCTTTGAAGCGATGAATGAGGGCAAACCGAAAGAAAATGAGAAAGGATTAATAAAGAAGGTATTTGTTTTTCATTGGCCTCAGCTTCTGAAAGGGATGGTCTTAGTTTTATTTTTTAATGTTGTGGATTATATGCTGCTATCTTATATGCCATCTTATTTAAATGTTGTTTTAGGTTATGAAGAAACGAAGGGTCTTTTGTTGATTCTGATTGTTATGTTTATCATGATTCCGATTGTTTTACTCATGGGTTATTTTAGTGATCGGATTGGGAATAAGCGCATTATTTTAGGAGGTTTGATTGGGGTCATTCTTCTGTCCATTCCTTCGTTTAAGATGATTGAAAGTGGGAGTAATTGGATGGTTTTTTTGGGACTAATGATATTGGCTATTCTATTAGCCACTTTTGAAGCGACTATGCCATCCATGCTGCCTTCCTTGTTTTTTACACAAGTAAGATATGTTGCATTAGCCATTACCTTTAATATTTCCGTTTCTTTATTTGGCGGTACAACTCCATTGGTTTTGGCATGGTTAATAAAGGTAACAGATAACAAGATGATTCCAGCTTATTACATTATGGCTGCTTGCCTAATTGGTATTATTACCATGATTTTTGTAAAGGAAACTACCGGAAAAGCGTTGCGGGGCTCCGCACCTGCAGTGGAGGAAAAACATGAGATTGCAGAGATTTTGGAAAATCCTCAAGAGGCAATTTGGTGGAAAGAGGAAAGAAATAATATATTAGAAAAAATGGATGAATCAGGAAAAGAGAAAGAGTAATGATTTTGGCAGTAGGAAGCGGACATTAGAGTTCTCCGCTTCTATTTTTGTTATAGATTGTAAAAGATTGTGGAAATTGGCACCTGTTATTCAAAAATATGTTACGCTAAATTTAGTATACTTAGGACAGCGGGTGGGGAAATGGATAATAAAATTAAAGAACTAGTAGAATTAGCAAGAAAAAAATTTGGATTAGAAAGCTATTATTTAAAAAGACATAGCTTAAATCAAAAAATTACTCTTTTTCAAGAGACCGTTTATACATTAACGATGGAATGGTTTCCTAATCATGTGATTGAACATGAGGATGAAGACTACAATCCAGATGGTACGGCTATTATTGATATAGAGATAAAAAGCCGAAAGGTAGAGAGTGCAATATTTGTCGGCGGAATTTCCCTTGCAGATGGAGTTAGATTTAGGGAAAGGAATCAGATCATCGGTTGGATTGAAGAAGAGACTGGTTTAACTTATGGCAGGCATTTCATATTAGAAAAAGAGGGGAAAGGTGAATTTCGCTTTCGTGGATGTATAGATGGTGTCTCCCTGTACCCATCCGGACATATTGAATTACAACATGACAAAGAAGGAAATCTTACATTTTTCACTGTATATGGCTCATTTCCATCTACTGATTTGGTTTCTGGAGAGACTTATTCTCTTTCTAAAGATAAGGTGGAAACACTAATAAAGAAACAATTCAAATTAATTGAATTACCATTATATGAGGAAGAAAGACTTATCCATTTATATGGGATCGAGGAGATATTTGTTAGAAATGACCGAGTATCGACTATTCCATTTAATGTGGACACACGTTTTTATACAGAAATAAACAAAACGATATATTGGGATGAATCGGTTCGCAAGCCTTTTAAGAGAAAGAAGATTAATTGGATAGTTGAAATAACAGAAGAACAGGCTTTTTCAGATGAGCCATCTCCTGAGTCCTTTCCAATAACGGAGGAGGAGACTGAAAAATGTTTAGAGGAGGTCACAGCATTTTTACAACAAGTATTTCCAAATGACTCTGGTAAATGGAAATTAAAGACCCTCCATCGGGATAAAGGTTATATTTACGCAGTTTTAAGAGAAAAAGAACAGAAAAATCAAGTATGGAAAAGAAAGCTTACCATTTTGATAGATGCACAATCACTTGAAGTATGTAATTATATTGATAATAAACCACTACTGGAAATGTTCGATCAATTCCAAACATCTGATGAAGCAGTCATGACCAAAGAAGATGCATATGAAAAACTGAAAGAAAAAATCGTCCTAACACCTTGCTATGTTTATGACTTTATAGAAGGAAAATTTGTTTTATGCGGGAAATTAGATTGTCAGTTTGGAGTGAACGCATCCAATGGGGAAATTTTATGTTTAAATGACCTATAGATTTGGATGAGAAAAAGCAACTTACTAATATAAGGGAAGTTGCTTTTTTTAAATTTCTTTTTTATGTGAATTTTTCCTCTGTCCTAATGGCGTAAGCATCCAATATTATCCGTGCCATTACTTGAATAGGTAATCGGGAGCGCACCTCATATTCCGGGAAGTAGGAGATTTCCGATTTAAATCCAACGAGAGAGATTTCAGATAGCTTATATAATGGACTGTTTTGATTACATGTAAGGAGCAGAGTGCTAACTCCATTCACTTGACAATTACTGGCTGCTTCTACCAATTCCTCTGTCTTTCCATTTAATGATACAAAAATCACAATATCTTTTCTATCCATTTTTTTGCTAATTGTTTTTATGATATTCGGATCATCGTGAAGTTCACAGCTCTTTCCAAGCAGTTGAAATTTAACCATCATTTCCTTCGCGATTAGCTCGGAGAAGCCTCGAGCAAAAATGATGATTTTTCGTGAGTGAATAATCTTTTGAAGTGCGTCCTCTATAGTTCCGCTATCGAGAAGTTGAATGGTTTTAATGACTTCCTGTTCATTTTTCAAAATAGCCTCTTGGATTTTTTTATCTATCTTTTCCACAATAGAAAATTCCGTACTTGAATCAAAGTCATCTTTTAAATGGATTTTAAAAGCGGTAAAACCACTGTACCCTAACTTTTGCATGGTACGGACAATCGTGGCGGTGGATACATTAGCCTGTTCGCTTAGTTTTACAATGGAGATTTGAGGGATAGTGTCTAAATGCTGCTTTATATAATCGACTAAATATCGTTCTGTTTCACTTAGTGTGCTGTACAGGTTCTTTGCTCTGTTTAAAAACGTCTGTGACACATTTACCATCTCCCAAAAAGAAAAGTTTTACATTGAAAACGTTTAACATTGTAAACATTTACAGCCTCTATTGTGCCACAATATGAGTATAAAGTGAAACATAAGGCAGTGAGGAAAGAAGGGAACCAACATGATTTATACATGTACCATGAATCCCGCCATCGATTTATTTACGGAGTTTGAACAATTTTCTCCCTTCGTAGTAAATCGCAGTATTTTTGAAGACTATCAAGCGAATGGAAAAGCTATTAATATTTCGTTTATGTTAAAGAAAATGAATATTCATAGTACTGCCACAGGGTTTTTAGGTGGGTTTACGGGAGGATATATTGAACAGGAATTAAGGAGAAATTCGATTGATGTAAATTTTATTAAAGTAGATGGCATCACAAGAATAAATACCTTTATTCGATCAGGGGAATTAGAGTATAAAGCGGTAAATAAGGGACCGGAAATTAGCAAAAAGGCCCAAGAAGAGCTTCTTAATTATATTAAGACCTTTACAAGTGAAGATATGCTCTTTGTATCTGGAAGCTTGCCTAAAGGAATAAAGGATGAAATTTTTGTTGCCATTGCTGAACTCTCTCAGAAACAAGGGTTCTCCTTAATCTTGGATATAAGTTCCGATAGATTGATTGATTGCCTGTCGTATCATCCATATTTAATCAAACCAAATGACGAGGAATTAGCTCAATTATTAGGTGTTGAAAAGCTAGATTCAGAAAAAGAATTGGCAAATGCCGCAAAGTTGCTTTTAGATAAAGGGGCTAAGAGGATTTTAGTATCACGCGGTGAAAAGGGAGCTTTATATGTAGATGAAGAAACTATCTTATGGACAACTGCTCCAAAAGGCAAGGTAGTAAATACAGCATGTGCTGGTGATACGATGTTGGCTGTATTTATTGGTAAGATCATAGAAACAGGAAATGTAGAGGAAGCTTTAATAAGTGCAACGGCGGCTGGATCATCTACCGCTTTTACAGCAGGGTTAAGCAATTTAGAAGATATTCCATTATTAAGAGAGCAAATTCAATTGAAAAGGGAGGTTATATAGATGAAGACATACAAAATTATTGCAGCTACTGGATGCCCTACAGGAATTGCCCATACCTATATGGCGCAAGAGGCATTAGAAGAAGCGGCGAAAAAAAGAGGCATCACGATTAAAGTAGAAACACATGGTCAGGAAGGGATAAGAAACGCATTGACGGATGCAGAGATAGAAGCAGCAGATGGTGTCATCATTGCAGCAGATAAGGATGTCAATGCTGATCGTTTTATTGGAAAAACTGTCATCAATGTTTCCGTTAGTAAAGGAATTAAAGAGCCAGATAAATTAATAGATGAAATCCTATCTGGCAATGTTCCTAAATATAAAGATGGCCAAGCTAGAGTGCAAGGTCAAGCTGGCCAAAGCAACCAGAAAACATCTATCTGGCACAGCATCTATGTTTCCCTTATGAATGGTGTATCCCATATGCTTCCGCTTGTAGTAGCAGGTGGTGTGATGGTAGCCATATCATTTATGTTTGGTATCAATTCGGCTGATCCCAAAAGCCCTGAATATAATCAATTCGCTTATTATTTAAAAACGATAGGCGGAGTATCCATGAATTTAATGGTACCTATTTTATGTGCTTACATTGCTGAATCTATTGCGAAAAGGCCTGGGTTGATTATCGGATTTATCGTCGGGATGATTGCTTACATGAATGGTACTGGATTTTTGGGAGGAATCGTTGGAGGTTTCTTAACCGGCTATATTATGGTTGGGTTAGCCTATGTATTAAAAGGATTGCCTAAGCAATTAGATGGCCTAAAGGCTATTTTCCTTTTCCCTGTATTAGGTATTTTTGTGGCCGGATTTGCAATGTGGTTTTTATCTGCACCAATGGAGTCCATTAATAAAGGAATGATGTCATTCTTAAGCGGTTTCCAAGACTCAAGTCCAATCCTATTAGGACTAATCGTTGGTTGTATGAGTGCATTTGATATGGGTGGCCCTGTTAATAAAGCGGCATATGTTACAGGGACAGCATTGTTAGCGCAAGGAAATTACTTCTTTATGGCTGGAGTATCAGCAGCATGTATTGCACCACCGTTAGCAACTGGTTTCGCAGTTTTATTTGGTGGAAAAGCTTATTCAGCAAGTGACCGCAGTGCAGGTTATGTGAATTTTTTACTTGGATCTACTCATATTACAGAAGGAGCAATACCGTTTGCTGCGAAGAAGCCAATTAAGGTCATCCCAATCCTTATGCTAGGATCATCTATTGCGGCAATCCTAACCTATTTATTTAAAGTGCAAGTTCCTGCACCACATGGTGGATTTATTGTATTGCCAATCGTTACTCATGCAGTACTATGGGTTATCGCTATTCTAGTAGGTGCCATCATAAGTGGATTACTAATGGCCTGGGATCAAAAAAGAACAGTAGCAAAGGAACAACAAACTACTGAAGAAAAACATGAATCTGGTGAAACGGAAAAACTAGACGCTGTGTTGGATATTCAAAATATCTTCTGTAATGTAGATGCAGCATCACAACAAGAGGTATTTCTTAAATTAGCGGAAATTTCAAAAGAGAATGATATAAGCACTAATGCAGAAGAAGTAGTAAAGGGATTTCAAACAAGGGAACGGTTAAGTTCGACAGGAATGGAACAAGGTATTGCGATTCCACATACAGAGCTTAATAGTATTCGGAAAGCAAGCATAGTAATTATGAAATTAAACCAAGGTGTCGATTGGAATGCTCTTGATGGGAAACCGACGAATATCATAATTGCCATGTTTATTCCTAAAGGAAAAGGAAATGACCACCTACGCTATTTATCAGAGGTATCGAAGCTTTTAGTTCATCAGGAATTTATCAATCGATTACAACAGGCAAACAGTTCCGAAGAAATCTATCAAATGTTTATAGACAATATCCGATAGGAGGATAACGAACAATGAGAGAAGTTAGTGAGAAAAAAAGAAAAGCTCTGCAAAATTTAACGGATGAACAAGGGATTATCAGTGCCCTTGCTATTGACCAACGTGGCGCATTGAAAAAGATGATGGGGGAAAAGGGAACCCAGTATACAATGGAAGAATTTAAAGTACTTGTCTCTGAATCTTTAACACCCTATGCATCTTCTATTCTATTAGATCCGGAGTATGGTTTACCTGCCGCGGAAAGAAGGGATTCTAATGCTGGGTTACTTATTGCATATGAAAAGACTGGATACGATGCTACAAAGCCAGGGAAATTTCCAGATCTTTTATCAAATTGGTCTGCTCGAAGATTGAAAGAAGCAGGAGCAGATGCGGTGAAATTTTTACTATACTATGATGTGGATGAACCTGCAGAAATAAATGATCAAAAGCATGCATTTGTGGAACGAATTGGTTCAGAATGTGAAGCGGAGGATATCCCATTCTTTTTAGAACTATTATCCTACGATAGTAAAACAGAGGATACTAAAAGTAAAGAATACGCCAAAGTCAAACCGCATAAAGTAAATGATATGATGATAGAATTCTCTAAACCCAAATATAATGTAGACGTATTGAAGGTGGAAGTCCCTGTCAATATGGATTATGTTGAAGGTTACGGAACAGATTCCGTTTATACAAGAGAGGAAGCGAAAAGGTTCTTCAAAGAACAAAGCGAATCAACGGATTTACCATTTATCTTCTTAAGTGCTGGCGTTAGTGCGGAATTGTTTCAAGATACCTTGCGTTTTGCTCACGAAGCCGGTTCTGATTTTAATGGTGTCCTTTGTGGTCGAGCTACTTGGAAAGATGGGGTAGCAGTTTATGCTAACCAAGGTATGGAGAAAGCGAAAGAATGGTTGCACACACAAGGGAAGGCAAATATTCAGGCACTAAATAATGTCATTCAAGAAACAGCGTCTTCTTGTTTTGATAAAATTAAATAATACAAGAAAGGCAACGGTATTTGCACCGTTGCCTTTTCCATCTTAGGCCTTTATTACATACTTTCGTAAAGCGTATGCTACTCCATCCTCATTATATCTCTTGGTAGTATAAGTGCTGAGCTTTTTTGCCTCTTCTACAGCATTTCCCATTGCTACGCTAATTCCTGCTACTTTGAACATGGAAATATCATTTAAATTGTCTCCGATTGCAACCGTATCTTGTAATGGTATGCTTAAAAAATTTGCCATGTAGGTTAAGGCGTTTCCTTTGCTTACCTCAGCATGGGCAATTTCGAGTTTTGTACTGCCAGAGGAGGTAAGGGATATATCCTGCCGGTTCTTTAAAGTATTTTCAAGATGCTCCAGCTTTTTGCGATCAAAAGATAACACAAAAATTTTATATACTTCTAAATTGGGTATATCAATATCTTTGTAATCATTTATGTAGTGCAAACCAAATTGTTGGAATTGAATATCTCTTTCTTTATTTGCCCACTCCATGGGGAATGTAGGATCTTTCTCGGCTAATAAACGGATTTCTTCACCCAACTGTTCTTTCCCTTTTGCTAAAAGATGAATTCCTTGATTTGTATATAATTCGAAATAAAAGCCCTCTGATTCCAAAAAAGGAATCAGCTCTGATAGAACATTATCAGGAATAACAAGTTTTTGAATAATTTCCTTTCCGTGAAAAGCAATTGCACCATTTCCAGTTATAATCGGGCAATCAATACCGGCATTCTTTAGAATTGCTTGCGTATCATGAAGAGATCTACCAGAACAAATCGTTATGATGTCTCTTTGCTTTTGCACATCATGAATTGCCTCTACATTTGTAGCACTAATAGTCCCATCTTCTGATAATAAGGTTCCATCCAAATCTATAGCAATTAATCTCATTTTCAATCCTCCAAGCTGTAAGCAAATTCTGCACTAGTAATTTAGTATATACTACCCGTAGTTATCCTTATAATTATAACCTTCTTTTCTATGTAATCTTAATGGTTAATCGGATAAATCTTTGTTTTTTTCAACAATGGAATATATAGTTTGTTTGCTATCTTTAAAACAATCCCTCAAGTTGATCTAACTGTTTTTCCAACTGTATCCTTCGATTTTTTATTTCTGCCTCTTCCTGACGCAATATCTCTACATGGTTTTTTAGTTGCTAGAATACTTCCTCAATGAGATGGGGATTTCCACATCCAAATGATCGTTTCAGCTTAAACGGCATTAAGACTTAGTCCGAAGCTTTTAAACTCCATAATAACCTCATAATCTTGTATTTCTTTTTCTCCATAATCTTTTCTGTTTCCATTCCATTTTGGAGTCAGTAACTCTAAATCTTCATAATATCTTACAGTATCCTTGGTTGTATTTAATACTTTAATATACTCTCCAATTCTCACTATTTTCACATCCTAAATGATAGTTGACATGGGGTTAACCCCACATATTTTAATAAGAATAGAGTCATATGTTGAGGTGAAAGAAATGTTATTATGGATAGCAAAATGTTTCACTTTTGGATACGGTGCATTATCTTTATTAGCAGGCTCTCTACAGTTTTGGAAACGCAACATTCCAACTTGGTCAGCGGTTGGGATGACCGTCATAGGTATCATGCTTATGGTAACTGCTATATTGGTGAATGGTACATCGAAAACTCTTTATGTAGTATTCCTATGTCTTATTCTTATGCATCTATTATCCATCGCAAACGGAATTCATCTTTATGGAATAGTAAATATAAAACATCATGTAATAAGATTACTACTCTCTCTTGTTATCGTTTTATTTTATATAATGTAATTCGGAACACCCTTTTGATACTCAAAAGGGTGTTAAATTGCCTTTTCAAATAAAGTCCGTAATTCATGTGGCACTTCTCTGCTTTTTCGTGTACTTGCATCCATTGTTACACTTGTGACAAGTGCATCTGCACATTTTTCACCATGTTGATTATATATTTCCTGCAATAACACATAACTGCTTCTACCAATCTTTTCTGGCTTCGTGTGAATAGAAAGCCGGTCGTTTTGCCTGCATTCCTTCCGATAGTTAATATTAATATTAACGGTCACGGTCTGAATTCCCATCTCAAGAAAACGCTCATATGGTAATCCTGCATTTTCATACCAATTTTCCCGACCCCATTCAAGATACTCCAAATACTTTGCATTGTTCACATGTCCGTTCACATCAATTTCGGTGGAACGGACGATGATTTCCAGGATATCTTCCATTATCGTACTCACCTATCTATACTTTTATTTTTATCATAACATATTGGCTGATTGATTAATGGTAAGTTTTTCTGCATGTCCTTATAGTAGTGATTCGAAATTGCTGTCAGGAAAACCGTTTTACAGTATATGTAAACGATAAAGATAAATAGGAAACAGAGAATGTCTCTAGCAGACATCCTCTGTTTTTGGGCTATGCTATTACTCTTGGAAGCTACTTCGATATTTTTTAGGTGTGACTCCTGTATGTTTTTTAAATACCTTTATGAAATAGCTTTGGTCGTTAAAGTTGAGCCATGTTGCGATGGATGAAATAGGGTATGCTGTTAAGGAGAGTAGTCGCTTGGCTTCTTCGATTCGTTCACCTTGAATGTAGTTACTAATAGAAATTCCTACTTCTTTTTTGAAAAGACTGGATAAATAATTGGGGCTTAAATGATTAAGTTGTGCCAACTGATCTAAGGTTATATCCTCGTACAGATGATTATAAATATAGTGTTGGCAGGTTGTAACAGTACGGGAATATTTATTTGCCCTCGCTTCTTGTACCCGATTGGTAAAATCATATACAGCTTCTGTCATAATGGCCTGTATTTCTTTTAAATGGTCTTGCTCCTCCAACTGCTGAATATAAAAATCACTTAAAGTGAAGGCTGTTTCCTCATTCAATCCGCCTTCAACCGCAGCTCTACAAATTAGGGCAACACCTGTTATCATTAAATTTTTTTCGCTTCTGATTCTGCTTCGTTTAGACAATACACCCAATTCGTCCTCGGAAAAAATGGAATAATTGACGATATTCGATAATTTGTCTACTTGTCCATTTTTCACATAATGAAGTAAGACACGTTCATGAGAAAGATTCGAATGGAAAGTTAAATCTCTTCTTCCTTTTGACAGTTCTAAATCTGGATGATCCAGCTTTAAAGTGGATTCCAGTTCTTTATTTTGTTCTAGTACAAGCGATTTGTCTAATTTTCTCTTGTATATAGTGTAAAATGCAAGTAATCCAATAGTTAGAAATTGTTCACTATCCTTTACATAGAGAGAGTGATAAAAATCAAATAAGGCTCTTTTATGTGGGATTTCTTTATAGGAATCCATGATCTCATTCATCTTCTCTTCCGTTATGTCGGTATGAATACAGGGGCCAACGACTATCGAACCTTTTGTCTCCTTTAAATAAATAGAGAAAAACTGCAAATTGGAATAGGAAAAGAAACGAGGTATATCCACTACTTTGACTGGATATGTGTATTCCTTTATACGGAACTTTAAATTATTGTAGTAAGGGCTACTCTGAAAATGACTTGTTACACATTCGAATTCAAATTCTCCGTACTGGTTGATGTAAAAAACAGATAACCGATGTGCTGCAAACAGTGATTGGCAAAAGTAAAGAATCTCTTCTTCTTTGAAATGCACGTAAGTATCCTCCATTAAAAATTGATAGCGCATCCAATTTTGTTTATTTATATAAAAAAATACTATTTACAGTGGAAAAATACAATAAATCCGGATATTTAAGAAATAAAATAGGGGTGTTATAAAGAAATAAGCTCGAATTTTAGGAGGAAGAGTCATGGAATTACAAGATAAAATTGCTATAGTAACTGGTGCTGGAAGTGGTATTGGAAGAGCAAGCAGTTTGCTGATGGCGAAGCAAGGTGCAAAGGTAGTATTAGTAGATTTTAATCAAACAACTGGTGAAGAAACGTTGCAATTAATAAAAGAACAAGGCGGAGAAGCAATCTTCGTTCAGGCGGACGTATCCAATAGTAAAGATGTTCAAAATTATGTTCAAACTGCGGTCGATACCTTCGGACGTATTGATGTGTTTTTTAATAACGCAGGTGTTATACAGAAGTTTGCACCTTTAGCTGAGGTTGAAGATGCTGAATTTGATCGTATTATGTCTGTTAACGTAAAAGGTGTTTTCTTAGGTATGAAATATGTATTAAAAGTGATGGAAAACCAAGGTAGCGGTTCTATCATTAATACAGCTTCCACGGCAGGTATTCGTAGTGAACATAGTGCATCTATCTACTCCGCAAGTAAACATGCAGTAGTAGGCTTAACGAAAGCCGCCGCTTTAGAATATGTGAAAAAAGGTATTCGTGTTAATGCCATCTGTCCAGGAGGGGTAAAGACTGCGTTAACTAGTAGTGTGGAAAGAATGTTTACAGAAACAGGTTACGTGCCAGAGGAAGTGTCCGTAATGAGGATGGGCCGCTATGCAGAACCGAACGAACTTGCTGAAATGGTTGTATTTCTAAGTTCTGATAAAGCAAGTTATATGACAGGATCGGTTGTGGTTGTAGATGGTGGGTTAACTTTATAATTGATAACTAAAATAAATAAAAAGGATGGACATGAGGAGTCCATCCTTATTTTTATTTATATATCATAAAGAACGTATATTACTTTTATTCTCTTTTGAAGTAACTTCCTCCATCAACATGATGGACATACTAAATATAAGGGTGATTAATGAAGCAATAACAACACCAACACCTGTTGCTGTATAAAAATACCCGCCGCTGGCAGCGCTTACAAAAAAGCTTGCAATAAAGATAAGTACTCCTAAGCATACTCCACATATGGATCCTTTAATAGCCTTTAGACTTTTCTCATGCATTGATACCATCTCCCTTACTGAATATTCTACCAATAATCACAGAATTGTCAAATATTTTTTGAAAAAAATTAACAAAATAGGGTAGACAAATTGTTTTTATTAGTATTGACATCGTAATTAGAGATGATAACAAGCTGAGGCTTACCTTTACTTTAGATACAAAATAAAAAATCCTAAACATAATAATTTAGGATTTTTTATCTACTCTGGAAGCCTATAATACTTAACGTACCAACGAGTAAGGATATGATGGAAACATGTACGAGTACAGCCCCCAGACTAAGACTAGTATATATCAATAGTGCACCGCTGAGTCCTTGAAGAATAATCAGGATAAAACAAACGATACTTAAACGATAAATGTCTGGCCGTAAAGAACGGTATTTTCTCGCTCTCCAGATAAGCAAGAGAAACAGAATAATTAATCCAAGCGCAAATAATCGATGAACGACATCAATCCAAAAGGCATTCCCCACTACAGATGCATGCTCGGTTGGAAATGGATAGCCGCGAAATGATGCGCCTGCTCCTGTTTTGGATACATAACCGCCAAAATATATTGCTCCATATGAACAGATAAAAATTATCCAAGAAAAGATGGAAAAGGTAAGAGGTAATTTTCCACGTTCATGTATATTTTTTTCGTTCATATAAATTACATAGGCAATATTGACAACTGCTGCAAAGGAAATAAGAGCAATCCCTAGATGTGCAGCAAGGAGTAGCGGTGAAAGGGAGACCATTACAGTTAATGCCCCTAAGGTAGATTCTCCAAGAATGCCAATTACAGCAAATAACACCAACCATTTGATTTTAGGAGATTTTGATTTATAACGAAACCAAGCAATAGCGGACACAACAAATAGTAATAGACTAGCAAGACCAACCACTATTCGATGCGTATATTCAATTACGGAATGGTAATCGGAAAAGTCCGGGAATATACTTCCATTGCAGAGTGGATATCCGCTTCCGCATCCCATTGCAGATTGAGTCATTGTGTCAACAAAGCCTATAATATTTACGATAAATAGCACTGCAGCAGAACTAACTGCAAGCCAAAAATAACGCATGATTACACCTTCTTCGTAAGGTCTAATAATTATGTTCAATATTGAACAAAGTGAGATAAAGAAATAACTTCTCTTAGATACCGTCAGTCGGAACTAAGAGAAGCATTTTAAGTTTTTTCTCTGTCTAGCGCAAGTAGCTATCGGCTAGCGGATTCCTCCGTCTTCTCCCTAAGATAAGTCAACATCAGTTGAAAATGTAAGGACTATTTTCACTTGTTCGTGAACTACCTTACTGTGTTTCCTTTATCTTGAGCCTGCGACTACGAAGGTGAAATTTGAAGAGCTAATTTCGTTCATCCGTACGCCGATGAAAAAGCCACTTTCGCTTTTCTTATTGTACAACCGAGTTAAATGACATAATCCAAATTGCACCTACAACAATGGTTATAACGAAAATTAATCCTAAAACTAATGCCATTACATTGTAGCGAGGTCCTTCTCCGTCGCGAATATGCATGAAGAAGAAGAGCTGAATAACAAATTGTAATACGGCTGCTATCAAAATGACAGGTAAAAGTACTGATTTTGCCATCATATGATTTAACACAAGTACAAGCGGGATGATTGTCAAAATGATAGAAAGTATAAATCCAATTACATAAGCTTTAATGGATGCAGTATGTTCATGATTTGACATTTACATCACCCCCATCAAATAAACTACAGTAAGGATAAAGATCCAAACGGCATCTAAGAAGTGCCAGTAAAGACTGATGACAGAGATCTTTCTTTTCGTTACATTTGTAATCCCTTTACGAGATAGTTGAATCATTAATCCAATCATCCAGAAGATACCGACTGTAACGTGCAATCCGTGTGTTCCTACTAGTGTAAAGAAAGAAGTAAGGAAAGCACTCGTAGAGATAGTTGCACCTTCATGAACCATATTAGTGAACTCATTGATTTCAAGTCCCACAAACACAGCACCAAGGGCAGCTGTAACAATCAGCCAGCCCAATAGTGCTTTTTTATTTCCTTTATGCATGAATAAAACAGCTATACCACTTGTAAACGAACTAATTAATAAGATAAAGGTTTCAATGATAAAACCAGGTTTATCAAATTCCTTCCCTGTAAATCCTCCATTTGTGTGAGTATGCAAAACGGCATAAGCTGCAAACAGAGTCGCGAACAGGAGACAGTCGGTTACAAGGAAAATCCAAAAACCTAATATTTTTAACCCTTCCTGGTCTACATGACCATGATCATGGTTAGAAACATGAGCAGAAGCGCTTTGTTGCATGTTTAAAACCTCCTAATTTGCAGTTTGTTGAGCTGAAAGAACACGATTTCTATATTCATTTTCAGTTCGCTCTATCTCTTCCACAGGAATATAGTAATCTGTGTCATATTGGAATGAACGTACGAATAAAGTAACTACAACACCGATTAATCCAGCAACTCCCATCCACATCCATTCAAATGTAAATCCGAATCCGGCAATAAAGAAGAAGCATGCCATGATGAATGGAACACCAGTGTTTTTCGGCATATGAATTGGCTCGTATTTAACCGGTTTTTCTTGATAGTCTCCATTTTTCATTTCTTGTTTTTGATACCACCATGCATCGCGACCTTTTACTTCAGGTAGAATTGCAAAGTTGTATACTGGCGCAGGAGACGGGATAGACCATTCTAGTGTACGACCATCCCAAGCATCGCCGGTTACATCACGTTCACCGTGTTTAATACTATAGACAATTTGCCATACTTGGAAGATGAATCCAATACCCATTAAGAATGCTCCGACAGTAGATACCATGTTGAGCGGTGCCCAACCCATATCCCATCCAGCAGAAGCATTATAGGTATAAATACGACGAGTCATTCCCATGAAACCAAGGGCGTATTGTGGCATGAAGCAAACATAGAAACCAATTTGCCATAACCAGAATCCCCATTTTCCTAGACGATCATTAAGTTTAAATCCGAAAATTTTAGGGAACCAATAATACATACCTGCTAAATATCCGAATACAACCCCACCGATTAATACTTGGTGGAAGTGGGCGATTAAGAAATAGCTGTTGTGATATTGATAATCCGCTGGTGCTGCTGCAAGCATAACACCTGTCGCTCCTCCGACAAGGAAACATGGAACGAATGCATAGAACCAAAGCATAGGTTGAGTAATGCGCACCCTGCCTCGGAACATCGTGAAGAGCCAGTTAAACACCTTCACTCCTGTTGGTATCGCGATGATCATGGTACAAATCGCGAAGACAATGTTTACATCGGCTCCGGCACCCATCGTAAAGAAGTGATGCACCCATGTGTAATAAGAAACAACACTAATGGCAATCATAGAGAATACCATGGAGCTATAACCAAAGATACGTTTTTTCGAGAAGGTTGCAACTACCTCGGAGAATACTCCGAATGCAGGCAAGACAACAATATATACTTCAGGGTGACCCCACATCCAAATTAAGTTGACGTACATCATTGGATTTCCGCCCGCTGTTGATGTAAAGAAATGTCCGCCTAATAAACGGTCAATTGTTAACATAGCTAATGTTACAGTAAGAATTGGGAACGCACCTAAAATAGCGATAGAAGATGCCAATGTAGACCATGTGAAAAGTGGCATGTCACGTAATCGCATAGATGGCGTACGCATTTTTAAAATCGTAACGACAAAGTTAATTCCGGTCGCCAAACTTCCGATACCGGATATCTGTATACCCCAAATCCAGTAGTTTTGACCTGGACCTGGACTAAATGCACTTTCTGATAATGGTGGATAAGAAAGCCAACCAGCATTTGGTGAACCACCAATAACGAACGAAAGATTAAAGAGCATTGCTCCGATGAAAAATAGCCAGAAACTAATAGCATTTAAAGCTGGGAAAGCAACATCTCTTGCTCCAATTTGTAAAGGAACAACCATGTTAAATAAAGCAAACATAAATGGCATTGCCATAAATAGAATCATAATAGTACCATGAGTCGTAAAAATCTCATTATAATGCTCTGACTCTAAAAAGTGAGCATTTGGAACAGCAAGCTGTGCCCGCATTAAAAGGGCATCCACCCCACCGCGGAAGAGCATAAGTAAAGCTGCTAAAAGATACATGATACCAATTTTTTTATGATCAACGGTTGTGATCCATTCTCTCCATATCCAACCCCATTTTTTAAAATAGGTGAGGCAAAAAACAATCGCAACCACTGCTAAGACAATCGAAACATCGGCTCCATAAATCATTGGATCGCCGGTGACAAAGAAATGCGATGTATCCAAAACGGATCTCCTCCTTATTTATTATGTTCCATATCCATTCCAGACATTGATTTATCATCCTTTTTCATATCAGACATGGATGAGCTATCACCCATATGATTCATATGATCCATATAAGTTCCACCATGTTTATTTACAATGTCTTCATATAGTCCTTTAGGATAGGATGAAAAGCTTAATTCTTTCTCTAAGCCTGGTTTTTCTAAATTTTTATATCCTTGATTTGTTAAGGCAGGAGAATTCTTTTTCACACTGTCTGCCCATTTATTGAAGTTTTCTTGTGTAACAGATTTCACTCTGAATTGCATATGAGCAAATCCCTTACCAGTAAAGTTTGCACCTGAGCCAAAATATTCACCAGTTTTATCAGCTTGAAGCCATAATCCCATTGACATACCTGGCATTGTATATTCTTGCCCACCTAGCTGCGGAACCCAGAATGAATTCATTGTTCCAGAAGAAGTTAGAACGAATTGAACTGGAACACCAGCTGGAATTTCAGCATAATTCACTGTAGCAATTTTTTTGTCAGGATACGTAAACATCCATTTCCAATCTAAGGATGTTACTTGAATAACTATAGGCTTAACATCTTTCACAGGTGGTTTTGTTAAATTCAATGTTGTTTTCGCTGTAAAGACTCCAAGTATTGCAACGATAACAACAGGAATTCCCCACCAAATTACTTCTAGCACCTTGCTATCTGCCCATTCAGGTTGATAAGGTGCTTTGTTATCCGGTGTATCACGGTACCGTATAGCAATATAAACGAAAATACCTATAACAGGAATAATGACAACTGCACATAAAATTACCGAAATGATAATTAAACGTAACTCTTCGTGGCCAACTGGGCCTTTTGGATCGAGAACAATATATTTGCTTCTATCACATCCAGCCAAAAGGACCATGCCAAGCAGAGTTAAAAAGGAATATTTAGCTAATTTGGTCCATTTTCTCAATGGTAATTCCCCTTTCCGTTTGAAATAAAAAATGAGTAAATTAAAAAACAATACAACTATAGCAGATTAATTTCTAATTGAATATCTATATTAGTAGAATAATGACAAGTGTCATTGAAAGTTCAAACTTGGATGCAAATATTCCACTTACATGTAAAAATATGGGTATTATACGTAATGTTTTTAGCTAAATGACAATTGATTCTGATAATTCCACTTGTATTATGGAAGCGCAATAATGATTGAATTTTCTTATTTTATAAGGGTTTGTGAATAATTAATGGAGGTTTTGTTACAGAATGGGAAAATTTAAGGTGATTTATGCTCAATTTTGAACATAAATCAAACAAAGTCTTTAATTTGTGCCTATGAAAAACCGTATCATGTTTTTAAAAGTTATTTTAATATAATAATGGTGAAGAGAAAAATAATTAGGATTGCTCATTTTTTTTTATGAAGAGGAATGAGACAATTTTATAATTATCCCTTTCCATCACAGTCAATTTTCTTTATGATTAGAGAAATGGAAAAATTGGGGGATATGGAAATCATGTTTAGTAAAATGCGAATGTGGCTAGAAAAGCGATCACCCGTCCAGGTTATTGCAGGGTATTATTTACTGGCAGTTGTGATATCCATTTTATTATTCAATCTCCCGGCAGTACATAAGCCAGGGGTACATGTAAGTTTTATCGATACAGTCTTCACTGCTGTGAGTGTAGTTAGCGATACGGGATTAACGGTTTTTAATATATCAGAGACGTATAGTTTATTTGGATATTTTGTTATTATGATTGTTTTACAATTTGGTGGTATAGGAATTATGGCGATGAGTACCTTTTTCTGGCTTCTATTGGGGAAGAAAATTGGTTTGCGCGAACGCCGCCTTATAATGGTAGATAATAATCAATATGCATTATCAGGTCTTGTCCAGTTAGTAAAAGAGATATTAAAAATGGTACTTTTGACAGAGTTGGTTGGAGCTGTGATTTTAGGATTATATTTTATGAAATACTTTCCTTCTGGAAAAGAGGCATTTCTTCAGGGGTTATTTGCTGCGGTTAGTGCAACTACAAATGCTGGCTTGGATATCACTGGGGAATCACTTATCCCATTTGCAGGAGATTATTTTGTACAAATCATTGTCATAGTCTTAATCATTTTTGGGTCCATAGGGTTTCCGGTAGTAATAGAAGTGAAATCGTATTTTTTGAATAAAAGGAGAAAGTCTAGAATATCATTTCGTTTTTCCTTATTTGCAAAGATGACAACCATTACTTATGGAATTCTATTTATCGCTGGTACAGTTCTGATTCTCCTGCTAGAGTGGCAAAATTATTTTAGACATTTATCATGGCATAAGAGCTTTTTCTATGCGCTCTTTCAGTCAGCTACGACGAGAAGTGCTGGACTTACAACCATGGATATAACGGAATTTTCTGTGCCTACACTATTGATTATGAGTGTTTTCATGTTTATTGGAGGTTCTCCTAATTCAGTGGGTGGGGGAATACGGACAACCACGTTTGCTTTAAATATGTTGTTCGTCTATCATTTCGCAAAAGGAAACCGTGATATTAAAATCTTTAATAGAGAAATTCATCAAGATGATATTATGAAGTCTTTTGCTATTACTATATTAGCTGTTATGATGTGCTGTATTTCAGTAGTGTTAATCAGCATCTCTGATAAGCAGCAAGATTTAATGGCCATTTTATTAGAAGTTTGCTCTGCCTTCGGTACAGTGGGCTTATCGTTGGGTATCACTCCGGATCTAAGTGTTTTATCAAAATGCATTTTGATGATTTTGATGTTTGTTGGAAGAATTGGGTTAACTTCTTTCCTATTAATAATGGGAGGAAATAATAAGGGGAAAGCAAATTATCATTATCCTGTTGAAAGGGTGATAACAGGATAATGTAAATAAGGACGGCTCTTTTATTATTGAGAACCGTCCTTTTCTTTTTGGTTCATTTTTTTTGATAATTAGGAATATAATGATAATACGCATACATAAGGGGGGATTTTATATGGTAAATGGTATATCAACCAAATTAGTAGAGAGGTTTTCAGAGAAGGTAAACGATTCTATACCTGGGAGGATAGTGAAAAATGCCGTGATCAAAAATGGTATTGATGCGGTTGCTGAAAATAGAGATGCTATTGTGGCTATGAATCATGTTTTCTCTGATGAAATTGAAACAGGGAAAGTATCCAATCAAAAGCAAAGTGGAAGATGCTGGATGTTTGCTGCGCTGAATACGTTTCACCATAAAATGAATCGAGAGTTTCAATTAAAAGACTTTGAGCTATCCCAAAATTACGTTAACTTTTGGGATAAATTTGAGAAAGCGAACTATTTTCTTGAAAGTGTTTTGGAAACAGCGAACGAGCCTCTAGATGGAAGATTGGTTTCCTGGATATTGTCTACTCCCCAACAGGATGGCGGACAATGGGATATGTTTGTTTCGCTTGTTAAAAAGTATGGTGTAGTGCCAAAGCAGGCAATGCCAGAAACATTTCAAAGTAGCAGTTCGATGAGGCTAAATGCCATATTGAATACGAAATTACGGGAAGATGCAGTTAAACTCAGAAATATGTCCAGTAAAGGGGGAACTGAGGAAGAATTAAACAAAACGAAGGAAGAAATGCTGTCGGATATCTATAAAATTCTAACTCTATCATTAGGGGAGCCGCCAAGAACATTTAATTTTGAATATAGAAATAAAAATAATACGTTTTATCGGGACCTTGCGATTACTCCTCAACAGTTCTATGAAAAATATATAGGGCTCGATCTAGATGAATATGTGAGTATTATCAATGCACCGACTCAGGATAAACCATACGGAAAAACCTATACCGTACAATATCTTGGAAATGTTGTAGAAGGTAACCAAATTAAATACCTCAATGTCGATATGGATACGATGAAGGAGCTTGCTATCAAGCAGATTCAAGACAATGAAAGTGTATGGTTTGGATGTGATGTAGGTAAATTATCCAATAAAGATCATGGCATTATGGATTTGGACCTCTATGATTACGAATCGACTTTGGGGATTGAAATGTCAATGTCAAAGGCAGAACGACTTGACTATAAGGGGAGCGTCATGACTCATGCTATGGTTCTTACGGGAGTAAATCTTGTAGAAGGTAAACCAAACAGATGGAAAGTGGAAAACAGCTGGGGTGAAAAAGTAGGGAATAAAGGATATTTTGTCATGAGTGATAAGTGGATGGATGAGTACACCTATCAAATTGTCGTAAACAAGAAACACCTCTCAGATGATTTGAAAAAGGCATGGGAGAAAGACCCTATCGAATTGAAACCTTGGGATCCAATGGGGTCATTAGCGAAATAGGATATAAGGGATGTTGTCTCTGATGGAGAAAACATCCCTGTTTCATATGATGACAATTTTCGTCCATTTCTGCTTTTGTAAATGGACACCGAATGCTGACAACTTTATCTATTCGTTTTTTTTGTTCAAACGTTTGATTAAGAGGAAATAGAATATTTTGAGTCGAAAATGGTGAAATGGTGAAAAATAATAGCTGTTTTCAGTGCTCTTTGATATCCAACACAACGAAACCCTAGGTTCCCTGCTGAACTGTCTGGAGTATTCGAAGTTCTTGAAGCAATTCTATATGGGTTGCAATAGGATTCAGGGCAGAGAGAAGACCCACCTCTCATGGACTTTGTGGTACCGGATTTTGGTCCTTGGGGGTTATTGCTTTTGAACTAAACCAATCTGAACACCATTCCCACACGTTTCCGGCTATATTATATAAGCTGTATCCGTTTGGTGGGAAAGCATCAATTGGGCTGTTCCTAAATAAACATCCTTTACGGTATTTATTTTCGGAAACTTACCCTGCCAAATATTACAAACATGTCTTCCATCTGGATGCAGTTCATCTCCCCAAGGATATTTCTTTTGACTAAGTCCACCTCGTGCTGTGAATTCCCATTCGGCTTCCGTTGGTAGTCTTTTACCTGCGCAATCACAATAGGCTTTTGCATCATTCTAGAAAATGGAAAAACGGGGCGAATCATTTGTCCTTCTATAAAGGAATCTGGACATTCTGGTTGGAACCGATAGGCTCCTTCGATAACAGCCAACCATGGCGTTTCGCGTGGAACCTGCCGCACCATCTTTGTGGTATCTTCCTATAATAACAGGTAAAAAACAAAAGACCATCCGGATTGTTCTGCTTCGGTTTTATAATCTGTTGCCTTTACAAATTTTAAAAACTTTGCTTTGGAAATGGCGTATTTGTCCAACCAAAAAGAAGGAACCTTTACACAGCGTACAGTCTTCCCCATCAGCAGGAAATCCGTCTCTGTCCTTCGTCCCCAAAAGAAATTCTCCATCTGGAATAAAGACCATATCCTCTGGCTCCTTCTTATCAACTGTGAATAAGGAAGGTTGTGTTTTCTGTGGGAATAAAATCTGTTTGAATGAATGCTCTGCCAACCGAACAACATGATTTTTTTGAATCCATTTTAGTACCACTTCCTATCACAATTCTCGAATAATTCCTTCTAACAGTAACTAGGTTAGGGGTATCAGGGAGGGGGAATGGTTTGTTTGATTATTAACAATATTCGTCAATTTTTATTTGCATGTGAGCCGAGGAAAGTTCATTTTCTTTGATTTATTGTCAATTTATTCAAACGTTTGATTGAAAGAGTAATAGGTAGAAGATTATCTGAAATTGTAATTTTATATAAAAGGCTACTTCGTATTTTACTTTTACACTGTAAGGTACTGTGATTTGATATAGGTGAACATCTTTTCTTTTAAATAAAAGCTTTACTTATAGCTTTATTCATTTCACAGGCTGCTGCTTCCCGTATTTGGTTGTGCTAATTTGAATTCCTTGCTGAAATAGCAATACTCCATTCTTTTATCTCCCATATTCTTACATACCTCTAATACAGTTGTGCCGAAACAGCTAGTTTCAAAGCTTGAGAGCTTGTTAAGAGTTTTAGTGGATGTCCCATGCGTTTTCTCTTTTTTATACAAAAAAAACAGACGTTGAAATGTTGTAAAAGGTTATAAATAAATCAATATTTCATTTACATTTCGACACCATATAATGTATGAAGTTCGTTCTGAGTTACATGTTAAAAGTGAGATGATTTTTTGATTGAAGGGAGGTATTTAAGAGGATTTTGCCTGTGATATTCAAGTGAAAATGCATGTGTTATGATATGTATTGGAATGTAAGTTTAACAGCTTCTTACTCTAAAATTAGATTAGGAGATACATATGCACGCTATTAAAACATTTATTCCAAAATGGAACCGTGAAACCCTTTTGTTTATAGTTTTTGCAGTGTTATTTCTTGTATTTTCAAGTTATAAATTAACATTTGCTTACGGGATTACCTTTTCCTTTTCTAGCTTATTTTTGTTTTTATTGTTTCGGCTAATGGGACTTCCCAGTGCCGTTTTTGTTGGTGTAATAGGTCTTTTTTTCGTACAGCATAGTTTTTTGGGTATTAGCATTGGTTGTCTTTCTATTTTAGAGCTTTTATTTGTAGGTGCTTTTTTTTATAAAGGTAGAAAGGCAAAAATGTTCTATGTGGATGTCTTATTTTGGTTAACCGTTGGATTTGTTGGAATGCTTTTTATAAATGGGCATGCTTTAACAGGAAGTGTACTGTATTTTAAAGTAGCAAAAGATATTATCAACGGATGTTTTAATGTTCTGATGCCAGACATGCTTCTTGCATATGTTCCCTTTTATAAAATATTAAAAGTCAATAAGAATAATGTTTCTTTTCATCAATTTCTCTCCCATATAACATTTGTTTCTATTCTGTTACCTTTTTTCATAAGTATCGCGACAATCACAAGCAACGTTCATGCGCATATGGTAAAGGATGCGGTAAGGTCAGCGGAAAATAGTACAAATCGGATGGAAAAAGAAATGATCCTATGGAATAAGGATGACCTACATAAATTATATGATCCTTTTCGAACCAACCATTTATATGATACGGTGAAGGAAAATGAAGAGCAAGCATACGATATTGTTATCACAGACTTTCATGCTAATGTTATTGCTTCTGGTATTCAGGGGCTGAAGACCGGCCAGAAATATGATTGGATGCAGAATTATGAGTGGAGGAAGATCCAATATAACTTCTATGAGGCATTGCCGAAGGAAAAAGAAAACGCTACGCCTATTATGAGATGGAGATCAGGGTTCTATGTTTATACGAAAAAAATAGATGATTTATCGATGAAAATGGTGCTCCGATTTCCAATTTCTAAGTACCAGGATCAAATTACTAATAACTTTTTAGAACAGCTAAAGTATTCGGCTTTGTTTGCAATTTTACTCGTTTTCCTTGTACAGATTGTTAGTCGGATTTTTATCAATAATTTAAAGCAATTAACTGTTGCTACTACTGGACTTCCACAGAGGCTGCTTCATTTTGAGAAAGTCGAGTGGCCGCAAAGCTATGTATCAGAACTCCGATTATTAACACAAAATTTGAAAATAATGGCTGAAAAGATTAAGGAACAGTTCCGAGAAAGCAGTGAAATGAATAAGAAGCTAACGGAACAAACAATTAAATTAAAGGAATCGGAGGATCAACTGCATCAGTTAGCGTTTTTTGATGTTTTAACAGGATTGCCGAATAGGCTGCATTTCCAAACCTATGTCAAAAATTTAATAAAGCATCCTTTAACGAAACGCGCAGCGATTATCTTCATTGATATTAATCAATTTAAACAAATCAATGATACTTTAGGTCATGATGCTGGAGATGCCTTGCTGCAATTAATTGCAAAAAAACTTGGTGCTATACAAAACGACAATCGGGAAGTTTTTCGTCTTAGCGGGGACGAATTTGTCATCGTCCAGCGTGTAGAGGGTGAAGGATTACATCAGACGATGGAGCAAATTATTCAAGCATTTTCTTCCTATTTCCCTGTTCAAGGGCATATGTTTTATATAACTGCCAGTATCGGAGTAGGTATGTATCCTGAAGATGGACAGGACTTAGATACGCTTGTCAAATGCGCTGACATTGCAATGTATAATTCGAAGGAAAAGGGCGGCAATTGTATTCAATTTTTTAATGAATCAATGCGAAATAGTTTTCAGGAACGTTTAGAGATAGAACATTCTTTAAGGTTAGCAGTAGATAAAGGTCAATTTGAGCTTTATTTTCAGCCGAAGACAAGAATGAACAGTGTCACAAGCATGGAGGCATTATTGCGCTGGAAGGACCCGCAATTGGGATATGTTTCACCTGCCACCTTTATACCTATTGCAGAAGAAATCGGACTCATTTTACAAATAGATGAGTGGTCTCTATTTATGGCATGCAAACAAAATAAGGAATGGCAGGATGAAGGGCTCCTGCATGTACCGATTTCCGTCAACATATCAGCAAAGCATTTTCAACAGGATTCATTAATCCCTTTAATTAAAAAAGCTTTAGAGTTATCGGGGATGGAACCACGGTATTTAAAATTAGAAATCACCGAAAGTGTATTCATCAAAGATCCACTGCAGGTAGCAGAGGTGATTTATCGGTTGAAGCAATTAGGGGTGCTTATCTCTATTGATGACTTTGGAAAAGGCTATTCCTCCATGTATCAATTGCTACAGCTGCCATTTGATGAAATTAAAATAGATCGGCAATTTATAACAGATATTCATCAAGATGAGAAGAAGGCACTCTTGGTGAAATCTATTTTTGATATTGCCCATGGTCTGCATCTTAATGTTGTTGCAGAAGGAGTAGAGTGTGAAGCAGAAAGGGACAGACTGCTGCAAATGGGTTGCGACGAAATTCAAGGTTACTTATTCAGCCCTCCAGTAAATAAGGATGCGATGAGAAAGTTTCTTGCTGAGGCGGATGATCAGTTAGTTCGTGTCCCCGATTGAGGAATGCCGGTGATAAGGATAATTAAAGGAAAAACAAAAGATTACTTTTTCGCTTAAAGAGAAAAAAGAATGGAGGTCCATAGCTCTGGCTGTGGACCTCCATTCTATTATTAATGTATTTAACTGTCCTCCTGTGGTGGACAAAGTGGCGAAATGTCCACGGGTGGTGCCTGGCACCACTGTCATAAAATTTATGGGAATAGTAACAATAAGTAATAGGAGTTCAAGAAAGGTTTGGCCAATGTTCAAAAAATGGGAGGGATACGAACGTGGAAACGAAAAACTGTGATTTTTCCCCTATGAAGCAACAGTTAGCGGTAGGACTCCAACATTTAATCAGCCACCTTCAATCGAATTTAGCACAGCTTGAGGGAGAGGATTATTGCTTATTGAATTGTTTGGAGGAGGCAAAAAATCAGTTGGCAGATATTGAAGCGATGGCAGCATCCTTTTATTTGAATTGTTATTTATCTTCCTTTACAGACACATATGAGGATCTATCTATTTCCATGCAGCATCTTTCCAAACAAAGACATGGTGCGTTAATTGTAGTCGAGAGGAGCCATTCATTAGAGACAATTATTCAAAAAGGAACGCCTATGGAGGCGGTTGTGACACCGAAATTATTAGAAGCTATTTTTTATCCAGGGAATCCTCTTCATGATGGAGCGGTTTTAATAAGAGGGAATGTTGTGGTTTCAGCATCGAATGTATTGCCTTTAACTAAAAGAAAAATAGGAAAGGAAAAGGTTGGAACAAGGCATCGGGCTGCGTTAGGGGTGACCGAGCAAAGTGATGCATTAGCACTTGTTGTATCAGAGGAAACGGGCAGGATTTCTTTTGCATTAGAAGGAAAATTATATCCTATTAATATGACCGAGAAAATTACACTCAGTGACCCAATAAAGTTGATTAATAACGATTAAACTAATTCGTATTTGGTAATATGACCAAATTATGCAGGAGCCATTTTATTTAGATAAAAGGAACCCATAATAAAGTGACATCATTTTGGGTAAAATTTTTTAACAAGAATATGAATTATTAGGGATGTCCCTCCATAAAGTTCCCGTATATATATATTGGCGCTTAATTGTTAATGGGGGGAGTACAATGTTTATTCATATAGTTCGACAAGGAGACACTTTATTTAAAATAAGCCGAATGTACCAAGCTTCGATGGAAAGATTAAGATTGGCAAATGGCTTTGGAGATTCTAATCTCGTAATTGGTCAGGCAGTACTTATTCCTAAATACACGTATATCGTACAGTCAGGAGATACGTTTATCGGAATTGCCAGAAAGGCTATGGTAAGCGTGGAACAATTGAGACAAGCAAATCCGTCGATTCATCCTTCCTCTATTCATCCTGGAATGAAAATTAAAATTCCCAACATATCAAATTACCTTGCAGGTACTTTGGAATATTATCAAGTCCGTACGCCGGAACAGGACGCAGAACTAATTAGTCAATTTGCCCCTTATTCATCCTCCATCGCTTTGTTTGAGTACCACTTTGCCAGTAATGGAGATATCGTGAACAATTTAAATGATGCAGTAGCTGTACGAACTACTTGGGAGCATCGGGTAGTACCGCTTGTAACAATAACAAACTTAACCTCTCAAGGATTTAGCTCTGATCTTGTCAGTGCTGTATTAAATAATCCTACTGCACGAAGCAATTTAGTAAACAATATTGTTTATTTAACAAAACAACATGGATATGGCGGGGTAAATATCGATTTTGAACTTGTTAAGGCACAAGATCGGGATCTTCTGACCGGGTTCTTAAAAGAATTAAAGGTCCGCCTACGAGAAGATAGGCTGCCTATAACCATTGCTGTTCCTGCTAAATCGAGTGAAGATATATCTTGGTTAAGAGGATATGATTATGGTGGAATAGGCTCTGTAGTCGATTATATGTTTATTATGGCCTACGATTGGCACCATTCTGGCAGTGAACCCGGTCCTGTATCACCAATAACTGAAGTCAGAAAAACGATTGAATATGCTATAAAGACTGTTCCAAGCAGGAAAATCATTCTTGGCGTACCTCTATATGGATATAATTGGATCATTCCTTATAGCTCAGGAAGGATTGCACCAGGTATATCCAATCAAGATGCTATAGAAACTGCTATGCGTTATCATGCACCAATTCAATATTCAGAAGAATATCAATCACCATTTTTTAGATATAGAGACGAACAAGGACAGACACATGAAGTTTGGTTTGAGGACGTTCGAAGCATGAGTGCTAAAATGGAATTAGTTCGTAACTACGGTTTGCAAGCAATAGGAGCATGGCAGCTTTCATTAGGTTTTGCACCTGGTGTTTGGCTGCTGCGGAAGTTTTTTACGATTCGGAAGTTGTGAGAAAGTACGGAAAAAATATAAAAAACCGGCCTGATTCCCTTTATGAAATGTTCAAATGTAACGGGTATTAGGCTGCTTTACTTTTATTAACAAAAAGTCTGGTTTTACAATTTGTCCACCCACAATGGACACTTTTACAATTTGTCCACGAGTGGTGCCAGGCACCCTCATGATTTTACAAATTCTAATTAAATATATACATTTACTTTATTAAGTATATACATTATAATGAAAGCGATAACAGGTTGAGGGGTGTCTGGATGAAAGCTGAGCAAGTTTTTAATGAATATAACAGTTATATAGGTTCAGGAAAGAAACCTGCTGATTTTGATGAATTTTGGGATAAGGGTTTGGAAGAGCTTTCTCAACTGCCCTTACAGTATGAATTGGAAAAAGTAAATATACCTTCCCATATCGCAGATTTTTATAATTTATATTTTATTGGAATAAATGGAGCAAAGGTTAGATGCCAATATGTTTGTCCGAAAAACAAAACAAAAAAAACACCAGGAATGTTAATGTTTCATGGCTATCATTGCGATAGCGGCGATTTTACAGATAAGGTTGGCTGGGTTGCTGAAGGTTTTTCAGTATTGGCGATGGATTGCCGCGGTCAAGGCGGTTGGTCCGAAGACAATACAGTAGTAAATGGCACAACACTTAAAGGATTAATCATTCGCGGTGTGGAGGAAGGACCAGAGAGCCTCTACTATCGCTCTGTCTTTCTTGATACTGCTCAAGCGGCAAAAATACTAATGTCGATGGACAATGTGGACGAGGGAAATATTGTTGTCCAAGGTGCTTCACAAGGGGGCGCATTGTCTATTGTATGTGCAGCATTAGAGCCACGTGTAAAAAAAGTGGTAGCCCAATATCCGTTTTTGAGTGATTACCGGAAAGCATTTGAATTTGATATTACGTCTTCTGCTTATGAAGAGTTACATTATTGGTTTCGTTTTCGTGATCCAATGCATGAAAGGGAAGAAGAGTTTTTTCATACATTGGAATATATTGACATTCAGCATCTTGCATCTAGGATCAAGGCAGAAGTTGTTTGGGCAATTGGACTGGAAGACGGAGTATGCTATCCCGCAACACAGTTTGCCGTATTCAATAAGATTCAGTCCCCAAAAGAAATGATTGTTTTCCCTGAATATGGACATGAGTGGCTTCCTAAGCTAGGGGATAAGGTAAGGGGGTTTTTGATCGGTGACTCTATCCAATCTAATAAAGGTGAATAAGGATAACCTAGAATTTCATTTAACGAATGGTCGAATTAGCTATTTATTTAGAGTAATAGAAAAAAGCCGTCATTTGGAACATTTATATTTTGGCAAAAGCATACGCCATCGTGAAAATTTCCAATACTTAATTGAAAGAGAGGTACGTCCCTCTAATAATCTATTTGAAGGAGATCACACATCTTCCCTTGAGCATATAAAACAAGAATATCCTGTTTTCGGCACAACGGACTTTCGTAATCCTGCCTATCAAATAGAATATCCAAAAGGAGATCGAATTTCGGATTTTCAGTTTGACCATTATAACGTATCTGCAGGGAAACCTAAATTGTCAGGTCTTCCAGCAACGTATACTGAAAATCCTGAAGAAGCGGAAACGTTAGAAGTGGTTTTAAAGGATAGCTATTCTGAGCTTACAATTCATTTATTTTATACTATCTTTCAAAACTTTGATGCAATAGCAAGAAGCGTAAAGTTCGTCAATAATGGGACAACGAGCTTTAATATTAAAACGGCTATGAGCATGAGTATTGATTTTCCACATAATGAATTTGAACTTGTTCATCTAAATGGAGCATGGGCAAGAGAGAATCATATGGAACGAAAGCCTGTTATTACAGGTGTTCAATCGGTAGGAAGCACTAGGGGGGCCAGCAGTCATGCACATAATCCATTTATGGCTCTAGTTCGACCGGAAACAACGGAGCATCATGGAGAAGTATTCGGCTTTAGTTTTATCTATAGCGGAAACTTCCTTGCACAGGTTGAGGTTGATACATATCAAGTAACAAGAGCGATGGTAGGTATTCATCCACTCCAATTTTCATGGCAATTAAATGCTAATGAGGAATTCCAAACACCTGAAGCAGTTGTTGTTTATAGTGAGAATGGTTTAAATGGTATGAGCCATATCTTTCATGAACTGTATCGGACAAGACTTGCAAGAGGTCAGTGGCGGGATAAGGAACGCCCGATTTTAATAAATAATTGGGAAGCTACTTATTTTGATTTTAATGAGGAAAAAATTCTTGAGATTGCTAGAAATGCGGCTGATTTAGGAATCGAGTTATTTGTTCTCGATGATGGATGGTTTGGGGAACGGCATGATGACACATCCTCCTTAGGTGACTGGTTTGTAAACAAAGAAAAATTGCCGGCAGGAGTAAAGGGTTTGTCAGAAAAAATCCATGCACTAGGATTACAATTTGGGCTTTGGTTTGAGCCTGAAATGATCTGTAAAGACACGAAATTGTATGAGGAGCATCCAGATTGGCTCATTCATGTCCCTGGTAAAAGGGTTTCTCACGGAAGAAATCAATTTGTATTAGATTTTTCCAGAAGAGAAGTAGTTCATTATATTTTTACGTTGATGGACGATATTTTAAAGGATGGACAGATTGATTACATTAAATGGGATATGAATCGCTATATTTCAGAAGTCTATTCGCAAGGACTTCCGGCAAATCGGCAAGGAGAGGTATATCACCGTTATATTTTGGGTGTTTATGATTTATACGAAAAATTAATAAACAAATACCCTAACATTCTATTTGAATCGTGTGCAGGCGGGGGCGGCCGATTTGATCCTGGCATGCTATACTATGCTCCACAAGCATGGGCAAGTGATGATACGGATGCTGTAGAGCGATTGAAAATCCAGTATGGTTCTTCTTTGGTTTATCCACTTTCTAGTATAGGAAGTCATGTATCGGCTGTGCCTAACCATCAAGTAGGAAGAACAACTAGTCTGGAAACGAGAACAAATGTGGCCTTTTTTGGGACCTTTGGCTATGAACTGGATATTACCCTTTTGTCTGATCAAGAAAAAAGGCAGATGAAGGAACATATTGCTTTCTTTAAAAAGCATCGTAACCTGTTCCAACAAGGTACTTTCATTCGATTATCGAGTCCATTTACTAATAATGAAACAGCCTGGATGGTTGTTTCAAAAGATAAATCAGAGGCAATCGTTGGGTATTACGAGGTGCTCTCTAAGCCGAATCGGCCATATGAACGTCTAGTATTAAAAGGACTATCTGTGAATACATTATATAAAATTAATGATTCAGAAGTAGAACGTTTTGGAGACGACCTTATGCAAATCGGTCTCCTTTTTGGAGAAAACTTTACTGGCAAAGCCGATGAATACTGGGCCAGAGAAAAAATAAAGGATTTTAATAGTAAATTATTTTATCTAAAAGCAGTGGAAGGCAACTAGAGAGACAGTTAAAGGAGATGGAATATAATGAAGAAATTCCCGAGTAATTTCTGGTGGGGTGCAGCAACTTCTGGACCGCAAAGTGAAGGACGTTTTAATAAGAAGCACGCCAATGTTTTTGATTACTGGTATGAGGTGGAACCAGAAGAATTTTACGACCAAGTTGGCCCGGATACAGCATCTAATTTTTATAATAGTTATGTAGAAGATATTAAATTAATGAAAGAAGTTGGTTTGAATTCTGTTCGAACTTCTATTCAGTGGACAAGATTAATAGATGATTTTGAAACAGCTACTGTAAATGAGGATGGTGTCCGATACTATAATGATGTTATTGACGAATTCATTAAGCAGGGAATTACCCCTGTAATGGCGTTGCATCATTTTGACTTGCCTGTTGTGCTTTACCAAAAATATGGTGGCTGGGAATCGAAGCATGTGGTAGATTTATTTGCGAAATTCGCAAGTAAATGTTTCGAATTATTTGGTGATCGTGTGAAGCATTGGTTTACCTTTAATGAGCCGATGGTCATTGTAGATGGCCAATATTTATATCAATTTCATTATCCTAAAGTGGTTGATGGGAAAAAGGCAGTTCAAGTAGCATATAACCTTAATTTAGCATCTGCAAAGGCGATTAGAGCATTTAAAGAATTAGGAATGCATGAAAAGGGTGCTAAAATCGGGATTATTTTGAATCTAACTCCATCATATCCAGCAAGCCAAAGTAAAGAAGATTTAGAGGCCAGCAGAATAGCGGATTTATGGAGAAATGAGATGTTTCTGAATACAGCAGTATATGGTGAATTTCCGGAAGGACTAGAGGAATTGTTATCAAAGGATAAAGTGATCTGGGAATCGACGAATGAAGAGAAAACAATACTTAAGGAGAATACTATTGATCTCTTAGGTGTTAATTTTTATCATCCTTCAAGGGTAAAAGCTCCCGATATCTCTCCAAACAGCACTGCTGACTGGATGCCAGACCGTTATTATGATAATTATGATATGCCTGGCAGACGTATGAATGTGGATAAGGGATGGGAGATTTATCCGCAAGCATTATATGACATTGCAATAAATATCCGTGATAATTATAAAAATATCGAGTGGTTTGTTTCCGAAAATGGCATGGGTGTTTCAAGAGAAGAGCGCTTCTTGAACAAAGAAGGTGTTATTGAAGATGATTATCGCATTGATTTTATTAGAGAGCATTTAGAATGGCTTCATAAAGGCATTGAAGAAGGTTCTAATTGCTTTGGATATCACTTATGGACACCGATTGATTGCTGGTCATGGAAAAATGCCTATCGAAATCGCTACGGTTTTATATCCAATAATATTCATACTCAAGTAAAAACGATTAAGAAATCAGGGAATTGGTTTAAAGAAGTAAGCAAAAATAATGGATTAGAATAGAGTAAGAGATAGTTTAAGAGGAAAAACACCTATTTTACGATGGTTTAAGAATGATATTTAGCCAAAATAGGTGTTTTTCCTTCCTATTTATTTTTGCGAAAATTGTATAAAGTAGTAGTAATAGGATAGAAGGAGGAATGAGCATGGCATTACTTGCCTTAGATATAGGAGGTACCTCTATAAAATATGGGGTATGGGAAAATGAAAAAATTAGTAATAAAGGATCTTTAAAAACTCCTAAAACATGGACGGAAATGAAGGTACAATTAAAGGATTTAAAGAAGAGAGCGGAAGAGCAAATTCCATTGGAAGGTGTTGCAATAAGTTCTCCCGGAGCGGTAAATCAGGACAAGGGCATTATCGAAGGTGCCAGCGCTATTCCTTATATACACCATTTTCCGATTTTTGCGGAGCTGACTGAATTATTCCAGTGCCCTGTTTCCATTGAAAATGACGCAAATTGCGCAGGACTTGCAGAGGTATGGAAGGGTGCTGCGAAAGGATTGAAAAATGTTCTATTTGTCGTTGTTGGTTCCGGTATTGGCGGAGCGGTTATTATGGACGGCAAGGTATGGCATGGCAAACATTTATTTGGCGGTGAATTTGGATTTATGCTGCTAACGGACAATAATACCTTCAGCGATTTGGGAACAGCGGTAAACATGGCTAGACGAACTGCAAAGCGTAAAAATATTCCCGAAGATGAGCTGAGCGGGAAAGATGTTTTTGATATGGCCGAGCAGGGGGACCCGATTGCACTGGAAGAAGTCGAAACCTTTTATCATTATTTAGCACAAGGAATATATAATTTACAATATAGTTTTGATCCCGAAAAAATTATTATTGGCGGAGGTGTCTCCAGTAAAGAAGATTTAATTCCGCAATTAAATAAGCGGTTGGAAAAAATTATTAAGCAGGTTAAAATTGCCTCTTTTATGCCAGAAATAACTCTATGCAAATTTAAAAATGATGCAAACCTAATTGGAGCAGTCTATAACTATAAACAGAAGTGGTGCCAGGCACCACAAATGGACAATTAGGAATTTTGTCCTTGTGGGGCGGACAGTTCAAAAAGCGTTAAAGAGCCTTGTTGCTTACAAACGGCTCTTTAACGCTTTTTGTTTCTTTATTCAGGTAATCTTCGGATCATTTCATAGCACATTCTCGAATTATGATACAGACCTTTCCAAGAATCGGAAATGTTTTCTGGTGTCGTATATTTCTTGCTTCGCAGGGATGATATTGGGTTACCTCCTTCATCGATACGCGAAAACCATTCACCACCAGGCCTTGGATCATGAATATACGTTTTAATATAATTCCATGCATTAGCGGAAAATTGGATAAACTTCTCGTCCTGTGTTAGTTGATAAGCATTGTAAAACCCTATTACAGCTTCTGCTTGTCCCCACCAAACTCTCGTTTTGTTGACCATACCATCTATCTTGGCATCGAATATAGAACCATCTTCTGCAATTCCTTCCTCTGCAACCTTAATGGCCATTTGCTTGTTGATTTCCAAGACGTCCGGCCTATCCAACTTGGTAACATCCAACGTCTCTGTTAATAGCCAGCTCGTTTCAATATCATGTCCATAAGAAAATGTATTTTTCGTACGATTCCATTTTTCATCAAAAGCAACATGACAAAAATGTTGTTGACGATCGAAAATTTTTTCGGAAAATAAATCAAGCAAATGATCAATTCTCTTCAGTAGATGCTTTTCGGGCCATACACTATAGAGATTCGTATATGCCTCTAAAAGATGTAAATGGCTGTTCGTTGTATATACCGTTCCTAAACCTTCATTTAAAAGCTCATTGTCTTTAAGTTTCCAATCAATGGTGAATTCTTCGTTATACCCCTTATTTTCTGGAGAGTAGCACCTCTCCTCAAGCATATGAAAAAGAGTGATTGCGAGCTCCAGTGCCTCATTATTCCCGGAAGCTTTTGCATACTCACTTAGCCCATAAATAGCGAAGCTTTGTGCATATACATGTTTTTCGCTAATAATCTGCCTTCCCTTGTAATCTACTAACCAATAAATTCCCCCATGTTCATGATCCCATAACTTTTCTTTTAAAAATTGATAGGCATGCGTTGCAGCTTCTAAGTACTGTTCTGCCTGCGTTAATAAATAGGCACCTGAAAAGGACCACAGATGTCTTGCACCAATAACCCCGCCTTTAGGGCTATTTGGATCCACATTTAATTGAAAATCTACTTTCCCATAAAAGCCGCCGTTCTCACGGTCTAGTAAATTAGTCCAAAAAGGCAAAATTCGCTCATTAAGTTCTTGTATGAAATCTATCTTTTTCATTATCATGCCTCCACTTTTTGTGGTTCTACAATATTTCGAACCCATTTTTGTGTTAAAGTGCGCTTTATCCCGAGAATGGCGCGAATAATTTCGTGAGAATTTGCGCAGAAATAAACCATATATAACGGAAAGTGAAAGTAAACACTTATCGCAGCTAATGGTAGCCCCCATATCCAAACACCAAGCGTATCCAGCCACATTACATACTTGGTATCTCCACCAGCCCGTAAAATTCCAACATTATTAATATAATTTACGTTTTTCGCAATCGAGATAATGACATAGGTATAAATTAAGCTGTGTACCAAAGTTGCTACCACGGAAGTAATTTTATACAAAGGTAGAATGAATGGTAATGTTAAAATAATGAGAATGCCAATAATAAAGGAAAGTATAATGGTAATCTTAATGAATTGCTTTGCGAATTGTACCGCTTTTTCCTTTCGATTAGCCCCAATTTCATTACCAACCATAACGGATGATGCGTCACTGATTCCAGCAAATACACAAGTAAATATAAAGATAATCGGATCAATCATGGATATCGCTGCTGTCTGATCGGTCCCCATTTTCGCGTATAGCCAAAAATAAACCGTATCACCAACTGTCCAAGTGGCGTGATTAATAATAGATGGAAAAGTGATTCGAATGTAATCCTTGCTTAAAGTGCTTCGAAAAACATCGAGATTTTCCTTTATTATTCTCCACGTAATAAATTGTTTTCGAACTAACAGGTTAAAGAGCAGCGCTGTCTGGACAATTCTTGAAATTAGAGTAGCAATAGCTGCACCTTCCGTTCCTAATTTTGGAGCACCCCAATTCCCATAGATTAATAGGAAGTTCAAAAAAGTATTTAATACAAGCGCCAGTACACTGTAATACGTTGGACGCCGTACTTCTCCTGTAGTTTTGAGAGCCACCACAAATATCATCGAAAGCGCGGTAAAGAGATAGCTATAACCAATGATGGATAAAAAGTGACTGCCAATCTCCTGTACACTTCGATCGGAAGAAAAGATGCCTATTATATAAGGAGAAAATAATTGGGTAATCAGCGAAAAAATTAAGGAAAAAGCCGCAATGATAGCACTTACAAAAATAGTCGAGCGACTGATGCCACTTTTGTTTTTTGTTCCCCAATATTGTGCACAGAAAATAGTTGCCCCACTTGCAAAACCTTGAAATAACACAGTCGGTATTTGCGAAAACTTATTCGCGACACCAACTGCTGCAATACTGTCCACCCCTAATCTACCAACCATTATAGAATCGATAATGTTTAAACTGGATGTAATTAAAAGTTGAATGGTAATTGGTACTGTAAAATAAAGCATTTTTTGATAATATTCTTTTTTGCTTTCGTTCAAAACCTCACATTCCTTCAAATAAATTCTTTACTAAAATAATTTGTAAATATATAATAATTTACAACAAAAGTATATACAAATCAATACAAATGATTATTGTTATATGTTCTTTTGAGGGAAGGGGTATGTAGGGTGAATTTTATAAAAGGCTTCAGCTTTGGTTATATGAGTAAAAGAGGAGGATGGAAAGAGGAAAAGGCAAAGGAAAGCTTACGATTATTAAAAGAAAGATGTGCCATTGACCATATTGTTTTAACAGTAGTTGCGGAGCAAGATAAGCCACAGTCAACAACCATTAATTGGAAAAATCACCAGGATGTTGTAAGCGATGAAGAAATTATTGGGATGATTGAGTATGCTCAATCATTGGATTTAACCGTCATATTAAAACCAATGGTTAATGTTTCAGATGGTACATGGAGAGCTCATATAAATTTCTTTGATACAGATGTTCCTTGTGAACCTAAATGGTCTGAGTGGTTTAAGGCATACAATGAATTTATTCTTCATTATGCAGATATTGCTGAAAAAACAAATTGTTACATGTTTGTTGTAGGTTGTGAAATGGTAAATGCTGACCGAAGGGAACAAGAATGGCGCAGCCTAATCGATGAAGTGCGCAAAGTTTATAGTGGGCTTGTTACTTATAATTGTGACAAATATCAGGAGGATATATTGAAATGGTGGGATGCGGTAGATGTTATTTCTTCAAGCGGCTATTATCCAATTGATTCGTGGGAAGAACAACTGGATCGAATCGAAAAGGTAGTGAAACACCATCAAAAGCCATTCTTTTTTTGTGAAGCAGGCTGTCCAAGCTGGGTAGGTGGAGACCTCCTTCCAAATGATTGGACGCTCCGCGGTGAACCGGATGTGGAAGTACAGAAAAGATGGTATGAAGAAATGTTCCGTGCAACAAGTAAAAGAGCTTGGGTACAGGGATATGCTATGTGGGATTGGAAGGCCAATCTTTATCCGATGGAAAGGGCTGAAATTGATCAAGATTATGCCGTATACGGAAAACCTGCAGAAAAGGTTATCCATGATTATTATAGTAGTATAAAATAATCTGTATAAAACCTTCCAAATTTATTATAAAACCAAGGAGAATATACTATTTTTTATATAAAGATATACTTGTTTTAAATAAAGTAATAAACTTTAAAAATAAAAGTATATACAAATAAAATAAGAAGTGCTAAAATGACCTTGTAAGCGTTTGCTACTAAAAATGAAACTAACTAAAAAGCGATAAAATAGGGGGTATAAGAAGTGTTGAAGAAAAAGCTATTTCGTGTATCACTCGCAGCTGGCGCACTCGCACTAATGCTAGGTGCTTGCAGTAACGGATTGAGTTCCTCGGGTACAGATAAGGGAGGAAAAGAAACTATTACATTCATTAACCATAAAACCGACTGGACTGGTAATGGGAAATGGAAGGAATACACTAAAGAATTTAACCAAAAATACCCAAATATTAATGTGAAGGTAGAAACTATTACGGATTATGCAGGGCAAATGAAAATTCGTATGAACTCTAAAGATTACGGCGATGTTTTTATGCTTCCAGATACAGTGAAGCCGCAGGACTTTAAAAACTTTGTGGAGCCACTTGGAAAACAAGCAGAACTTGAGAAGAAATATATGGCTTTATCCAATAAATCATACAATGGCACTACATACGGTATACCAATTGCGGTTAATACAACAGGAATACTTGTAAATATGAAAGTGTTCAAGGATGCAGGAATTAATGAATTCCCTAAAACGCCTGAAGAGTTTGTTACAGCATTAAATACAATTAAGAAAAAGAATCCTGATGTAACACCGTTGTATACAAATTATGCATCAAACTGGGCAATGGCTAACTGGGATTTTGTTCGTACAGGTGCTTCCGGCGATGCAGACATTACGAATAAGATGACTACAGACAAAGAGCCGTTTGCTAAAGGAAAAACGATGAATACTATCTATAAAGTTTTGTTTGATGCAGTGAAAAATGGGGACACGGAGGCAGATCCGTCCACTACAGATTGGGAACAATCCAAGCAAGATTTAGCTGATGGAAAAATTGGTGCGATGGTATTAGGAAGCTGGGCAATTGAACAAGTTCAGGCATTAGCAAAGAATCCGGATGACATTCAATTTGTTGCTTTCCCAATGACGGCTGAGGATGGAAATCAATATGCTGCAATTGGTCCAGACTACAATATCGCGATTAACGTCCACAGCCAACATAAAAAAGCTGCACGTGAATTCTTAGATTGGTTTATTAATGACTCAAATTACTACAAAGACACTGGCGCAATTTCAGCAGTGAAAGGAAAAGATTACCCTGCAGCATTAAATTCAATGAAGGAAGCTGGCGTTAAATTTATTGAAGCTAATCCAGCGCCAAAAGGTAAAGAATCATTATTTAGCGATATAAATAATGAGGCCGAGATTGGTTTGGATACAACAGATGCAACAAAGCAGCGTATTGTAGATGCTGCAAAGGGAAATACAAAAGAATCCTTTAATCATATTATGGATGATTTAAATAAAAAATGGGGAAATGCAGTTAAAAACGTAACGGGTAAATAATTCCCACTCTAATAGAGAAACCTATTCTTTTGATAACCGGTGGGATAATAAAATGGAAGATGTTCCATTTTGTCCCCCGGTTATTCTATTTTTTAATAGAATAAAAAAATAATAGAACAAGCTAGTATATTGGTAGTCCTTCCGAAAGGTTTTTTTCTTCTTTGAAAAAACCTATCGAAAGGGCTATCAACTCCAAAAGTATGTTTAAGAGATGTATAATCGGAAGTTAGTTAAAGATTAAGGAGTCGCGATATGAATAAATTAAATCTGAGCTATAAGGCACAAAGAAGATTAATTATTATTCTTTTTTCAGCTATACCTGTTTTCCTATTGTTATTATTCTCCTATGTTCCTTTAGTAAAAATGTTGCAGTATAGCTTTACTAATTGGGATGGAATTAGTCCGAAAAAAAATTATGTAGGTTTTGAGAATTATATAAAGGTATTTACAACACCGGAATATTTTTCTGTATTTAAAGTTAGTTTATATTATTTTGTTGCTACATTTGTCCAACTGGCGATTGCACTTTATTTTGCGACAATTTTAAGTTTTAAGGTAAAATTAGCGAATTTATGGAAAGGAATATTGTTTTTTCCTTACCTATTAAATGGAGTTGCCATAGGGTTTATCTTTTTATATTTCTATAAAGGTGGAGGAACATTAGATACGGTCCTAAACTTTCTAGGTTTAAAGAGTCAGATTCATTTATGGCTCGGAGATCGGTCCATCAATAATATATCCATGGCATTTACTTCCGTTTGGAGGTATATGGGATTCAACTTTATTATTTTCTTAGGTGCCATCCAATCAATTGATCCTCAAATTTATGAAGCAGCAGAAATTGATGGTGCGAATAAATGGCAGCAGTTCAAGTATATTATTCTGCCAAGTATTAAACAGATTGTATTTTTGAACATCATATTAGGTGTTAGTGGATCACTAAGTGTATTTGATATCCCATATATTATGACTGGCGGTTCCAATGGAACCACGACATTTGTTATTCAGACAGTAGACACGGCCTTTAAATATAGCAAGCTGGGACTAGCTTCCGCAATGGCAGTGATTCTGTTAATAATTGTTTTAGCCGTAACTCTAATTCAAAGATTATTAACAAGAGAAAGGGAGAGAGTTTAATATGCAAGTGCAAAATACAGTTGTCGAAAGTAAAACAGCTACTACTCCCGCAACAGTATATATAAAGAAATGGCTTGGATTTTTGATCAAGTACGGCAGTTTAATAATAGGGGCACTGGTTGCTATTATACCTGTACTTGTTGTTTTTATAGGTTCATTTAAGTCAAGAGATGAATTTATGAAGTCGGGTGTGCTTGCGTTACCGAAGCATTTTACATTTGAAAATTACGTAACTGCCTTTGTTGATGGACAAATGTTAACGGGTTTTAAAAATACCATTTTCATATTTGTGGTATCCATCATCGGAAAGCTATTATTGGGAACAATGATTGCATATGTCTTAAATCGCTTTGACTTTAAGTTAAAAAAAGGAATTATGGCTTTATTCTTAATTGCTACTTTAATTCCTGCTATTACAACCCAAGTTGCTACATTTCAAATTGTTAATGGACTAGGTTTATTTAATAAAATATGGTCGATTATCGTATTGAATCTTGGAACGGATGTAATATCTGTTTATATCTTTTTGCAATATTTGGAGGGTATTTCTGTCTCCCTGGATGAAGCTGCTATTTTGGAAGGGGCATCTTACTTCCAAATTTATCGCAAAATTATTTTACCATTATTGAAGGCGCCGATGATTACCGTCTTAATTATTAGCGGTGTAGGAATATACAATGATTTTTATAACCCATTCCTATATATGCCTGATCCCGCTTTAAAAGTAATTTCAACTGCATTATTTGCTTTCAAAGGACCATATGGAACGAATTGGCCAGTTATTTTAGCAGGAGTAATAATAGTAATATTGCCGATATTAATTGTGTTCCTTGTTCTTCAAAAATATATTTATAACGGGGTTTCCGGATCTGTGAAATAACATAAAAATATTCCTAGCGTAGCAATATGCTAGGAATATAAACTATCCTTTTCGTTAACATCACAAATAGAGGCGGTGCAAAAAAGATAAATACAATGAGATTTATCTTAATAAGTAAGCAAAGCGCCAGTAAGGTTAAACAAATAACAACACTATTAATGGGTCGTCTAATGCAGGTATCGAAGGCCAAAGCGTAAATCCATTTAATATTATTGGATTTTTTTTCTTCTTGGGATAGAAAATATACACTATATACCGAAAAGATCCACAACATGCAAGTAAGGATGATAAGGGGAATCTGTATAAACCCTAGGAAAGGATACTCAGTAAATAGGAATGAGTATAGACTCATAAGGGAAATTCCAGTGAATAAAAATAGCAAGAAGGACACCCATTTTTGTTGCTTAAACTCATGGAAAGCATTTGTATATATCGCCTTTACAGAAGTGTTTCCATCCTCTCTGCTTAATTCTCTAATGCTTTTGATTAAGCCTATTGCTGCGGGGAAAAATCCATATATAAAACCACTTCGAAACATAAATAGCCAAAAGTATAATCCTATAATGGAATATTGCGAGAATTGATCAATGAAATGTATTAACTTATTTTTCAATTTGTTCACCTTTTTTATTCAATATAACTATATATATACCTGTAAATGATTGTTTTTTCAAGAGATATCCTGTTTTCTATCATATAAAAAGTTTATACAAAAATAATGGGCAATAGACAATGATATAGAAATGTATATAATTATAGTTGAAAAGGTATTGATGTTAACTGGCTGTTGTACAAGGATAAAAATGAATAATGAAATCTAAATAATGCCAGCTTAAATATAAAAATCCATTATGGGAAATATTTTTACAAACATTCATGAAAATCAAAGCTTAAATAAAACATGAAAATATATCGTTTTTTTAGAATAAAATTAGGGTGGTTTTTAACATGGTAAAATATCAAGCAATATCGAATGAAATGAGAGAGCGGATCAAAAAGGGGTATTATCCCATTGATCAGCCTATACCGGATGAACACACTTTGGCAGAAGAATTTAATTGTAGTCGTTTGACGATGAAAAGGGCTCTAGATATTCTGGTTATGGAAGGGCTTTTATCTAGAAAGCGCGGACATGGGACGTTTATCATTCAGTCCCCAGCTGATGATAATACGGTAAATGTCATCAGTGATGTAAATATTGGCTTGTCCAATCTTGTTGGCAGTGAAGTAGTAAAAAGTAAGGTAATTGTATTTGAAATCCAGTTTCCTTCTGAAAAAGTTGCAAATCAATTAATGATTGATATGGATACTCCTGTGTACCATATTATTAGATTGCGCGTTGTCAAGGATGAACCATATGTAATGGAAGAAACGTATATGCCTGCTAATTTAATTCCTGGAATCAATGATCAAGTATTGCATTCATCTATCTACAATCATATTAATAAAACTCTAGAGTTAAAAATGGGCGGGGCTCATCGAAAGATTAGAGCATGCAAATCCAATGAATTAGATCAGAAATATTTAGATTGCAAAATTGATGATCCTATTTTGGAAGTAGAACAAGTGGGCTTTTTATTAACCGGTGTACCGTTTGAGTACTCTTTTTCTAGACATCGTTATGATAAGTTCGTTTTTTCCACTGTAACGGTAAATAGATAAGGAATGTTTGTTTGTGAAAGTAATGTTGGTGAATTCTTTTAGAATTCTAGTTGGGAAATGAACAAAATGGAAAGTGGGGAGTAACAATGGTATATCTAGCGGAGCAAAGTCGTTATGAAAAAATGAAATATAATCGATCGGGTAGATCAGGATTAATGCTTCCTGCGATTTCACTAGGACTTTGGCATAATTTCGGAGGGGTGGATACCTTCGAAAATGGCCGGGCAATGTTACGAAAAGCCTTTGATTTAGGAATTACTCATTTTGATTTGGCAAATAACTATGGTCCCCCAGCAGGAGCTGCTGAAGAAATGTTTGGACAAATGCTAAGAGATGATTTTGCTCCATACCGTGATGAAATGATCATTTCCACAAAAGCTGGTTACTATATGTGGCCGGGGCCTTATGGAGATTGGGGATCTAGAAAATATTTAATCTCTAGCTTAGATCAAAGCTTAAAACGAATGGGATTAGAGTATGTGGATATCTTCTATCATCATCGTCCGGACCCAAATACTCCATTAGAAGAAACCATGGGTGCATTAGATGCGATTGTACGCCAGGGTAAAGCTTTGTATGTGGGAATTTCCAATTACAGTGCCGAGCAAACAAAAGAGGCAATTGAGATAATGAATCGCTTGGGTACTCCATTGACTATCCATCAGCCAAGCTATTCTATGTTCAATCGTTGGATTGAAGATGGCCTTCAGGATGTGTTGGAGAAAAATGGGGTAGGGTCTATTGCCTTTTCTGCATTAGCGCAAGGGCTATTATCCAATAAATATGTTTCTGGTGTACCTGCAGATTCTAGAGCAGCAAAACCAACAGGTTACCTAAGTGAGAAGGATGTCACAGCAGATGTCGTGAACCGAGTCCAAAAGCTTAATAAGATAGCACAAGAACGCGGACAAAGTCTACCGCAAATGGCACTTGCATGGGTGTTGCGCGGAGGAAGGGTCACGTCTGCTTTAATTGGTGCCAGCAGAGTTAGTCAACTAGAAGAAAACATAGCAGCATTGAATAATTTGACGTTTTCAAATGAAGAATTAAAGTTGATTGATGAAATACTACAAAGTTAGTCGGTAAAGAAGGATGGATATATTTCCACCCTTCTTTTTTTATGGAATAACCCATATTGCATTCATGCACCTATCATAAGTGTCCATGTCAGGTGGACAAAGCTTCAAAATGTCCACGAGCGGTGCCTGGCACCATATTTGAATAATTATATTTTTTGACAAAAGTCAACAATTTTCGAAGATTGATAGCGTATTCAAAAAGTTGTGCTATAATGAAAATAAAAACTACAACTAAGGAGAAATAGCGATGTTGAAAGACTTTTTTATGGGCTTATCCAAGAATCAATTTCTTAATACAGCAGCAAAAAAATACGGATTAAAATTAGGCGCACAAAATGTTGTAGCTGGAACGAATATAGAGGAAACCATTCAAAGCATTAAAGAGCTTAACGCTCACGGCATTGCTTGTACGGTTGATAACTTAGGAGAGTTTGTATATAAGGAAGAAGAGGCAATCGAAGCAAAAGAGCAGATCCTGAATGTCATCGAGGCGATTCATGAAAATGGAGTAGATGCACATATTTCCTTAAAACCAACCCAATTAGGATTGGATATCGATTATACCTTCTGTTTTAATAATTTAAGAGAAATAGTAGATCGCGCCAGCCGATACGATATTCACGTAAATATTGACATGGAGGATTATGGACATCTGCAGCCTTCATTTGATATTATAGATGATTTGTCTCGTGAATATGATAATGTAGGTACCGTTATTCAGGCTTATTTCTATAATGCCCAAGAAAATCTTGAAAAGTATAAAAACTATCGTTTGCGTATTGTGAAAGGTGCGTATAAAGAGCCAAAAGAATATGCTTTCCAAGAGAAAAAAGAAATAGATTCTAACTTCGTTAAATTAATAGAATGGCATTTACTTAATGGAAAATTTACATCTATTGCAACACATGATCATCACATCATCAATCATGTGAAAAAGTTTGTAAAAACACATAATATTCCAAATGATAAATTTGAATTTCAAATGCTTTATGGTTTCAGAAGAGACCTACAATTGCAACTTGCAAAAGAGGGTTATAATTTCTGTACGTATGTGCCATTCGGGAAAGATTGGTACGGATACTTTATGAGACGTCTTGCCGAAAGACCGCAAAACGTAAATCTTGTGGTAAAACAAGTATTTAATAAAAAGACGAATACAATGATTGGCTTGGCCGCAGGAGCATTTGTGCTGGGAAGATTGTCAAAGAAAAAAGGCAAATAATATTTTTTTAAAAGAATCCATTTATTTTTAAAAAAGGCTTATAGCTGGTATTTCCTAAGTTAATAGGAATATACCAGCTTTTTTATTGAAGCATCTGCTATGAAAATAAAAACTTAGATACTTTATCATTCTTTGAATTAGAAAGAAACGAAAATCATAATATTGACTTCTATATAAAGCATTTTTCTTCGAGTTTTTCTGTATATAAGAATGAACTTTTACTAACACAAAGCGAAATGATTGAGGATTTGAATGTGCCAATTATTCCTTTAACTGATTCGATGGCAATCCTTCCGATTATTGGAATGGTAGATACGAAACGTGCTAAAAACATTCAATTACGAGTGTTAGAGCAAATACATAAGCAGGAATTAAAGCATGTCATTATCGATTTATCCGGTGTCGCATACTTGGATACTGGTGTACTTAGTCATTTATTTAACATTATTAATGGTATTCGAATTCAAGGCTGCAATGCTGTGTTAACTGGTATACGACCTGAGATTACTAACTCTATCGTGGAATTGGGAATTGATTTACATGAAAAAGTAGAAACAAAGGGAACACTTAAGCAAGCTATCTCCGAATATAATCAAAGCATATCTCTAGTTAAATAGATAAAATGCAAGAGAGTTGGTATGATGCCCGCATTGTGCTGGACCAACTCTCAATTGCGTTAAATGTATCTACTGCATAAAAAGTAGATGGTTTCCGCCTGGTGTAAATCTGGGTAATGAACTATTTAATTCTTCGTACTTATTAGCGGTTCGAAAAATCCCTTCTCTTTTCCTTTATCTTTGCCTCTAATAATGCAACCCAGTGGCATCCACCTGCATACACTATATAGGAGGAATGGGGAAAGGAGTGTGGAAAGTGAAAATTAATTCCCTTGTGTTTTACTTTCGATATTATCCAACCAAGCCTTACAAAAGATATATCGGGATGTTATTAGGTATCGGCGGTTCATTGATTGGTCTCTCTACATGGCTGGTATCCTTTCTCTCCTATGACGGGGAACATTCAGGGACATGGGATATTTATACAAGAGCTGAATATACTATTTTTCTTTTTTTACCAAGTTCCATAGCACTCATAGCAGCCTTTTTTCAGAAAAACTATTTAATGTGGCTTTCCTTCTTACTGTCTACACCAATTATTGTGAGTACCCCTGGGACCGTAAATAACCTTTCCCTTTTTTATCTACCAGGATTATGCTTTTTTGTCTCATCCCTTTTTATGCGCAAAATTTCTTTAAGCAAGAAGGATAAAGAGGAGTTAGAAAAAATTATTTTTGATGAAGTAAAGATGATTGAAAATGAAGTAATTAGGCGGTTAAGTGACATAACACTGGCGGAAGAGCCTCTTTTAAATAGGGACCGAAAAAAGCTAACCACCTTTATGATTGCAAGAATATATCAACTGAATATACGGTTTGCTAAGGATCTAAAAAGAAACTATGAGAATTATAAGAAGTCTAGAGGAGAGGCATTTGCTAATACGTATAGACTTGGGGTATTTTACTATATTACAAGATCCAATGGAATATGGGACTTAAAAAGGATCATTGGAGACGGGACAATATATACATTTCGGGGGGAAGAGAAAAACGGTGAATATATCGGAAACCATCATTTCGGTTATATGGGGAGTGCTGCAGGATTTAGCTGTAACATGCTGAGAATCACGGCCGGGATGTATCAAGTATATTCGAGAACATCACATTGGAAATATCTGTTTTCTTATTTTGATCATCCCGAGGATTCAAACGCAATTGCAGATGGCTGCACTGATTATGTTAGTGGATACCGTTTTTAATCATTCTCTTCGGAGTCTGCAAACTGTAACCTTCCATTTTTCAATGACGGCTGATGACCCATACATCCTTCTGGAAAAATAAATGTCCATGGCATGCTTGTGGCAGGTTCAATCTTTAGTGCTGGGAGAGTAAAGGAGTAAGTTGCGATCATATTCCTGTCCTCCCAGTACTGAAGCTTTTTGTTCTGGAAGGTAATCATTTGTTCACCAAAGTTTTGGACAAGTACAGTTACAAGCAATTCCCCCTTGTGATTTATCGCTTCCCATAAGGGGGTGAACTCAATGTTTTTAGTAATTACTGGAGCGGTTTGAAGAAATACTTGTTGAATTCGTTCCCTGTCTTTTTCTGATATCGTTTTATCCCACGCAGATTCAAATTGAAGCTTTTGCATTCAGTGGACCTCCTTTTAACAGTATTTTACCATAAGATTTGGAGATGACATGTTTGGAGAAGGCTTGGAAATTTTCATTGGTATCTTAACCGACTTCTGCATTGTCAGCATGTAAAGTTTCCTTTACATATTTTATAGACAACTCTTTCTAGATTTCATCTATTTCTTATACGAATTTCGCTTTTCCCGAGATAGTTATTGTAATATAGAGAGTAAGATATCGATTTTCGAGGTGAAAGCTAACAGTGGAATTACCTAAAGAATTTCTTTCCAAAATGAAAGATTTACTGAAAGATGAATTTGATGATTTTTTACAAAGCTATGAGGAGCCCAAAATTCAAGGCTTGCGTATCAACACATTAAAGCTATCGATAGATGACTTTTTAAGCATCAATCCATTTACGTTAGAACCGATTCCGTGGGTAAATGGAGGCTTTTTCTATCAAGAGGAGAACCGCCCTGGCAAGCATCCTTACCATGAGGCCGGTTTGTACTATATTCAGGAGCCAAGTGCAATGGCTGTAGGGGAAATAGTAGATCCACAACCGGGAGAAAAAGTATTAGATTTGTGTGCTGCACCTGGTGGAAAATCTACACATATGGCTGCCAAAATGCAGCAGCAAGGGCTTTTGATATCCAATGAAGTTTATCCGGCACGTGCAAAAATCCTTTCGCAAAATGTGGAAAGAATGGGGATAAAAAATGCAATCGTAACGAATGAAACGCCGGCAAAATTAGCAGAGAGATTTCCTAATTTTTTTGATCGCATCATGGTGGATGCGCCATGTTCAGGTGAAGGGATGTTTCGCAAAGACCCTGGAGCTAGGGAGGAGTGGAGCATAGAGAATGTTGAAGTATGTGCAGAACGACAGTTGGATATTCTCGGACATGCAGCTACAATGCTTCGTCCAGGAGGCAGACTAGTCTATTCAACCTGTACCTTTTCTCCGGAAGAGAATGAGGGGGTTATTAGCCAGTTTTTAAAACAAGATTCCCGATTCGAAATAGAAAATGTTCAAGTCTATCCAGGATTTGATCATGGAAGGAAAGAATGGGTATCTGATGCAGCTGTGAATATGGAAAAGACTATTCGTATTTGGCCGCAGCAAGTACGTGGAGAGGGACACTACATCGCTGTTCTTCGAAAGATAGATGAAGAAGAGACAACCAAGTGGAAATATGCAAAAAGTTTAAAGGATCAAAAACAGTTGAAGGATTTTTTCCAATTTGCGAAGGAAACCTTGAAGCAAACTCCAAAAGGGGAATTTGTCATCTTTGGAGATCAATTGTACTTGTTGCCTGAGGGAATGCTCTCTTTGGAGAATTTAAAAATAGTGCGTCCAGGGTGGCATCTTGGAACAATCAAGAAAAACCGCTTTGAACCATCCCATGCACTAGCTCTGTCGTTAAAAGGATCGGATGTACAGCACAAGTGGAACTTAGATAAAAATTCACCTGAAATGATGGCATATTTAAAAGGTGAATCGATAAAAGCAGAGGGTCCAAAGGGATGGTATTTAGTACAAGTAGATGGATATTCCATCGGCTGGGGGAAACTTGCAAATGGTGTCTTGAAAAATCATTTTCCAAAAGGGCTACGATGGATGGGGATATAAGTAAGTGTTTACTTATGGAAAAAGGAGGTTTGACCTTGAAGGTCTTAGTAGCATTAGATTCATTCAAAGGCAGTATTTCTTCCATAGAAGGCGGAAAGGCGGTTGTGGAAGGTATATTACCAGTGTTTCCAGATGCTGATATTGTCGCGCTCCCACTTGCAGATGGTGGAGAAGGAACTGTAGATGCCCTTGTTCATGCAACAAACGGAAGATATATAAAGATTCCCGTTATAGGTCCATTACATGAAAAAGTCCTAGCTGCATATGGAATACTGGGGGATGGACAAACCGCAGTGATAGAGGTGGCTGCTGCCTGTGGGCTTACTCTTGTTCCGCCAGCAAAGCGAAATCCACTTTCGACCACTACTTATGGTGTTGGGGAGCTTATATTGGATGCAATAGAAAAGGGATGCCGAAAGTTTATAATCGGACTTGGTGGAAGTGCTACGAATGATGGCGGTCTTGGAATGCTCCAAGCATTAGGTTACCGTTTTTTAGATAAACGAAATCAATCGGTGGGGGTTGACGGAAAATCATTAAAGCATATTGAAAGAATCGTCCTTAATCATGTGCATCCCAAGCTGAGAGATTGTGAGTTTGACATTGCTTGTGATGTCCATAATCCTTTATATGGTCCAAATGGCGCAGCGTATATATTTGGTCCGCAAAAAGGAGCTAATCAAGAGATGGTGGAGGAACTCGACGAAGGTCTCCGCCATTTTGGCATGGTGATTGAACAACAATTAGGGCTAAATATTAGTGATATATCAGGAGCTGGAGCAGCTGGCGGTCTTGGTGGAGCCTTTGCTGGATTTTTAAATGGTCAGCTGCGATCAGGTACCCAGTTAATATTAGATGTTCTTCAGATAGAGAGTCATTTGCAAAGCGCAGATTTTGTTATTACCGGCGAAGGGCGATTGGATAGTCAAACGGCGATGGGGAAGGCACCGTATGGAATAGCTGAGTTAGCAAGCAAGTATCAAGTACCCGTTATTGCATTGGCTGGTGGCATTTCCACAGATTCCTCTGCTTTAAATAATCTCGGTATCACATCCTATTTTTCTATTATGAATGAACCAATGTCACTCGAGCAGGCAATGGATTGTAATAAGGCCTATGAAAATTTAACATTCACTTCTAATCAATTATTTCGATTGATAAAGGCAGTATTATTTAAAGAAGGTTGACGAAAGCGATTTTTTTATGATAATAAATAAATGATTAGCACTCTGGTGGTGAGAGTGCTAAAATGTAGATAGAATCTATGTATTGGAAGGGAGATTATCAAAATGGCGAAGAAAGAGTTCAAAGCTGAATCGAAAAGGCTGCTCGAGATGATGATTAACTCCATTTATTCTCAAAAGGAGATTTTTTTGCGAGAGTTAATTTCTAACTCAAGTGATGCGATTGATAAAATCTATTACAAAACCTTAACGGATGATACACTCACCTTTAATAAGGATGATTATTACATAAGAATTGAAGCGGATAAAGATAACCGCTTATTAAAGATATCTGATACTGGTATTGGAATGACTAAAGAAGAGCTTGAAAATAACCTTGGAACCATTGCCAAGAGCGGTTCGCTTGCATTTAAAAATGAAAATGAATTAAAGGATGGCCATGATATCATTGGTCAATTCGGGGTAGGGTTTTATTCTGCCTTCATGGTAGCAGACGTTGTAACCGTGATCAGCAAGGCTTTGGGCAGTGAGGAAGCATACAAATGGGAATCTACTGGTGCTGATGGATACAGTATTGAACCATACGAAAAAGACACAGTTGGTACAGAGATTATTTTAAAAATTAAAGAAAACACCGAAGATGAATCCTACGATGAGTATTTAGATGAGTATCGTTTAAAATCCATTGTTAAAAAGTATTCCGATTTCATTCGCTATCCAATTAAAATGGAGGTTACAGGAAGCAGACCGAAAGAAGGCAGTGATAACGAGTTTGAGGATTACAAAGAGGAACAAGTGATAAACAGCATGGTTCCGATTTGGAGAAAAAATAAAAGTGAGTTAACAGACGAAGATTACGAGAATTTCTACCAAGAAAAACGTTACGGATTCGATAAGCCTCTAAAACATATTCATATCAGTGTGGACGGAACAGTAAGATACAATGCGATTCTGTTCATCCCTGAAAAGACACCTTTTGACTATTATACAAAGGAATTTGAAAAGGGCTTAGAATTGTATTCCAGCGGTGTTTTAATCATGGAAAAATGCGCCGATTTGCTTCCTGACTATTTCAGCTTCGTCAAAGGAATGGTTGACTCCGAAGATTTATCATTGAACATCTCAAGGGAAATCCTCCAACAGGATAAACAGTTGAAGTTTATTGCGAAAAACATTAAGAGCAAAATTAAACGTGAGCTAGAAGGCTTGCTCAAAAACGATCGTGAGAAATATGAAAAATTCTACGAATCCTTTGGCAGACAATTAAAGTTCGGTATGTATAGTGATTTTGGACAAGATAAAGAGGTACTTCAAGATTTGGTGATGTTCTATTCATCAAAAGAAAAGAAATTAGTCACTTTGGATGAATATGTATCCAGAATGCCAGAAGACCAAAAATATATTTACTATGCAACTGGTGAGACAAATGAACGAATTGAAAAGCTGCCGCAAACGGAACTAGTAGCAGATAAGGGCTATGAAATCCTCTATTTCACGGATGATATTGATGAGTTTGCGATTAAAATGTTGATGACCTATAAAGAGAAGGAATTTAAATCCGTATCAAGCGGCGATCTTGGCATTGAGGAAGATAACCAAGATACTACAGAATCCGAAGAAAAGGAAAACAAAGATCTGTTTGACTTCATGAAAGAAGTCCTGACTGGTAAAGTGAAGGATGTAAAAGTTTCCAAGCGTTTAAAAACACATCCGGTATGTTTAACAGCAGATGGCGACCTATCCATTGAAATGGAAAAAGTTCTTAATGCAATGCCAAACAACCAAAATATTAAAGCAGAAAAGGTATTGGAAATTAACATCAATCATGAAGTATTCCAGTCTCTGAAAAATGCGTTTGAAAACGATAAAGATAAGCTAAAATTATATACAAACTTACTATACAACCAAGCTTTATTAATTGAAGGCTTGCCAATTGGCGACCCGGTTGAATTTACGAATGATATATGTAAAGTGATGGTATGATAATGGTTAGGCACTCGATTTTTCGGGTGTCTTTTTATCTAAGGCTCTTTTCTTAGTATTATTGGAAATCTCATAACTTAAGATCTATATTTCCTTCAAGAAAAGTTGCCCCGAAAAAAAGCAACTGATGAAAGACCACAATCTATACAAAACATCCTTATCTAAAAGGAGCATTTCATGAACGAGAAATATTTTGATGCGTTATTAAACATTAAAACACGAGAAGAGCAAAAGGGATTTTTGAAGTCCATGCATTATCATCGCTATGAGCCAACCCCTTATCAAGCTCTTGACACCTTATTTGAAGACTATGTAATCACAAGCAATGATCGGGTGGTTGATTTTGGCTGTGGTAAAGGAAGGCTAAATTTTTACATACATCACTTTTTTCATGCAACAGTGGTAGGAATAGAAATGAATGAACAATTTTTTCGGGATGCAATGTCAAATCGGGAAAGCTATTTAAAAAAGCATCATCGAGGGAAAGAAAAGATTCATTTTCATTGCTGTTTGGCGGAGGATTATGAAATTGATTCGCTGGATAACCGATTTTACTTTTTTAACCCGTTCTCTGTGCAAATTTTTATGAAGGTGGTTCATAATATTTTGCAATCCGTTGAGAAAGTTCAGCGGAGAGTTGAGTTAATACTATATTATCCCGCAAATGAATATGTCTATTTTTTAGAAAATCAAACTGCCTTTACATTGAAGCAAGAGGTACCTTTGCCGGGTTTAATCGAACGTAATTTTAATGAAAGATTTTTAATCTATGAATTAGACTGATATTCGAGAATACTATATTATCTATATATAAATAATTTTTTGAATAGGGGACAGGATGATGAGTGAACAAGATCCGTTGTGGCAAGCTTTTAAACAAACAAGCTATCAAGCTTCCGGTCATGGGAAAAGAAATATGCAAGTTTTAAAAGATGCTTTTGCTGATATAGATGGCTCTTTAGCAAGTGATGGGTATGGAACAGGAAAGGTCATAGAGGATTTTCAAGAGAAGATAGCAAAGTTTTTGGGAAAGGAAACAGCAGTATTCTTTCCAAGCGGTACGATGGCACAGCAAATTGCATTGAGAATTTGGTGTGATGAAAAGGGATTAAAGAAAGTGGCATATCATCCGCTTTGCCATTTGGAATTACATGAAGAGGACGGACTAAAGGAACTACATCATATTGAGCCAGTTTTACTTGCGGATGAAACGAGAGTAATAGAACTGGAGGATGTTGTTGGCTTAGAAGAGGAAATTGCTTGTTTATTGCTGGAATTGCCGCAACGTGAAATTGGCGGGCAATTGCCGGATTATGAAACAATCGTGTCGATTTCTTCTTATTGCCGAGAAAAAGGTATAAAGCTTCATTTGGATGGTGCACGGCTTTTTGAAATTATCCCATATTATCAAAAGTCTGCTGTGGAAATTTGTGAGCTTTTTGATAGTGTTTATGTTTCTTTTTATAAAGGAATTGGTGGGATTGCAGGAGCTATTCTGGCTGGAGATAAGGAATTTACGGAGCAATCAAAGGTTTGGAAGCGACGTCACGGCGGCGATCTCATTAGCTTATATCCGTATATCGTAAGCTCTGACTACTATTTTGATAAGAGAGTATCCAAGATGGAGCAATATTATGAAGAAGCGAAACAGCTTGCTGCTCTTTTTAATCAATGCCATTCTGTTAAGACAATGCCTGTGGTGCCAGTTTCGAATATGTTTCATGTTCATTTTGATGTTGGAAAGGAAGAGCTTGAACCTATTTTAATAGAGATATATAAAGAAACTGGTGTCGGTCTAACTAGCTATTTGCGTGAGACGAGTGAAAGTGCATGTTCTTATGAGGTAAGTATTGGGGACCAATATGAACAGGTTCCGAAAGTAAGGTTAGAGACAGTGTTTGAATTGTTAAATGAAAAATTAAGTACAAGGTAATTGTATAAAAGGAACTCTTTTCTAATTAGGAAAGGGTTTTTTTATGAGCAGTATTTAGTTTGAGCGATTGCTAAGTTCGATAAAGGTCTTCAATTTGCGGTTCGTTCCCAAAATGGCAGGAATGTGGAGGTCACGAGTATCATGAAAACCCTAGGAAAGTCATATTTTTTAAATCTTTCAGAAGTATTGCTGGCTGCAGTGATGTATAATTTAACTATATAGAAAATTCTTTAAATAAAACAATCGCTTTTCAAGCAGAAGGAAAATAAACGGGTAAAGCCAGTTGAATCATGGTGCTGAAAAGATACCTAATTATCATGTATAACAAGGGTTATAAAATTTCATCAGCAATAGAGGAAATCTTGAGGTTGTAGGAGACATAGCAAGATAAGATATTTAATGCATATATTATAATTAAGAAAAGTAAGCGCTTCCTATGAGATTAAGTAAAAACAATCAAATAGATTAGGAGAGATCACAATGACTCATCCTTATTTAACAGAAGACCATGATATTTTTCGAAAATCATTTAGGAAATTTTTAGAGAAAGAGGCTTATCCCTATTATGAAAAATGGGAAGAGGAGCGAATGATTCCGCGAGCTTTTTGGAAAAAGATGGGGGAACATGGGTATCTATGTCCGGATATCGCTGAGGAATATGGTGGAAGTGGAGTAGACTGGGGATTCTCAGTCATAATAAACGAAGAGCTTGAACGGGTTGGCTCCAGTATGATCGGAATTGGGCTCCATAATGACATTGTAGTTCCTTACATTCACTCATACGGAACAGTGGAACAAAAGCAAAAATGGCTGCCGAAATGTGCAACTGGTGAAATCATAACGGCGATTGCCATGACGGAGCCTGGTACAGGGTCCGATTTGTCTAATATAGAAACTACTGCAAAGCTGGAAGGTGATCATTATCTATTAAATGGTCAAAAGACATTTATTACGAATGGAATCACGGCGGACCTAGTAGTGGTGGCTTGTAAAACAGACGCCCATGCAGTACCGAGGCATAAAGGAATTAGCCTGCTTGTTGTGGAAAGAGATACCCCAGGATTTTCAAGGGGCAGGAAGCTTCAGAAAGTGGGTCTGCATGCCCAAGATACAGCAGAATTGATTTTTGAGGATTGCAAAGTTCCAAAGGAAAACTTGCTTGGTGCAGAGGGACACGGATTCCGTTATTTAATGGAAAAACTCCAGCAAGAAAGGCTTATTGTTGCGATTGCAGCTCAAGTTGCATCGGAAGAAATGTTGCGAAATACGATTGAATACGTGAAAAGCCGGCAAGCTTTTGGAAAATAGGTTAGTTCCTTTCAAAATACACAATTTAAAATCGTAGAAATGGCAACAGATATTGAAATGGGTCGCACCTTTTTAGATCAGTTGATAACCGACCACCTACGCGGGGAAAATATTGTGACTAAGGTTTCAATGGCAAAATGGAAGCTAACAGACACGGCACGAAGGATTGCAACAGAATGTATGCAGCTGCATGGCGGATACGGATATATGGAGGAATATGAGATTGCTAGACGTTATCGCGATATACCAGTCGCAAGTATTTATGCAGGGACTAATGAGATTATGAAAACAATTATTGCTAAGAACTTAGGGCTATAACGCAATTTATTGCGATGAGGAGGAAAAAGATGCGGGATGTCGTGATTGTAGAAGCAGTACGTACAGCTGTTGGAAAAAGAAATGGATTTTTAAAGGAGTACCGTCCAGATGATTTAGCGGGAGCTGTTTTAAAAGAGCTTGTGGATCGGGCCGGATTAGATTCTTCATTTGTGGAAGATGTGATCTTGGGTTGTGTTTCCCAGATTGGAGAGCAAACAGGAGATATTGCTAGAGTGGCAGCATTAATAGCTGGTTATCCGAAAGAAGTGCCAGGAGTTACAATTGACCGACAATGTGGTTCAAGCCAACAGGCTGTTCACTTTGCAGCTCAAGCTATCCTATCTAGGGATATGGATATAGTTGTTGCGGGCGGAGTGGAAAACATGACACGTGTCCCAATCGGCTCCAGCTACCAAGGTGTACCGGTTAGCAAGAAGTTGAAAGAGAAGTATGAGATTATTCATCAAGGATTGTCCGCCGAAAGAATTGCAGAGAAATACGGTTTTACAAGGGAAGAATTAGATTGCTTTTCGCTAGAAAGTCATCAGAAGGCATTAAGTGCGCAGGAAAAAGGCTTTTTTACAAAGGAAATTATGCCTCTTCCAGTAACATTAGAGGACGGAACCAAGATAATATTTAAGGAGGACTCTGGTCCGCGGAAAGAAACAACATTAGAAGCGCTAGGAAACTTAAAGCCTGCTTTCAAAGAAAATGGACTTATTCATGCAGGAAACTCCAGTCAAATTAGTGATGGGGCCGCTGCCTTATTATTAATGTCGAGTGAAAAGGCAGAGAAGCTTGGATATCAGCCAAAATTCCGGATACACACTCGGGTTGTCATTGGCTCCGATCCTACATTGATGCTGACAGGTCCTATAGCCGCAACGGAAAAGGCATTGAGCAAAGCGGGTCTCACCATAGATGACATCGATGTTTTTGAAGTAAATGAAGCATTTGCACCTATTCCTCTGGCTTGGCTAACAGAAACAGGTGCTGATCCAAAAAAATTAAATCCAAATGGTGGAGCAATCGCTCTAGGGCATCCATTGGGGGGAAGCGGTGCCAGACTCATGGTAACGATGCTGCACGAACTGGAGCGTACAGGCGGAAGATATGGTTTGCAAACCATGTGTGAAGGTCTTGGAATGGCAAATGCGACGATAATTGAGAGAATCGGCGAATAAGAAGCTTTTGGAGAAGTTAACCTAGGGATTGGACTTGAAGATGGACCCAAAAGACGGCTAACCGTAATTGGTGGCCGTTTTGATATTGCACATGGGGACTATAGTGCCCAAGATGAGGGCAAGGCGGAGAGCGGGAACAATAATAGAAGAATCGTGTCTATTTCCTAGGTGCATATGCCTCTATATACCGACAGAAATGCGATTTCATTAGTTATATCTATCAATCATGTAAATAGTATATACTCATGCTATAAAATATATTTTTTTATATTCTATTAAAAAGCGTTAAAGTGTGTAAGATTTGGGGAGGAATTTCGATGGGACAAGTGGGAACGAAATGGGGAATCATCGCAACATGGGCCATGGCATACGATGGTGTAAAAAAAGCTGCGTACGAATTAAAAAATAATATAAGTGCCGCAGATGCCTTGGTAACAGCAATCAAGGAAGTTGAAAATAATCCATATTATAAATCTGTTGGGTTTGGCGGCCTTCCGAATGAACAGGGAATCGTAGAGCTGGATGCAGCTTTTATGAATGGCGATAATTTCAATATTGGTGCTGTGGCCGGGATTCAAGATGTAAAGAATCCAATTTCTGTTGCCCGGAAACTAAGTGAACAACAATTTAACCGGTTTCTAGTAGGAGATGGGGCAACGATTTATGCACAAAAAAATGGCTTTAAACGAGTGAATATGCTGACGGATTCCGCGAAATCAATTTGGGAAAAACGGATAGAAGAGATGAAACACCGTGAATTAAGTCCTTATGATGGGCATGATACAGTAGGTGCGGTTTGTTTAGACACTAAAGACTCAATGGTGGCAGGAACATCGACGTCAGGATTATTTATGAAAATGCAGGGACGTGTTGGAGATTCCCCTTTATCGGGCTCAGGATTTTACGTTGACAGTGAAATAGGTGGTGCTTCTGCAACAGGTTTGGGAGAGGATCTAATGAAGGGCTGTCTTAGCTATGAAATCGTCCGACTAATGGGAGAGGGGCTTACACCACAGGCGGCAGCAGATAAGGCAGTATACGAATTTCATGATAAATTAACAAGAAGAAAAGGAAAGGCTGGCGCAATGTCCTTGATTTGTATGAACACAAATGGGGAATGGGGAGTTGCGACAAACGTGGAGTTTCCGTTTGTGGTCGCTACTGAAAAGGAAAAGCCCAAAATCTATGTTGCGAGAAAAGGGGAGGGGCATTCTACCATTATAGAGGTGGCTACCCAGGAATGGCTCGATAATCATGAAGAATAAGGATCTGGTGATAAGATGTTAAAAGAAGTATGCGTGGAAAATTTTACGGTTATCCCCGAAGTTATTGCAAGAGGGGCTGACAGGATTGAATTATGCGATAATCTTTCCGTTGGAGGCACAACCGTAAGTCATGGTGTTGCATCCAAATCCATTCAATATTGTAAGAGTAAAAAGATAAAGGTTATGGCCATTATTCGACCACGTGGCGGAAACTTTATTTATAACCAGGATGAATTGGAAATCATGTGCTCTGATATTATCCACTTTAAGAAATTGGGAATCGATGGTGTTGTAATCGGCTGTTTAAATAGCAGAGGATGGATCGATGGGAAGGCAATGAATGTTTTGTTAGCGGCTGCTTCCGGATTAGATATTACATTTCATATGGCATTTGATCATATTAAGCAGGAAATGCAGCTCGATGCCATTGATTGGTTGATAGAACATAGGGTCAATCGTATTTTGACTCATGGAGGGCCCTTGAATATATCAATCGAGGAAAATCTGCCTACCCTTCAAAAATACATAGACTATGCGGCTGGCAAAATAATTATCATGCCGGGTGGAGGCATAACAGACCAAAATGCAGTAAGTATTGCAGATTATCTGAAGGTGCACGAATTGCACGGAACCAGAATTGTAGGATAATGAGAAAGGCGGGTGTTCGTCCGAAGTGAAGAAACACCTGCCTTTGTAAAATTATATGGGGAAGATGTTAGAAATGAAATAGCATAGATAATAAACTTCTTTTCCTATTTATTTTAAATGAGTTGACTTGAATTTCCGAATTTTCCTTTGAACTTGATTCAGCTAATTTTCTCTCTAAAAATTCAACTTTCAAATGAAGCCTTTTGATCTCGCTTTCGAGATCTTCTATTTCTTTTCTGTGGGTTAATAGTTGATAAGAGACAACATTATCGGCTTTTTCATTTACCTTTTTTTCCAATTCATCTATTCTTTGAAGAAAGGTATCAACAGTAGTAGTTTCCTTTGGAAGAATTGCTGTTTTTCCTTTGCGGTTTTTGTTTCGGGAGATAGTAACATTGTGCAGAAATGTTCCATTTTGAATTTGTTTCTTAATTTGTTTTAACATCGTAATATCTTCATCACAAATATCATAATGTCCAAGCTCATTGCGATTCATGTCAAGATCCAACTCTTTAATCCAACGCTTTAACGTGCTTTGGGAAATACCTAGTAGTTTCGCTGCCGTTGCCGTATTCAAGTGAATATTCCTCCTTCTCATTTGGCCGAAGATATTGTAGGGGATTAGAATGAAATTTGAGTAAATTAATGATCTCGCCGTTATGTTTTTTTATATACATTCTCCCTTAATATTCAGATTCCTTTGCGTTTGACAAAACTAGTATTGCTTCGGCAAAGAAAGTGCATTTCCAACTGAATTTTTTAGGAGAGTGTCGAAAAATTGGAGTACAACATTCCGTAATGAGTGCCTAATACCATTTGTGTTATACTGAAAAAAAGTCTCGATAGCATGTCCGTTGTATGAGGGGGAGTCAGGTTTGAATAGTGATGTTCTTCAATTGATTGAGTATGAAATTGCACTTCTTGTTAGATTAACTACTGCACATAGCCCCAAGTTGGGCAGCTTGGATCGTTCTGAGTATTTATTGTTAAGTGAACTTGAAAAAAAGAGTCCTTTAGCAATCAATGCTCTTGCAGATAAATTATTACTGAATCTTTCAACTGCGAGCAGACAAGTTGCAACTTTGGAATCGAAAAAATATATAAGACGTTTTCCTGATTCCCAAAATGGAAGGATTAGTCTTATCGAATTGACAGACGAAGGTGAAAAAATTCTCCATAGGGTTCAGCAGGCGCGTTATGAAGCATATAAAGAGGTATTACATGATTGGTCCGAGGACCAACTAAAACAATTAGAAATGAGCCTTTCTCGATTAAATCAAGATTTTAAGGCTTGGCGTAAATAAAATGCTGTATCCGATAGTGGGCAGCATTTTTTTAGGTATGAAAGGGTAATGTTGCACATACTGCTTTTCAGTAGATGGTAAGTGGGAACTACAGGAAGTTGGAAATAAAAGATTGAAATTGGTAACCAATAAGTTGTATAATGCATATTGCATAATACAAGTTTCTGTAAAAAGTTTGAATTTCCTATTGGGGAAATTCTTTTTATTTGTGTTTATGAACTTCGATATCCTTTTTCCATAATCGAGGCTATTAAACAAAATTACCCAACTAAATGAAAGGAGGAATTGAAATGGGGCAAGAAAATCCTTCAAGAACAAAGGGAAAGATAAAGATTCCTAGTTTTTTAATCATCTCTTTTCTTACCATTTTTGCGATTGGACCGCAATATTTTGCCAATTTGTCTTACACTATGAACCAAGAAATTGTGCAGAATGGGCTTAGTCTCGGTTCCCAGCAATTACTGATACCATCTACACTTTCGAACCTAGCATTTGCACTTGGTGTTCCGCTTGGTCCGGTAATTACTAGAGCAATTGGGGTCAGGAAAAATTACTTAATTTTTATATTCATGTTTTTATGCGGATCGATTATTAATCTATTTGCGCCCAATTTAGAAATCCTCGTGATAGGCAGGATCATCCAAAGTGTCAGTGCTGGAATTCTATTTTTAACCCTGCTGCCTGTCAGCTTAAGATCCTTTCCAAATAATATTCGGAATACGTATTTATTCTTTATCATAACTGGGTTGTTTGGAGCTACAGCTGCTGGGGCATTTTTTGGTTCTCTATCTTTAGGTATTGATGCATGGCGCTGGTTGTTCTTGCTAAATATTGTGTCAGCTGTGTTGTGCTTCGTTATTGGCATTTTTGCATTGCCAAAAATAGTGGAAGAGCATGAGCATCCACCAATTGATAAGACTGGCTTATTTTTGTTAATTTTGCTTATGCTGGTACTTTCCTTTCCGCTTTGCAACTTAATGAATAAAGGCTTCACTTCTTATTATGTTTGGCCGTTTTTGGTGGTAGCTTTAATATTATTAATTCTATTTATATTAGTGGATGTAAAAGCAGAAACTCCAATCGTGCCATTTAGAACGTTAAAGGCTGCCAAACCTATTTCGGGTACTGTTATGGCGGTGGCATCACATATTTTACTTGTATTAGCTATTGCCGGAATCAATGGATTTTTGCGTCATAACAAAGATTTGCCAGTTCATTATTTGTTGATTTTTTATTGCTGTTTCTTTGTAGGAATTGTGTTTACTGCTATTTTTAAGACTTTATTTTATGGTGCATTAGGAGCTGGAAAATTAGGTATCATAGGTTCTTTAGCGGTCATGTATGTCAGCTGGAAATGGAGAACGATGACGCCTGCTATTTCCTTGCCAACGCTTTATGTAGAGATAGCGTTATTGGGAGCGGGTGTTAGTATGGTGCTCGTTAGTGGTGCCTTAGGTACGGCATTTGCAGGAAATTTACACTTTGCTTCGATGCGGTCAGGTACACTTCATTCCATTCGGAATTTTACAGGGGCGGTAGTTACGCCGATTGTAGCCTGGTTTATCTCAACTCAAAACACTATTCAATATGAAAATATAAGAGGGAATTTAGGAGAATTTGATTCTGAAACGAATACAGAACTTGCTAATTTAACCCGTCGCTTTGTAAGTATGGGACTTCCTGTTAAGGATGCTCAAAGTATGACGTCTTATGAATTAGTAGCCAATACAAAAAAAGCAGCTATTTTGACAGCATATCATCATCTTTTTACATTTATGTTTGTGGTGGGGGTCATTATGTTAGCTGCATCGATTGTCAAGATGGCAACGGGTAAAGGGATTGGACTCGTCAAGAAAGAGAAGAAGGTTAAACCATCTAAAAAAAATGCTGCAGAACAAACTGCATAAAAAATATATTCTGATTGTGAGAGGAGAAATGTTATGGCTCGTCGATTAATTTTAACCAATATTATAGGAGTTATTGTCGTATTTCTAGTAGTAGCAGCTGGCGCTTATTTTTATTATGAACATGATCATTTTTTGAAGACGGATGACGCTGTTGTATCCGCGGATATGATGCCAGTAGTAGCATCGAAGACAGGGGTATTAACAGATTGGCAAGTTTCTAATGGTGAAGATGTCTTAAACAAAGATAATGTAGGTACTATCTTTGATGGAAAAAATTCCGTTCCAGTAGATGCACGAATGGACGGAAAGATCATCAAAAATGAAGCGAAGAAAAATCAATTAGTCCAAGCTGGGCAAGTGCTTGCTCAAGAGGCCGATATGGATCACTTGTACATTATTGCTAACATTAAGGAAACAGATTTACAGGATATTGAAAAAGGTGATAATGTGGATGTTACGGTTGACGGAGATTCCGGGGTTGTATTTAAAGGGAATGTGGATGAAATCGGATATGCAACCAATTCTGTATTTTCCGTTCTGCCATCTGATTCTACGGGGAACTATACAAAAGTAACACAAAAAGTCCCTGTCAAAATATCCATCGATCAACCATCGTCAAAAGTGCTACCTGGAATGAACGCAGAAGTAAAAATCAAAAAATAAAAACCTGGGGTGCCAGGCACCGCCCGTGGACATTTCGCAATATTGTCCACGTGTCGTGGACAGTAGAGAAAGTGTGCGTCTGACATGGACACTTTCCTGATTTGTCCACGAGTGGTGCCTGGCACCATTTTGATTTCGCTGCAAATGTTAATGTCCTTAGAGAATTCGGTGTTCTATTTACTGATTGGGTATTTGTTTTTTCGTTCGCGGTTATCGTTTTTGTTAGTCATGTATAGCCCACGTTTCGTTTTCATTTCGTGTCTAAAAGAGCTGTGGGATGTATATTAAAGATAAATTTAGAAAACAAAATGACTTTCCTTATTTTCCTGAATTATGCTTATTTTTTATGTGTGCATGCTCATCTGTAATAGGGAAGGCAGTATCAGCATAAGTGAAATAAAAAACACAAGACAGCATTATAAATATGTCTTGTGTTTATTTATTTTCAAGCAATGCAGTCTGCCTGCTCTTAATGGAATGATTTGCTCTTATAGTGTACTGCTGCCACTTACTAACAAGAATAATCACCGGTAAGGCTATTTGCGGAGAAGATAACGGAAAATCTAGTATTCCGGTTAAACCTAGAATAGGCAGAGAAAATAGAAACCAATCAAATATACTTTTGCTGTGATTATATTTTAACAGTTTCAGGAATTGGTACATGACGATGATGGTTATTGCTATGAATACTACCCCTGCAAGAATTCCAAAATCCGTAAAAAATGCTAAGAAGATATTATGAGCATGTGCTGCATGGTGACCTGTCTGGATTAGATATTCCGTTGGAAATCCAAGTGGTGTCAATCCAAAACTCGGATATTCTTTTATTAATGCAATACTATTCTTCCAAATAAAAATACGCGTCTCTAAATTTTTGAGAATATCATAGCTTCTTGGGATGAAATGGTAAAGCCAAAACCCATTTGCTAACGCAAAGCTCGCGGTCAATAATGTCAATTTCCAACTTAATCTAAATAAGAAAATGCCAAACAAGAATAACATAACACCGAATCCCGAACGAGATCCTGTATCAATGACACCAACAACAATAAACACTAAGAGAATGCAATAAAGAGCGACTTTTTTGTATACCTTCGCCTTCATAGTCTTTAAGAGCTCCGCAAGTAAAAAACCCATTGCAAATACTAATAAAAAGGCGGAATAATTCGGATTGTAGGCAGATCCATATAAACGTTTGTGGCTTAAAAAACCTAATAATTCACTTCCTGTTAAATATCCAAACAGTTCATTGCTCCATCCTGTTTGAAATAGCAGCATACTAACAGTGCCAAATAAAAATTGGTATACACCGCCTAAAATAATCACCCAGCTAAAATGTTGAAGTTGAGTAAATTTTCGTTGGTTCATGCTGAATAAATAAACTCCATAATAACCAACAATGCCTAATGAAACAGAGAGGTAGCTCCATTGCTGCTGTTGGATAGCTGCCCCAATGGTCGACAAAAATATAATAGAAAATAATACGGTAACCATATCAAAAGGAATTTCTCGAGTCCCTTTTATGACCCGATACAATTCTATAGCACCGATAGTAAGCATATATAAAATCCCTATTGGCGGAAGAACGAAAAGCAAAGCTAGAGCGGCAGCAAGTGGCTGTTCTCGAAAATAATAGAAAATAAAATTCCTAATTCTCTTCATATAATTCCCCTTTCATTATGGGTGAGGGGACAGGCTCTTCGTCCCTTGTTTGGGGATAAAGGGATAAAACCCTATCCCGTTTATGGGGTGAAAAGAAAATAGCACCGTAATGTTAGTTTTATAACGGTAAAATCCTATGAACTTAGTTACTTTAAATTGTTTTACTTAATTTACTCTTAAGGAATTATTAAAAATAGATTAAAAATGGTATGGAACTATTAGGAAAATACCCAAAAAGAAATATATCCTTTCTTTTCTCTGAAAAAATCCTTTATTCTTATAGAAGAAGTACAAATGAGAGAGGGATACAGCTTGAAAGAAATATACAGTGAAATTATTCAATTTCGGGGTTCACATTATGAGTTTGGTTTTATGCAAGGGGAAAAGTTGAAGGATTCTCTTATTGTTAAAAATCGAGAGAATCAATGGAAGGTTCGCAAGCCTAGATTCACCGTGGAAGTAGAGGAAGTGAAGCAAGCGATTACCAGATTTGCTCCGGGAGTGTGGGAGGAATTACTTGGATTACAGGCATCCTTACAATGGCCGATGGAGCGTGTATTAATGGAATTTGGTGGCTATCGGTTAGATTATGTTCGGTCTGGCTGTTCGATTTTAACAGGAGATTATTATTTAATCCGTAATTATGATTATCATCCCAAAACATACGAAGGGCGTTATGTCTTTTTTCAACCGACTGATCAAGGATATGCAATAGTGGGGCCGAGTCAGAGGGTTACAGGTAGAATGGATGGCATGAACGAAAAAGGCTTGGCTCTTGGATATAACTTTATGCATCGCAAGAATCCGGGAGATGGTTTTATTTGTTGTATGATTGGAAGATTAATATTAGAAACGTGTGCAAATGTTGACGAGGCAGTTGCTATGTTAAAGGAAATCCCTCATCGTCATTCATTTAGTTACATTGTTTATGATGTCAGTGGCGAGACGTACGTAGTGGAAACATCACCACGAAGGGTAGAGGTTCGCAAGTCTAATGCGTGTACCAATCATTTTGAAATCATGAAGCATGAAAATCCCCATCATTTAGTGGATTCCAATCGGAGATTAGAAATTATGGAGAAACATCGCGATAATCTTGCTGGTGCTCATGATGCTTTCCGATTATTAAACGATTCAGATAAAGGAATCTTTTCCACTTTGTATGGAAGCTGGGCAGGAACTATTCATACAACTGCATATCTGCCAAGAGAAAGAAAGGCTTGGATTGCCTTAGGCAGTGACAAAAAGCCAATCGAATTTGATTTTGCAGCATGGTTGAGTGGAACAGATATTAAGCTAGATAAAATAACCGGAGAAATCGATACAGACATACCGTTTGTGCATATGGACGAAGGTGCAGATTGGTTTCGGCGATAAGTAACTGTCCACACTACGTGTACAAAGTGGCGATTTGTCCATTTGTGGTGCCAGGCACCAAAGGAACAACCCTTTGGTGCAGTTATGGCAATTATTCCTTATCTAACTTACAGACTGTCTTGAGCATGGTTTCAGCCCCGGCCTTTGCATCTTCCTTTGTTGTGAATTCCTGTGGATTGTGACTAATTCCATGCTGAGAACGAACAAAAATCATACCTACAGGAAACCTGTCTTTAAATTGCATCCCATCATGTCCCGCACCGCTTGGCAGGGAAATCACAGGATAGCCCTGATCCGCTATACTCTCTTTTATCGTATTCTGAATCTCATTAGAGCATAATACTGGTGCGACTCTTTGAAGGTCTTCGATGGACAAATCAATTTCACGTTCAGCAGTAATAGTTGCCGCATAATCTTTAATTTCCTTTTCCAATTGGTCGCGAAGTTCCTCTTTCACATCCCGAATATCAATGGTAAACTCTACACTTCCTGGAATAACGTTGACACCGCCTGGAGCGAGAGATATTGTGCCAACTGTTGCAACGGCATTTTCATATTTTTTTGCGAGTTTCTCGGTTTCAGAAATAATCAAGCTGGCAGCCACTAGTGGATCCTTCCTTTGATTCATAGGGGTAGCACCAGCATGCTCTGCTTGGCCGATTAAAGAAAATTTTAACCATAAAGGTCCAGCAATTCCCGTTACCACTCCAACAGGTACATTTTCCTTTTCTAGTACTTTGCCTTGTTCAATATGTAATTCTAAATAGAGTTTGACATCATCCATTCTTGCTTCAAGAATATTCTCTGGACTATACCCCTGCTTTATCATTGCATCATGTAAAGAAACACCATTTGCATCCTTTCTTTGTAAATCTTCTTTTTGCAAATTTCCTGCAACGGCAAGGCTGCCAATCATCCCAAATCCAAATCTTGAACCTTCTTCATCTTTAAAAGCAATCACTTTTACCGGATGATTCAGATGAATATTTTGTTCTTGAAGGGATTGAACCACTTCAATGGCGGTTAATACCCCAAGACTTCCGTCAAACTTACCCCCATTCGGTACTGTATCAAGATGAGATCCTAAAAGGATAGCTGGAAGATCTTTAGATCCAGGTAAAGTACCGATTACATTTCCGACTGCATCAAAGGTGACTTCTAGACCGGCCTCTTCCATGTATTTTTTTACTTGCTCATTTGCTTCATGCTCAACGTCCGTATAAGAAAAACGGGTAACGCCATTATCTGGTGTTTGTCCTATGGAAGATAATTCATGTATTCTTGACCAAAGGCGATTAGAATTCACCATTTATTCCTTCTCCTCTCCAACATTTATACTATTATTACTAGTTCGCTAAAACTTTTTGATATCCTGCGTCTACTGAAATGATAGAAAAGCTATTTATTTATAAAATAGAGGGAATCAAGGTAAAATGGGTGTATCTATTTTTATAAGAAAAGGGGAAGGATAGATGGATTTTATTGATAAAGTAGTTGTTGTTACTGGTGCTGGAAATGGGATTGGAAAGACGGTTGCAATTGAATACGCGAAAAAAGGGGCGAAAGTAGCTATTGCAGAGATCCATCAGGAGGCAGGACAACAAACAGCTGACCAGATCAATCAAAATGGCGGAGAGGCTATTTTTATCCAAACAGATGTAAGGCTGCCAAAGGATATAGAAGATTTATTCTGGAAGGTGTCGCGGGAATTCGGAGGTGTTGATATTGTCATTAACAATGCTGGTGTTTCTAGATGGAAGAGTCCGCTGGAATTAACAGTGGAGGAATGGGATGACATCATTAATACGAATCTTCGCAGTGTGTTCTTATGTACAAGGGAAGCTGCTAAATATATGGAAAAGGGCGGTTCCGTCGTAAATCTTGCGTCTACTCGTGCCCTAATGTCAGAACCTAATTCAGAAGGCTATGCGGCGACAAAGGGTGGTATTGTAGCTTTAACACATGCACTGGCTGTTTCATTAGGAGAAAAAAGGATCCGTGTGAATGCGATTAGCCCGGGGTGGATAGAAACGAGAAACTATGAACAACTAAGTCATGCTGATCATGCCCAGCATCCGGCACAGCGAGTTGGAAAACCAGAGGATATTGCTCGAGCTTGCTTTTATTTAACAAATCCTGAAAATGATTTTGTCACCGGTCAAAATCTTGTCATTGATGGTGGAATGACGGTTAAGATGATTTATGAAGAGTAAATAAATACAAGTCAAATCTAGAGAGTAGGATCTCTAGGTTTTTTTGTTATGGATAAGTTATCTTATCCAACTGACGGCCACAGCGGGAAAACAGCTTCTCTTGTAAGGAATAGCTCCTATAGAGACAAGGCAATAGAACTTGCAGTGTCTACGCACCGTGGACAAATTGGCCGATTGTCCATCGGTGGTGCCTGGCACCATGTGAATGAATGTGCATTTTTTGAGTAACAATAGTTTTGTCAAAGTGTATGCGACAAAGTTAGTTTTCTTCTTTGTTGATAGCGGTACTATTGTGACTTACCATTATATATGTACTATATTAATGAAAGGAAGAGAGCGAATGGCTCAATCTAATATAAAAGTAGCGGTTCAAAAGTTCGGTAACTTTTTGAGCTCTATGGTTATGCCAAATATTTCCGCTTTCATTGCTTGGGGTCTTATAACTGCATTCTTTATTCCTACTGGCTTCACTCCAAATGAAAGCCTTGCCAAAATGGTAAGCCCAATACTTACTTACCTATTGCCGTTATTAATTGGTTATACAGGTGGTAAGCTTGTTCATGATCAACGTGGTGCAGTTGTAGGTGCGATTGCCACCATGGGGGTAATCGTTGGAGAACCGACGGTACCTATGTTCTTAGGTGCTATGATTATGGGACCACTTGGCGGTTATGTTATTAAGAAATTCGACCAATTGATTGAAGGAAAAATTAAAGCCGGCTTCGAAATGCTTGTTAACAACTTCTCCGGTGGTATTTTAGGAGGAGTATTAGCAATCCTAGCATTCTGGGCGATTGGTCCAGCTGTAAAAGTATTAACAGGATGGTTAGTTAATGGGGTAGACTGGCTAGTTGCAACCAATCTATTGCCTTTAACAAGTATCATTATCGAACCTGCTAAAATCTTGTTCTTAAATAATGCCATTAACCATGGTGTATTATCACCTATCGGTATTGAACAAGCAAAAACAGCAGGTAAATCTGTTCTATTCTTGCTTGAAGCAAACCCTGGACCAGGTATTGGTTTATTATTAGCTTATTGCTTCTTTGGAAAAGGAACAGCCAAAAGATCTGCACCGGGTGCTGCTCTTATCCAATTCTTTGGAGGTATTCATGAAATATACTTCCCATATGTATTAATGCGTCCGTTATTATTCATCGCCGTTATCCTTGGTGGTATGAGTGGTGTATTAACATTAGTTCTTTTAGGTGGTGGACTACTTGCTCCAGCATCACCAGGAAGTATTATCGCCGTTCTTGCCGTAACTCCGCATAGTGCAAGTGCTTATATTGCTAACATTGCAGGGGTTCTTGTAGCGGCAATTGTATCCTTTATTGTTTCAGCTTTAATTCTTAAAACAGGTAAACAAAAGGATGAAGATATTGAAGAAGCAGCAAGAAAAATGCAAGAAATGAAAGGAAAGAAAAGCTCCGTTGCAGGCGTGTTTGCTGGGGACCAAGGAAAAATGCCTGAACATGTAAGCAAAATTGTTTTTGCATGCGACGCAGGGATGGGATCCAGTGCAATGGGAGCATCACTTCTTCGCAAAAAGGTAAAAGAGGCTGGTTTAAATGTTTCCGTAACGAACACAGCTATCAGTAACTTGCCTTCAGATGCGCAAATAGTTGTAACTCAGGAAGAATTGACACCAAGAGCGAAAAATAAACTTCCTAATGCTTATCACGTATCGGTAGATAATTTCTTATCTAGTCCGGAATATGATAAATTAATTGATCAGCTGAAAAATGGCGATACAAATGAATTGAACGAAGTTGTTGAGGATGCAGAAGACAATGCTCCGAGACCGGAAGATACTCCTGATAGCAACGATGGATTGTTATTAGAGAAAAATATCTTCCTTAACCAACAATTCGCAAATAAGGAAGAAGCAATTCGCTTTGCTGGTAGAGCACTAGTGGACTCAGGATATGTGAAGGAAAGCTATATTGAGGCAATGATTGCCCGCGATGCGATGACTTCTACGTATATGGGAAATGATGTAGCTATACCACATGGTACAGAAGAAGCGAAAAAAGACGTTCTTCAATCAGGTTTCACAGTATTACAAGTGCCAGATGGTGTTGATTTTGATGGTAATAAGGTGCGTTTAATTTTCGGTATTGCCGGTAAAGATGGTACCCATCTTGAAATCCTGTCGGGAATTGCAGTAACATGCTCCGACATGGAAAATATCGAGAAAATGGTTGCCGCTAAATCAGCAAAAGAAATCATGGATATTATCAACGATAAAAAATAATGATCCCACAGAATAGAAAAGCTGCAGCATCCCTGCGCTTTTCTATTCGTTATTTAGGGTGCCAGGCACCACTCGTGGACAAATCGGTAAAGTGTCCGCGCAGGGTGGACAGTTTGATGAAACATGTAATGAATAAATTTCCTGAAATGATGGTGTAAATATGTTTATTACCTCAAGGGAAAAAGCAATCATCGAGTTGATTATTAAAACATCCGGGAAACACACGGCTTTTTCTATAGCTACATTTTTAAATGTAAGTGTGCGTACAATTCAACGGGATTTAAAATCGATTGAAAAAATCTTGGAACCATTTCACCTTCAATTAATAAGAAATCCTAATGCGGGTTTAGTAATAGAGGGGAAAAACGAACAAATTTTTCGATTGGTTCAGCATCTTACCGGCAGTCATCCTGTGGACGAAACACCTCAGGAGAAAAAACTTCGGCTGTTTTTAACATTAATAAAAGATGTGGAGTCATTTAAAATTCAAGTTTTAGCAACGACTTTAGGTGTAAGTGTTACTACCTTGTCTACCTATCTCGATGAATTAACGGAATGGCTGAAAAATTTCGATCTTGAACTTACTCGGAAACGAGGTGTTGGCGTTGAATTTCACGGATCAGAAGAAAATAAGCGAAAAGCATTGGCCAGCTATTTCTTGCTTTATTTTAATGAGGATTTAATTGAGAGCCTATTTTTATTAGAAAAGGGAAAGGGCTCAGAACAAAAAATACTGCATTTTTTTGATGCAGAGTATTTATTGGAAATTGATCGAGTTGTAAATGACACGTTAAATTATCGACATTCGCGATTAGCAGACACTGATTATATTGGATTAATTATTCAAATATGCATTACGGTCCAAAGGACAAAAGATGGATTTCTTATGGAGAATGAAGGCAGTTTATTCAATGAGCAATCCGAAGAATACATTCTCATGGAGGAAATTTGTAAAAAACTGCAAGCATCTCTTTCTATATCGTTTACATATGCCGACAAACGTTTATTAGCATCTATTTTAAAAGGATCCAAGCTACAGGAAGTAGAAACTGTGCCATATGACAGTGTTGTATTAGGGCAAATGATCAAAAATATGATTCAATATGTCTCTTCTCAACTTCATGTCGATTTAACAAGGGATTTTTCCTTATTTCATGGATTACTTTCCCATCTAGAACCGTCACTTTTTAGAATTAAGCAGAATATAGGGCTATTTAATCCATTAACGGAAGAGATAAAGCGAAAATACCCAGTGCTATTTCTTGCAGTGAAAAATAGTGTTGAGAAGGAATTTAAAGATATTGAGCATTTTCCAGAAGATGAAATTGCCTTTATTGTTCTTCATTTTGGTTCAGCACTGGTGATGCGGGAAGAAGAAATGATGATTAAGGCACTCGTTGTCTGCCCGACGGGGATTGGAACCTCGAAAATGCTCGCCAGTCGGATTAAGAAAGAGATAACGGAAATTGATTCGGTAGAAATTAAATCAATTAAAGAAATTCAAAACAGGGAAAGCTTACAGCCATTTGATGTCATTATTTCCACCGTCCGCCTTCCATTTATTCGTAAGGAGTATATCTTAGTTAATCCTCTCTTAAGTAATGAGGATATTACCGCAATTAGGGGCTTTTTGCAAAAAAATATCGGCAATTTAACGAAGAATAATCAATATACGGGTAAAACAGGTCCTGTCGTATCAAGAAAAACTAAACCAACATTAACGGACTTGCTTCAGGAAATGAAGGTCATTGAAACAAGTATTGAATCTATTATGAACCATTTTCGTGTTTATCGAAATCTTAGCCCGAATGGATATAAAGAGAATATGAGTGAAATGCTAAGAATTGCGGAAAAGGAGAGTCTGCTCACCAACCCCGAAAGTGTAATGGAAACATTATTGGATAGGGAAAAAAAGGGCGGTCTTGGAATTCCTGATACTGGAATGGGTCTTTTCCATTGTCGAAGTGAACATGTACGAGGGCTTATTTTTCAAATCTCTCATTTAGATAAAACGTGTATGGTAAAAGGAATGGATGGCAATGATATGCCCATGAAAAGCCTATTATTAATGCTTGCTCCTGAGGATTTAAGTACAAGAGAACAAGAAATTATCAGTCTGCTCAGTACAAGTTTAATTGAAACAAAAGAATCGATCATGATTTTTTCATCTGGAAACGAAGATATTATTCATACAAAGTTGGAATCCATCTTTTTAGAATATCTTCAAACAAATTTTATAAAGGAATGATTGGAATGAAACAAGTAGTACATTTTGGTGCGGGGAATATTGGAAGAGGATTTATCGGTGCTCTTTTCTCACAATCAGGTTATCATGTAACCTTTGTGGACATTGCAGATCAAATTATTGACCAATTAAATGCTGAAAAGCAATACACCGTTAAATTAGCAACGGATCAACAAGAATCCATGACGATTACGAATGTTTCAGGGTTAAATAATATGAAACAAGAGAGCGAAGTAGTGGAAGCTATTAAAGGTGCAACATATTTAACAACTGCAATCGGTCCAACTATTTTGCCGAGAATTGCTCCTTTAATTGCAAAAGGTTTAGCCGAAAGAGTGAAGGCGAATGATGAAAAAATATATGTAATCGCATGTGAGAACCAAATTTCTGCGACGGATTTATTGAAGGGATATATTTTAGAAAACCTTGATGAAGATACAAAATCAAAATTAGAAGGCAAGGTATTCTTCTTCAATTCTGCCGTTGACCGTATCGTACCTATTCAAAATAACCAAGGATCACTGGATGTATTGGTAGAACCATATTTTGAATGGGTAGTGGAAACGACAGAAGAAATACCTCCTGTTGAAGGTATGAAAATTGTGGCAGATCTTGCACCATTTATTGAACGAAAATTATTTACAGTTAACACTGGGCATGCTGTAATTGCATACCTTGGATACTTAGGAAATAAATCGACTATTGATCAAACGCTTGCTGATGGAGCAATTGAGAAACAAGTGAAAGCAACACTTGGTGAAACAGGTGCCTATTTAATTAAGCAATATAATTTAAATCTTGAAGAACACCAACAATATATTGAAAAAATTATTAATCGCTTTAAAAATGCCTATTTAAATGATGCGGTGACAAGGGTTGGACGTTCTCCAATTCGCAAGCTTGGACCTAATGACCGCTTAGTTCGTCCAGCAACGCAAGCCGAAAAGGCAGGTCTTTCTTACACAAACCTTTCCAAAGCAATTGCTTCTGCATTGCTATTTGATTACAAGGAAGATGAAGAAGCAGTAAAATTACAACAAATGATAAGTGAACACGGTGTCAAATATGCGTTAAAAGAAGTAAGTGGACTTAATGAAAATAGTGAAATTACGAAGGAAGTATTACGTCATTACGAAGAGTTAAAAAAATAATAGATAAGACACATGGAGATTCTGCTCCATGTGTCTTTTTATTGGAGAAAGGGAGGGGAATACATAATCAAAAATTTCCCATTTATTTCATCCTATCCAATAAATATCCTCCCTTAAATTTCCTTGGTTCATAAGAAATGATGAATGCTTTCGGTTCATAATGCTCAACCGTAGCAAATAACTCATTTTCCCGATTTCTTTTTGTTAAAATTTCTAATCTGTATCTTTCGCTGTCTCTGCCTTCTCCTGAATATACCGTTACTCCGAACCCGTTTTGACGCAATGTATCGATGAGATTATTGTTTTTCGATTGCGTGTTTACCGTTACATTAATGAAACCAATCGCTAGTTTTTGTTCTATTTTGGTTCCTAGTATAATGCCGATCCCAAATCCTACAGCATACACTACCATCGCTAATATATTTTTATTTCCGCCAAACACTAAGGAAAGCCCGAATACATAGATGAGCATTTCTACAATACCGAGAATGGAGGCTAATATTGTGATATTTTTTACAAGGAAAATAGTACGTAGCGTATAGATAGGCACATATATTAATTGCAACAGCAAGATTAAAAGGATATTTAACAAAGCTTACACCTCTGAATTAATGGGATGACAAAATAGTTACTAGTTATGTTCTTTTCTTTTTTTCATTCTTTTATACTTTGCAAGGATTTTTCTTTCTTTACCCTTTTAACTTGGTGTGAAAACATGGAATAGCTAAAGAAAAGGACCTCCATATTAAGAGGGCCTAATCAAGCTCCTGCTGGCGCGAAAGAATAGAGTAGTAATGGAGCACAAAATCATAAAATAGTTTTTCAGAAGGAGATAATTCGCGATTCTTTGGGGTGATGATTCCGACAGTCCTTCTGATATCTGGTTGGGTAATGCGTTTAACCAGTGTGCCATTAGGAATATTATCTTGGAGAGTGATTTCTGGTAAAAGGGTCACTCCCATTCCGGATGAAACTAAACCTTTGATGGCATCTAGATCTTCCCCTTCAAATGGAATTTTTGGTCGGAAGCCAGATTGAAGGCATGCATCCTCTGCAATTTTGCGAAGGATAAATCCTTTTGGAAATAATACAAATGAATCATTCTCTAACTGTCGGAGTGGGATAATCTCTTTGCTTGCTAAAGGATGCTCTTGTGGGATTAGTCCAACAAAATGTTCCACAAATAAAATATCTGTATGGATATCCGGGTCACGTGTTGGGACAGGCCCAATGAAAGCAAGGTCAATCTCTCTTCTTTTAATCCCTTCTATTAAAAAGTTATAGGAACCCTGTCTTAAATGAAAACATACATCCTGATGATTTTTTTTAAAAGCATTGATGATTTGCGGCAGGGTATTAGTCGCTAAGCTGGATGGAAAACCGATACGGATGGAGCCTCGCTCTGGATCTAAATATTCATTTATTAATTGTTTGGCATCATCTAGGGCATTTATCGCAATAGCTGCTTTTTCGGAAAACATTCTTCCGATATAGGTTAATTTAATATTTCTTCCTTCTCTTTCAAATAATTGGACACCTAGTTCATCCTCTAGGTTGGATATTTGCCTGCTTACAGCGGATTGTGCTATATGTAAAGTATCTGCAGCAAGAGACATATGCTCCTGTCTAGCTACTTCTAAAAAGTATAGTAACTGTCTTAATTCCATAAGTTTCCCTTCAATCTAAATTTGATATAGATTATATGTTAATTATATATTGTTAATATGATTATTTAAATATATTATAGTAATATATGAATAAAAGCCCTTTCATAATGAATAGACCAGCTTTTATCACTTTATACATGAAAATTAGTGTAAAGGAGAGTTACAGCATGAAAAAAATCAGCTTAGGTTGGCAAATTCTAATTGGACTTGCCCTCGGAATAGTAATTGGAGCAATTTTCTTTGAGAATCCGACTTTACCAAAAATATTAAAGCCAATTGGCGATATATTTCTTCGGTTGATTAAAATGATTGTAGTACCGATTGTGGTATCAAGTTTAATCATCGGGGTATCTGGTGTAGGGGACATGAAGTCTTTGGGGAAAATCGGCGGTAAAACCATTCTTTACTTTGAAATAATCACAACAGTTGCAATTGTTGTAGGTTTACTTGCTGCAAACATTTTCCACCCTGGTACAGGTATCGATCGCTCTCATCTATCAAAAACGGATATTTCCAGTTATGTTAGTACAACGGAGTCGACAAAAAGTCATTCATTTGTTGATACTATCGTAAATATTGTACCTAGTAATCCAATACAGGCTCTAGCAAACGGTGATATGCTTGCAATTATTTTCTTTTCTGTTCTTTTTGGATTAGGGGTAGCGGCAATAGGAGAAAGAGGGAAACCCGTTACTCAATTTTTTAAAGGTGTAGCAGATTCGATGTTCTACGTTACAAACCAAGTAATGAGGGTAGCACCAATTGGTGTCTTTGCTTTAATTGGCGTTACGGTTTCTACGTTTGGACTATCATCCTTATTCCCGCTTATTAAACTGGTTGCTGTTGTATATGGTTCTATGGTCTTTTTCATTATTGTCGTATTGGGCATAGTAGCCAAAATGGCAAAGGTGAATATATTTAAGCTATTGCGTTATTTAAAAGATGAGTTGATTTTAGGATATTCTACATCAAGTTCAGAGACAGTACTTCCGAAAATTATGGAGAAAATGGAGAGGCTTGGATGTCCAAAAGCCATTACATCGTTTGTAATTCCGGCTGGGTATTCCTTTAACTTAGATGGATCAACCCTTTATCAATCCATTGCTGCACTATTTATCGCCCAAATTTATGGAATTCATATGAGTATCGGACACCAAATCACGCTTGTTTTGGTCTTGATGATTACTTCAAAAGGAATTGCAGGAGTTCCGGGAGTTTCATTCGTTGTTCTACTTGCAACATTAGGAAGTGTTGGTCTCCCTGTTGAGGGTCTCGCATTAATTGCAGGAATTGACCGTATCCTTGACATGGCTCGTACAGCTGTCAACGTTGTAGGTAATTCGCTTGCAGCTATCGTCATTTCCAAATGGGAAGGCCACAAAGTACTAGATAGAGTAGAAAATCAAGCGGGATAAAGGGTCCGGTTCCTCATCCCATTAAGTGTAAAAGTAGGTATAAGGGTCTCATAGAAATACGCTTGGAATAATTCGTTTATTCTAAGCGTTTTTTTGTGTGTCCACCATCAAATTCAGAGGGGGAACTAAAGGTCCCATCCCTCATCCCACCCAATCAAAATATAATGGGACGAGGGGTCTGACCCCGCATTTATACTTTTATTAGTAAAATTATGGGAATAGTTCACCGTTTGTTAAGGAATAATAGAGCATGAGAATATTATTTATCCCGCGAGGTAGAAAAATTGAAAAAGACCTTCCCTAATTCTGTTCGCCGGCCAAAGGCTCACATTTCTCCATATTTAATTAATTATATTGAGGAACGTAATCCTTGGACTGTTGTTTGGTGGTCTGCTGCCTTTCCGGGTGCAGGGCATTTGCTGTTGTGTAAATATTTTTCGGGAATATTGCTGATGTTTTGGGAGTTGGTCATTAATGTCAAGGCGCATATTAATGAAGCTATTTACTACTCCATGATTGGACAATTCGAACTTGCTAAAATGACCATCGATACTAGATGGTTTCTTCTATACTCTGCTGTTTTTGTTTTTGCCATGTGGGATTGTTACAGCACCACGATAGATCTGAATAAATACTCACAGCTGGCTGATCGCCTTGATTCGCCAATTAAACCTTTTAAAATCGGAATATTTGAACTCCATTTTCTTGATTATCGAAAGCCAGCGTATGGGGCTTGGTGGTCATTTCTTTACCCTGGTTTAGGCTCCATATATAGTAACAGACTCCCAACGGGTTTTTTTATTTTCATTTGTTTTATTGTAACTGTTTATTATTCTAATGTATTACCCGCTGTACACTTGACTTTAACTGGGAACACAGAACATGCTGGTAGTGTTATCAATAAACAATGGTTCTTGAATTTGCCTTCCATCGTCCTGTTCAGCATAAGCAGCTCCTATCAAGATATCATATTTACTAATAAATTATTTAAGGTGGAACAATCAAGATACCTGCAAGAACATTATCAGCCGATACATTTTAATATGCCTCAAAAGATTAAGAAGAGGGATAATATGCATATTATTGCAACCTTTCGTCACAGTGCGCTATTAGAACTTGCTTTAAGCGATTTACAACAACAGGGGATACCCAAAGATAGTATTTTCGTTGCTTCTCTAGAAAAATTCACCCCTAAAACACATGATGTTTATAAGATCCATCGTGAAGGTGCCAGTAAATTAGAACTTTCATTTTTCTTTGGAGCTGTTTTTATGCTGCTTGGCGGAATCTATGGATTTATCTGGACATGGGGTCCGATTATTTGGTCACTGATTGGATTGATTTTTGGAGCTACAGTAGGTCTTTTAATTTCCTTTTTTATTTATAAAAGCAAATGGTTTCAAAAAGAACCCCCTTCAGAGGTTGTTTTGATAATTGAGTGCGAATCGAATCAATCAGAGCTAGTAGAAGGCATACTATGGGGGCATAATGCCCTTGGCGTATCCAAAACTTCGTAAACTCGGCTTATGTTACCGGGTTTTTTTGTTTTGAGCAGGTTCTATACTTAAAAATTTCAGAGGTAAGTTATTTATGAAAAAAGAACAGAGAGAATAATAATTGCGGGCATTCAAAACTTCTTTTTCATGAATAAAAGGGGTTACGGTTACAGCCGAAACACTAAACTTTATTCAAGAATCCCATTCACCGCATTTTTATTTATGAAGCGATTCAAGAAGCGAAACACGGTAGTTGAACAACAATTTTTATCAATTGGAATAAAAGGTTGTGGAGGATGCAATGGTTAATAAGTTTAACGAACTAGGAATGCTAATACAAGATTTAGGCAGTGGGTTGCATTTTAAGTGGGTTTTAAAGGCCAAATTAGTAGAGAAAGAGCAAGGAGTTGTCTATTAGAAGTGTTTTAAAGGAAAAAAAGGCAGAGAAAAAGCAAGGAGTTGTCTATTAGAAGAGTTCAAAAGGCCAAGTTAGTAGAGAAAGAACAAGGAATTGTCTATTAGAAGGGTTCAAAAGGACAAATTAGTCGAGAAAGAGCAGAGAGTTGTCTATTAGAAGTGTTTTAAAGAA
>Ga0224736_1012_pt1 | contig 78534 bp, 72 predicted proteins | sample IA12soil_MG_GH6A_FD_161628 | JGI IMG/M metagenome (GOLD analysis project Ga0224736, IMG submission 161628) | Enriched cells from agricultural soil in Iowa, United States - IA12soil_MG_GH6A(-) | ecosystem: Environmental > Terrestrial > Soil > Agricultural land | place: USA: Iowa | collected 2017-05-08
ATCTCAACGTTCTTTGAAGAAATGATGGAAATTATATGCCAAAATCAAACTTATTTAATTCTTTTGTAAATATATTAAAGAAGTGTCAACTTCCTGGTCTCCCTATTCATTCATTAAGGCATACTCATGCAGTTTTACAGTTAGAAGCAGGCGCCTATATGAAATACATACAGGAACACTAGGACACGGTAGTAAGCAAATAACTGCTGATGTTTATTCTCACATTAGCAAGAAAATTGAACAGGACAGGATGAACAAATTTGAGGAACATAAGAAGAATGTACACGAACAATTTTTTTGATTTAAAATCGGGAAATATCAGGCATTACGATTTCTGCAGAGAACCATTAAGAAATTTACCGAAATAAAAACCCCTCAACACTTACAGTATCAAGGGGTTCCTTCATTAAAATTGTTGCATATATTGTTCTCTTTCCCACGGATGGACTTGCGTACGGAACATATCCCACTCAATTTCTTTTGCTTCAAGGAAATGTTCAAGTATGTGACCGCCAAGTGCACTAACCATTACTTCATCAGATTTCAGTTTATCTAATGCTTGAATAAGAGTTCCTGGTAGGTCGATAATTCCTGCTTCTTCTCTTTCTTGTTTATTCATTACATAGATATTGCGGTCAACAGGAGCAGGAGCTTGTAAACCGTTTTTAATTCCATCCAATCCAGACTTTAATAATACAGCCATTGCTAAGTATGGATTTGCTGCCGGATCCACGCTACGAACTTCCACACGTGTACTTAAACCGCGTGATGCTGGAATTCGAATAAGCGGACTACGGTTTTGTGCAGACCACGCAACATAGCATGGTGCTTCATATCCTGGAACTAATCTTTTGTAAGAGTTAACAGTAGGGTTTGTTACTGCAGTAAAGTTTGGTGCATGTTTGATAATTCCTGCAATAAATTGATACGCTACATCACTTAATTCTAATTCTCCATTTGGATCATAAAAAGCATTTTTGCCATTTTTAAATAAGGAGAGATTTGAATGCATACCAGAGCCATTTACTCCAAATAGTGGTTTTGGCATAAAGGTAGCATGTAATCCATGCTTACGAGCAATAGTTTTTACTACTAATTTAAACGTTTGAATGTCATCGCAAGCCTTTAAAGCATGTGCATATTTAAAGTCGATTTCATGTTGGCCTGGCGCAACCTCGTGATGGGATGCTTCAACTTCAAATCCCATTTCTTCTAACTCCAGCACGATATCGCGACGACAGTTTTCGCCTAAATCTGTTGGTGCAAGATCAAAATAACCGCCATTATCATTCAATTCAAGGGTAGGCTCACCTTTTTGATCTAATTTAAATAAGAAAAATTCTGGTTCAGGTCCAAGATTAAAATCAGTAAACCCTAATTCTTCCATTTCCTTTAAGATACGTTTTAAGTTATTACGAGGATCTCCTTCAAATGGAGTTCCATCAGGATTATAAATATCACAAATTAATCTTGCTACTTTTCCTTTTTCAGCAGTCCATGGGAATATCACCCATGTATCTAAATCAGGGTACAAATACATATCTGATTCCTCGATACGAACAAAACCTTCAATAGAAGAACCGTCAAACATCATTTTATTATCTAATGCTTTACCTAATTGATTTAAAGGAATTTCCACATTTTTAATCGTCCCTAAAATATCTGTGAATTGCAGACGGATAAATTTAACATTTTCTTCTTCAGCAATGCGAAGAATATCTTCACGGCTATACTTTGACAATTTGTTTGTCCTCCTCTAGGAAATAAGTTATATAAAAGCAACTGCTTTATACACAATAGCAAAAATTAATGATAAAATTTTGGGAATTCATTTTGTTTCATCGAAGGTCGTTGAAATCTTCCTGCCTGCAGCATTTCTTCGCGAAGAACTCTGCGAATTTGTTCGTCGGAAATATTTGTTTTGTTTACCTCTACAGGCTCAACCTTTTCTGCTTCTATTTTTGCAGTTTTCATCGTTAATAATTTTTTAATTCCTGCCATATTAATACCTTGTTCAAGATACTCCTTGATTTCTAATAGCAAATCGACATCATTTAAAGAATAAAGACGGCGGTTTCCTTCAGAACGTGACGGAGAAATCAGTTCATGTTCCTCATAATATCTGATTTGTCTTGCTGAGAGTTCAGTTAATTGCATTACTGTACTTATTGGCAATATCGGCATAGAACGTCTGATTTCTTTTTTGTTCATGCTTTCATTCTCCTTTCTTCCCTCTCATGCTACGATTATATTCCATGTAAATAAAATAGTCAATGACATGTCAGAAAATATCACATTAAAATTTTAAAAAATAGGATCACCTATTTGTTTGGGTGATCCTTTATGTACTGATTAACTCCTTTTAGTTGCAATATTAAGGGCTTGAACTAGAAAAGTGGCTTCTGCTTTTCTTATATTAAGTCCTTATTCATCAATCTATCTAATGCAGAACAGACCGCAATTTTAATATGTGAATATGTTAATCCACCTTGTACATAAGCAGTATAGGGTGGTCGTAAAGGTCCATCTGCTGTTAATTCAATGCTGGCACCTTGAATAAAAGTTCCTGCCGCCATAATGACATCATCTTCATAGCCAGGCATGTAACTCGGATAAGGAGTAACATAAGAATTAACAGGTGATGCAAATTGAACAGCCTGGCAGAATTCAATCATTTTATCGGGATCATCAAATTGAACTGATTGGATTAAATCGGTTCGATTTGAATTCCAGGATGGATGTGTATTCATTCCAAATTTCTCAAGAATAGCAGAGGTAAATACCGCACCTTTTAATGCTTGTCCAACTACGTGAGGAGCTAAGAAAAATCCTTGATACATTTCTTGTAGACTGAATAATGTAGCTCCCGCTTCTGCACCAATTCCTGGGGATGTCATTCGGTAAGAACATGATTCAATATATTCCGTTTTTCCAACGATATATCCGCCTGTTTTGGCAATACCACCACCGGGATTTTTAATGAGGGAACCTGCCATTAAGTCCGCACCAACATGACATGGTTCTCTAGTCTCAACAAATTCACCATAGCAATTATCAACAAAAACGACGATATCAGGTTTTATGTCTTTTACAAATAAAATCATTTCTTCTATTTCATCAATAGTGAACGATGGTCTAGTTGCATATCCTTTTGATCTCTGGATCCCGATCATCTTAGTATTGGGTTTTATTGCCTTCTTAACAGCTGCTAAATCAACCCTCCCCTCCCTAGTCAGAGGAACACTATTATAATCGATATTAAACTCCTTTAAAGATCCATTCCCACTGCCACGGATGCCGACAATTTCTTCTAAAGTATCATATGGCTTTCCTGTAATATAGAGCAATTCATCTCCTGGGCGCAGGATACCAAACAACGCGATAGAAATAGCATGTGTACCGGAAATGATTTGCGGACGTACAAGCCCTTTTTCAGCACCGAACACTTCGGCATAGATTTTTTCCAATGTTTCTCTACCAATATCATCATATCCATATCCTGTGGAAGGAATAAAATGTGTATCACTAACACGATGATTTTGAAAACTTTGTAAAACCCTAAATTGATTCTCATCCACTTTTTTATCGATTTGACGATGAACTTCGGCTATCTGTTTTTCTGTCTGTTCGACAATTACTTGAATTTTATCTCCGTTTATTAAATGTTGAAACATAAATTAAGTGCTCCTTCTATTGCTGATATTGTTCCAATTGCCCCAACACTGGATGATTCGCTAAAGCAAACCCTTTGCATCTATACATTTGTTCATCTTCTTGAAACAGAAGTTCTCGAAGGATGGTATCGATTTTTAATTGTGCTAAAAGCTTTCCTTCCGTTGATGGGATTAGAACGTGATAAGGAACCATTATTTTAATGGCCTCTTCTTCAATTTTTTGTCTTAACCGTTGGCGATCATCTTCTCTTAATGCGCTAATCATAATATGATTTTCTGAAGTTGGTACAAAGTCCGGATGTCGCTCATCCATTTTATTATACACTGTTAATTGCGGAAGATGGTCCATTTTAAGTTCCTCTAGAAGCTTTTGAACTGTTTTTTCATGATTATGGTAATCAGGATTGGAAGCATCTACAATTTGAAGCAGAATATCCGCTTCATTCACTTCTTCAAGTGTTGATCTAAAAGCAGCAATCAATGTAGTCGGCAAGTCTTGAATAAATCCTACAGTATCTGTTAAAAGCGCAGAGTATCCGCTGGGTAAAATTATTTTTCTTGTTAATGGATCTAATGTTGCAAAAAGCAAATTTTCTTCGAATGAATCTGCACTAGATATACGATTAAATAAAGTCGATTTGCCCGCATTCGTATAACCAACTAATGCAATTTGGAATGTTTTGTTCTTTTTTCTTCTTTCACGGTAACGTTCACGATGACTGACAATGGCTTCCAATTGATTTTTTATCTCACTAATCCTTCTACGAATATGTCTTCTATCTGACTCAAGTTTTGTTTCACCGGGTCCTCTTGTTCCAATGCCGCCGCCAAGTCTTGAAAGCTCGGTTCCTTGACCAATCAAGCGCGGAAGAAGGTATTGAAGCTGAGCAAGCTCCACTTGTAATTTTCCTTCTTTCGATCTGGCTCTACCGGCAAAAATGTCTAAAATTAATTGGGTCCTATCAATGACTCTTCCATTCAAAAGATTAGATAAATTACGTAATTGACTAGGAGATAATTCATCATTAAAGATGACCAAATCTGCTTCCAATTCTTCTTCAAGATGCTTAATTTCTTCCACCTTTCCTTTACCTATGTAAGTGGATGGATCAACGCGATCCCGTTTCTGAGAAACCTTCGTTACTACCTGTCCTTGTGCTGTCTCTGTTAAAGAAGCCAATTCCTCCATTGAATATAGAAAGCGTTCCTCATTATCATGTAACTGACATCCCACTAATATTGCCTTTTCTCTTATTACCTCTGCCATTTCGACAACTCACTTTCCACTTCATTTCTTATTAATCTTACCAAATTATTTATTAAAATATCATAATGTAAACATACATAAAAAAACAGCTAGTCAATTTGACTAGCTTACTGAATCATCAATCATGAATCAGGAAAGACCAAATCAATACTTCTTAGTGTTAATAAGTCATAACGGTCATACGTTCCATTCGATAGCAGCCTCATTGCTTGTGAGCGAATTGACTTTTCGATAATATTTCTGACATAGCGGCCATTAGAAAAGCTGATGGGATTAACCATCTTAATTAATGCCAGATGCTCCTTTAGTTTCCTTTCTGCATCTTGACTAAGTACATATTCCTTTTCTTTTAACATTCGTCTACCAATTTCCATCAATTGCTCCACAGTATAATCTGGAAAATCAAATACAAGCGGAAATCTTGAATGGAGCCCTGGATTTAAACTTAAAAAATAGTCCATTTCATTGGAATAACCAGCTAATATTAAAATAAAATCATGTTGCTTATCTTCCATATGTTTCACAAGTGTGTCAATCGCTTCTTTTCCAAAATCTTTTTCACCACCGCGGCCAAGTGAGTATGCTTCATCAATAAATAGGATACCCCCTAGGGCTTTTTTTATCAAATCACGAGTTTTTTGTGCGGTGTGGCCAATATACTCTCCTACTAAATCAGCTCGTTCAGCCTCAATTAAATGCCCTTTCGATAATACATTCATTTTTTGAAATAATTTACCTATTATTCTCGCAACCGTTGTTTTCCCAGTTCCCGGATTCCCTTTAAACATCATGTGAAGCGCTTGTTTACTTGTTTTTAATCCCGCTGTTTCTCTTTTTTTATTAATATAAATCCAAGCATACACTTCTTTTATCATTCTCTTCATCTCATCCATCCCGACGAGAGCACTTAATTCAGATTCAATTTCCCTAAGCGCTTCATGCTCTGCGGAATTCGTCTTTGGAACAACTTCCTTTTGGATGCTGGATGGAGGTATTTCTCGTTGCTGGGCATTAAGAACAATACTGATTTGTCCGTTATTTTTCATACGTATAGGTTGATCCAAAGCGTTCACCTCACATTCTAAAAACAGTATACGCTTAGAAGCATAAATTGTGACAAATGCCTAGGAATAACAAAACAAAGAAAAAGGATTATTATGCTTCAACATTTTTACAAAAATAGTACACAAAGTACGAAAGGACGACAAGATCATCGTATTGATTTAACCGAAATGAAGCAATTTGTCGTTTTTCGCGCTTTCCCAAGAAATAATGCCTTACATCCATTCTATTCGGAAACGCTACTAAACATTACATCCATTACAAATCCTTATACATGAATAAAAAAACGTATCTCCTGGGATACGTTTTTTAATGATGCATTTAAGTTTATCTATTAGTTATTTAACAAGTATATACACTGCTTAGCTTCCGTGTCTATCGCCTATCGACTTTACGCTTCATCAAAATTTATTTGGACATTCTTTTGAGGGGCAAAGGTTGATATCGCATGTTTAAAAACAAGTTGCTGTTTTCCTTCTGATTCAAATAAAACGGTAAAATTATCAAAACCTTTTACCTGACCTCTTAATTGAAATCCATTTAACAAAAAAACCGTTACAGAAGTGCCGTCTTTTCTTAATTGATTTAAGAATTGATCTTGAATATTAACTGCTTGTTTCATACAAATCCTCCTCTTCTATCTCTATTCCTACTTATTCGATTTTAACATGCAGCTTTCCTGCAATAAAGTTTGAAATTTCTACTATTTTTTTTGCACGCTCGGAATTCTCCGTCACATCAAACCAATTTACATCCATCTTATTTCTAAACCATGTAAGCTGTCTCTTAGCATAGTTTCGAGAATTTTGCTTTAACAGTTCAATGGCTTCGGGCAATGAAATCTTTCCGTCTAAATATGCATAAAGTTCTTTATATCCTATTGCCTGTATGGATTGGACATCGCGCAGATTGCGATCATATAATCTTTTCACTTCGTCTATTAAGCCATTTTCCACCATTAAATCTACACGCTTATTAATTCGGCTATATAATTTCTCCCTGTCCATTGTTAATCCAATTAAGGCTGCATTATATTGCAGATTTGGTTTTTGCTGTTTTTGATAATCGGATGCTGTTTTACCAGTACAATAAAAAATTTCTAATGCCCGTATCACTCTTCTAATATTATTGGGATGAATCTTTTTTGCACTTTCCGGATCAATTCTTGTTAACTCTTCATATAAAACCATATTTCCTTCCAAATTGGCTCTTTGTTCCAACTTGTTTCTAATTTCAGCATTACCGATATCATCAGAAAACCGGTAATCATATAAAACCGATTGAATATATAAACCTGTACCGCCAACAATCATCGGAATGGCATTTCTATTATGTATTTCCGCTATTTTTTCACGGACAAGCTTTTGAAATTCCGCAACCGAAAAAGGTTCGTCGGGATTTTTAATATCGATAAGATGATGTGGAATACCTTCCATTTCTTCTTTCGATATTTTAGCAGTTCCAATATCCATGCCTTTATAAATTTGCATAGAATCACCGCTGATAATTTCACCATTAAAACGCTTCGCTAAATAAATACTCGTATCCGTTTTACCGACAGCAGTGGGACCAATTAGTACGATAAGCTTCTGAAGATCATTCAATTAATTTCACAGCCTTTATTCTTATATAAGTTTATGAATTATTTGAAGGTTCACCCTGCATGCTACATTATTTATACTTGAATGAGCAATGCTTCTCTATCGTACCATATTATCACATAACTATTGGAACAGTTAATTATTATAACCGAAAAATTTTCAGTTCATACTTTAGTTTATTTTTTAAATTGAAAAACCGACTCATTATAAGTCGGTAAACTAATCATTGTTTGCTTATCGGCAGTAATTTTAGCTCTTTTGCGTTCTCAGCATTAATATTTAATGTTGTCTCATGATACTTTCCATCCACCCAATCATTTATTTGATCATGATACCACTTGCTTCTAAAATTACCCGATTGTCCTGGTCCAACAATGTGGTAGGAAGAGCCCATATCACTTGTATCAATAACAAAACGCCATGATGCTCCATGATTCACAATTCCATCTTGACCGTTACTTGCCGCCTGAACAGTAACCTTACTGCCACCTATAGGAATTGGCTTTTCATGATTAAAAATTAACTGCAAAATATTAGATGAGGATGAGATTGGATGAGCAAAGTATAATTTGTGGTAATCACCCCATTTCCAATCTTCAGGGTTTTCACCATATTTATCTTTTAAATCCGTCAATACATTTTTCAGTGATGTTCGCAATACGATTTTAATTCCACCTTTTTCTTCTACCCATTCCCCTTCATTTCCACTAAGTGCATTTCGCAATAACTGGTCAACCGCTTGTGACTCACCTTCAAATAAGCCCCTAACATTTTTAGGTATTTGCTTCCCGAATAACACGTTCGATATTTCCTTAATCCAAAAATTATATATCAATGGTGCTGCTAAATCTTTGTCATCTTTATAATTCCATTTCTTCAATAAATCAACAGCATCTTGCTCTATATCTGTTAAAGGTTCTTGATTTAGTAATTTCAAAAATTGCGGTACAAATTCCCGAGCCGATACATTCATTTGATCCATTTGTAAGGATTTCATATCACTTACGGAAAGCTTTTCTTTAGAATTCAATACCTCTTGAATTCTTGTTTGTCTATATGGTTGTGCCCAAACATTGCTAATATGGTAAGGATACTGGTCATTTACTACTTTATTATTAGCGCTAGAAATGAAGCCTTGAACAGGATTCACTACCTTTGGAAGTTGATCAAACGGGATGTATCCTTTCCAACCATATTCATCTGTCCAACCTGGTACAGGATAGAGACCATCCCCTTTTTTGCGAATTGGAATTTTTCCGTTCGCTTTATATGCAATGGTTCCATCATCCGATGCAAAGACAAAATTTTGTGTCGGTGTTTGAAAATCGAGTAGTGCCGTCTCGAATTCATTCCAATTTTTAGCCCTATTCATATTTAATACAGCTTCCAGCTCTTTGGAGGGTTCCAATGCTGTCCATTGTAGGGAAAATACTGTGTTATCCTTATTTTGATATGCAAATTCTGAAATGACAGGTCCATGTTTCGTAATCGTTACCTTATAAGGTATTGTCTTTTCACCCTTTACTTTAATTGGCTCATTAATAATACGTGCATCATACCACTGTTTATTGTACAGAAATTGCTTAGGATTCTTTGGATTTCTTTTTTCAATATATAAATCCTGTACATCCGGCCCTGTATTAGTAACACCCCATGCGATATGTTCGTTAGATCCCAATATAATTCCTGGAATACCCGCAAATATGACACCGCTTACATTTATATCGTCTGCTTGCAAATGCATTTGATACCAAATGGATGGGGTCGCTAATGACAAATGAGGGTCATCTGCAAGTAACGGTTTTCCAGACTTACTCTTCTCCCCACTTACCACCCAATCATTACTTCCGTTAAATACAGGGGGTTTAACCGCACTAGCAAAGCTTTTGCCAATATCAATTTGACTTTCTTTTAATTCAGAAATAATAAGAGGTGCATCTTTAGGATAACTCGGGAGTAATTCCTTCGCTTTTTCCTCCGAAACATTTTTCAATGCCCAATAATTAAAGGCTTGTTCATTCCAATGTCCACCTAAATCAAAAGCCATGTATTTTCCAATTGTTAAGGAATCAATTGACGTCCATTTTTCTGGCTGATAATTTAATAAGGTAAATTCAACCGGTAAGCGATTAGAGGAGATAGCATCCTTGATATAATCATTAACACCCTCTGCAAACCAATTCAAAACATTTTTCCCTTGGGTAGAATATTGTTGATAAGATTCCTCTGCCGCTCTTCTTAATCCAAGTGTTCGAAAAAATTTATCTCGTTCAATCATTGCCTTTCCAACTACTTCACTTAATCTGCCTGACGCTTGTCTTCTACTTAAATCCATTTGAAATAGTCTATCCTGTGCCTCCACATACCCCTGAGCGTAGTACAAATCATGTTCATTTTTTGCTTTAATATGCGGAACACCGTTTTCATCTCTAATAATACTTACTGGATGATTAATTCCTTTTAAATAGATTTCACCTTCTGTTTTAGGAAGTAGCCTTAAAGTAAAGAAATTCAGAAAGAGTGCAATGATTAAAGCTAAAATCACTAAAAAAATAAATGTCCACAGTATGGCTTTTTTCCACTTTCCAATCGGCTTTCTTTCAACCACAATCTCCATCTTTCTCCCCCCTCATATATATGAATATTGGCTATTCGGTATAAAAGTCCTCTTATACTCGCAAAATAATTATCCATGTTTCACATCATCTTAATAATAAAAATAAAAAACATAGTGGATATTTGTCTATTAATAAACAAAATACATTAAAATTTCAAATAAAGCAGATTTACAATTAATTGTTATGCAGTTTTCCTCTATGGATGGAAAAATCCATGTACAATTCTTCACGCTATTATCCGGAGTGTATTTAACAAAGCGAGAAAGGGGTTCATGATAGAACAGGAGATACCTCTTTCGAATGCAAGTATGATAAGCTCATAAGTTATGTCTATTCATTGAATCTGGTTGATGAATTGATTATGGTTCTAAAAGGCAGAGGTTGATAAACGACAATAATTAACTTTAAAGGAACGTTGAACAAAAGCTTCATTTAGCTTTTGTTTTTTTAAAATGAAATTTTTATGAAACATTATCATTATTTTTCATACAATTTAGTAACGAAATATTATATATTTCGAAAACCTTCAAGGAGGTGCAGACATGAAAACAAGAAGTACATTAAATGCTTTGATTGGTGTTTGGTTTATTATTGCGCCTTGGGTTCTCGGATTTTCGGATCAATCTGGAGCACTTTGGTCCAGTGTTGTGATTGGTCTCATCCAACTAATCATGTCCTTCTGGGCTTCCAATGAAACAGGGTGGAATTCTTGGAAAAACTGGATCACCGTTTTAACCGGGGCATGGTTTGTTATCTTACCATTTGTTTATTCCTTATCTAGTGGAGAAACTTGGACCAGTGTTATTCTTGGAGTCGTTACAGTTCTATTTAGCTTGTGGAATATGGGTTCAAAGCAAAGCAATTAGTAATAACCTTATTAAGATTTTCACATATATTCCCCCTAAGGAATTCTTTCTTTAGGGGTTTTGTATTTCATTTTTACTACACATACACATATTTTAGATTTATTTGGATATCCTACATGGGACTTAGTGAAGTGGAGGATAAAGTAAGAGTGAAAAAAAAATTATTCATTGTCCTAATCGGCATGTTTTTTACATATATAAGCATAACAACAGCAACTGCGATCACTAAAGAGAACCATATTAACGTGGAAGAAGAGGGGCATTTACAGTTAACATATGAAGAATTTCAAAAGCTTTTAAAACAAGGTTATACAGTGCATGAAATTGTCAAAGCAGCACATATTTCACTGTATACAAACAAAGGTATTGAGTATATTTTACGTTTCTATAAGAAAAACGGTTCTTGGCAAGAGACTGCAAATCATTTTGGTGTTGATTTGGAAAAATTAAAAACGGATCAAATGCGTAAAACCAAAAGATTGAATAGACAACATAAAGAGAAAATTATCACTATCTTAGCAAATTATACGAGTCGAACACCAGAAGAAATAAACGACTATTTAAAGCAAGATGCCGATCTTCACTTTTTAATTGTTGCGGCGGCTATTTCTAAGACCACTAATACAGATTTACCGGTAATTATTCAATACAATAAAGAAGGAATGAGCTTTCATGAAATTATGAAGACTGTTCATGCAAATCAAAAAATAGTATTCCGTGAGGTCAAAATACTTCATCAAAAAATAAAAAATATAGAATAAACCATTTACAAATAGGCAATTTACTAATAAGTCAGCCTTCTTTTTAATCAGGAAATATGTCTATTATATTTCTTACGTTTCGGGGTTATTGATAATATATTCTTCATTAAAAATGTCCTATGTGCGTTTCTTAAGTAGCAAAAAGCTGTAAAGGAATCAAATTCGACAGAAAGAATTCTAATAGTTCGATGTGTAATTTCATTGTTATTAGCGATATAAATCATTTCAAGTTTATCACCGGATTCAAGAGCTCTCAAAAGGATGCTTTTCAATTTTATCCCTCCAATATACTATTGTATATTTCTTATTATATACAAACATATGTTCTTTAAATACTAATATGTTTATATTTTTCCTGTAAATTGAACAACATCTTTCCAGCATTACATATTTATTTATACAATGATAAAAAGTGGAATCGCTAAAACGAAAAAAGTAGTTAAAACCGGCAACCTTATACCGATTTTAACTACTTTATAGACTACATTACTCGTTTAAACATTTTTTCCATCTCATACACAGAATAATGTATAATGATTGGACGTCCATGTGGACATGTGAATGGGTCTGATGCGAGCCGCAAGGAATCAAGTAACGCTTGTATTTCATCATTTCGCAAATGTCGATTCGCTTTAATTGAATCTTTACAGCTCATCATGATAGCAGCTTCTTCTCGCAGTTTTTTAACATCTACCTTTTTCATCGACAATAATTGTTCTACCATCTCTTCAATCGTTTCCTTTTCCTCACCCTTAGGAAACCAAATGGGATGAGAACGAACAATAAAGCTATTGTGTCCAAATGGTTCCATAAAGACACCAACGTATGCTAATTCTTCCAGATTTTCTTGTATTTTAATATATTCATCTGTTGAATATTCAAAAGTAATCGGAACGATAAGGTCTTGCAGTTGCTTCTCCACTTTTCCAACTTTTTCCCGAAAATATTCGTATTTGATTCTTTCCTGTGCAGCATGCTGGTCGATAATATAGAGCCCCTTATCATTTTGTGCAAAAATATACGTTCCGTGCATTTGCCCTATTGGATAAAGAGGAGGAATCCGGCTAGTCGCTTGTTCCTCTATTTTCTCCTCTGATGGAAGGGTATAGTCAGTCTCTAAGTCGTCATTTAATGGTTCTTGGACTACTTCTGGGAAAACATACTCTGTATCCTTCACTGTTTCTGTAGTCGATGATTTCTTTCCATCCAAATGAAATACCCTTTTCATATCGTCAAAAGGTAAATGTGATTCATTTGAATACATAGTCTTTTGAAAAACTGGTTCCTCTTCTTTCTTACTGACAGGTTCATCTACCTGCGGCAAATGATCGAGTAATAAAGATGTTTGAATCGGTGCTGGCTCTCTGTCTTTTGAATGAATATTGCCAGAAGGTATTAGCACTTTATCCTTAAATGCCGACTTTATTGTACCTGTCACAAGTTCATTTAGTTCTTGTTCTTTACTAAGTCGTACTTCCAGTTTACTTGGATGAACGTTTACATCCACTAAAATCGGATCCATGTCAATGTTTAATAACATAATTGGAAAACGACCAATTGGCAATAAAGTATGGTAACCTTCTTGAATAGCTTTAATCAATGAATAGTTTTTAATGAATCTTCCATTTATCATGGTAGATATATAATTTCGGGATGCTCTTGTAACTTCTGGCAAGGATATATAACCACTAATTTTAAAGTCAAGTGAGCTAGCTTCTATGGGAATCATTTGTTTTGCGATATTCATCCCATAAATTGCTGCCAATACTTGACGAACATCTCCATTCCCACTTGTTTGCAAAAGTAACCGTTCATTATGTCTTAGGCGAATCGAGACTTCTGGATGTGCTAGAGCTAGTCGATTGACAACATCCGTAATATTTCCAAGCTCTGTATGAATCGTTTTTAAATATTTTAACCGTGCTGGAGTATTAAAAAATAGATCTGTGACAACGATATCCGTTCCTTTTCTCCCAGAACATTTTTCATGGCTCAGTAATTTTCCGCCTTCTATCACTACCTTTGTTCCAGATTCAACGCCAGTGGAGGATGACATTTCAAGGTGTGATACAGAAGCAATACTGGGCAAGGCTTCCCCTCTAAACCCAAGTGTACGGATTCGGAACAAATCATTCTCGTCTTTAATTTTACTCGTTGCGTGGCGGTGAAAAGCAAGAAGGACATCATCTTCTTCCATCCCAGTCCCATTATCAATTATCCGGATTTTCCCAAGTCCAGCTTCCTCAATTTCAATCTCCACAATGCTACTATCAGCATCAATAGCATTTTCGACTAGCTCCTTCACTACGGAGGCTGGTCGTTCAACTACCTCGCCCGCTGCAATTTTATTTGAAAGGATATCGTCCAGTTGAATGATTTTCCCCAAGGAGCACACCACCTAACCTCTTAATTTTTTCTGCAATTCATATAACTCATTCATTGCTTGCAATGGATTTAATTCAAGTAGATTTATATTTCTTAGCTCTTCTAAAATTTTCTTTTCTTTTGATGATGGTTCTTGCTTACTCTTCGTATTAGCAGGCTCATCGAAGAAAGAAAGCTGCGCCTGGATTGCTTCCTCTTCGATATTAATAGCAGGAGCCTCGCTTGGTTGTTCAGAACTATCCTCTAGTTCAGCAAGAATCTCTTTTGCACGAACAATTAGGTCATGAGGAAGCTCTGCAAGTTCCGCAACATGAATACCATAGCTTTTATCTGCCGGTCCCTCTTTAATTTTGTGTAAAAAGACTACTTTCCCATTTTGCTCCATCGCACTAACATGAATATTTTTTAGTTGAGACAAATTGTCCTCTAATACCGTTAATTCGTGGTAGTGAGTGGAAAACAATGTCTTTGCCCCAATACGATCATGTATAAATTCGATAATCGCTTGAGCTAGTGCCATTCCATCGTAAGTAGATGTACCCCTCCCAATTTCGTCAAATAAAATTAGACTGTTTTTCGTTGCATTCGTAATCGCATTTTTAGCTTCGAGCATCTCTACCATAAAGGTACTTTGTCCGGAAATTAAATCGTCCGCAGCCCCAATTCTAGTAAAAACTTGGTCAAAGATTGGCAGGATCGCCTCACCGGCAGGAACAAAACATCCGATTTGCGCGAGAATGGCGGTTAGAGCAATTTGTCTCATGTACGTACTCTTACCGGACATATTGGGCCCAGTGATTAAAAGCATTTCCCGTTCCATATCCATAAAACAATCATTTGGAACATATCCCTGTGCATCCATTACCTTTTCGACAACAGGATGACGACCATCTTTGATTACAATTTTCCGCTCCTGATTAAAAACAGGTTTTACATAATGTCTTGTTTCGCTAATCGTAGCAAAGCATTGTAGAACATCAATTTCACTAATTATTTGGGCAAGACTCTGTAAACGAGGTATAAATTCTTTTACCGTTTCCCGAATTTGCAAAAATAATTCATATTCTAATTCCGTACTTTTCTCTTCTGCTTGAAGGATTAGTGCTTCCTTCTCCTTCAACTCTGGTGTAATAAATCTTTCTGCATTTGTTAGCGTTTGTTTTCTTTCATAACGTCCTTCTTCTAATAAATGTAAGTTTGATTTTGTTACTTCAATATAATATCCAAATACTCGGTTGTAGCCGATTTTTAATGATTTTATGCCGGTGCGGTTTCGCTCTTCCTGCTCTAATTGTGCAAGCCATGTTTTCCCATTACGGCTTGCATCACGATAACGATCCAATTCAGCATTATAGCCATTTTGAATGATTCCCCCTTCTTTGACGGAGATAGGCGGATTTTCTAGAATAGCCCTTTCAAGTAGGTCTGTAAGTTCTTCACAAGGATCCAAACGTTTAGCTAGTTTCGATGTTTCTTTATGATCGAACTGTTCGATTATGGCATGGATAGCTGGTACCTGCTGTAAGGAATGCTTCAATTGAATTAAATCGCGAGCATTTACATTTCCAAAAGCCACTCTACCCGCAAGTCTTTCTAAATCATATACTTCCTTTAATCGTTCTCGTAATTCTTGACGCTCAAAATAATGCTCCAAAAATACTTCCACTAAAAAATGCCTTTGCTCGATAGCTTTTCTATCAATGAGCGGCCGATCAATCCAATTTTTTAATCGACGTCCTCCCATAGAAGTCATTGTTTCATCTAGAAGCCATAATAATGAGCCCTTTTTGCCTTTTGATCGAATAGTTTCTGTTAACTCAAGATTACGTTTAGAATAATAATCTATTTTCATAAATTGATGTATATCAAATTTAGCTACTGGCTGTAAATGATCTAAGCTGCGCTTTTGCGTTCTTTGCAAATAATTTAAAAGACGCATAACCGTCTGCTTTAATTCTTCTGATTCTATATCTGCTATTATTCTTTCAAACTCTGTTTTCTTTTCAGTATCATTTTCATAGGAAATAGTGGTATTCGCGCGTTCCTTTAATTGCTTAATATATATTTCATCCAACGTTTCCGAAACCACTACTTCTTTTGCGCCAAGTACAGATATTTCATTTACTACATGTTCAAAAAGACTGTCAATAAATGTTACACGGCCTTCCCCCGTTGATAAATCCGTATAGGCTAAACCAAAGGAACGATTATCAAAAGAGGTAATAGAGGCAATAAAGTTGTTTTCTTTTTCTGCTATTCCTTTTCCTTCGATCATGGTTCCTGGTGTAATAAGCTGAACCACTTCCCTTTTCACAACACCTTTTGCCGTTTTAGGGTCTTCCACTTGTTCACATATGGCTACTTTATAGCCTTTCTCTACCAATTGTTCAATATAATTAGCAGCTGAATGGTACGGAACTCCACACATTGGAATTCTCTCCTCACCGCCACCATCACGACTTGTTAACGTAATTTCTAATTCTTGAGACGCCTTTACAGCATCTTCAAAAAACATCTCATAGAAATCTCCTAAGCGAAAAAATAAAAAGGCATCTTGATAATCTGCCTTCACCTGCAAATATTGGAGAATCATAGGGGTATATTGACTCATTTCTACCAAATTCCTTTCCGTACAACATATTTAGCTAAAAAATATTATAACATAAACACTGGTTGTTCTTCATGAAATCTAATAATTGTAAAAAAAAATCGGCTGGCTAACACCACCCGATTCTTCCTTTTTATTTATTTATGAACTCAATAAACTCCATTCTATTTCCAAAAGGATCAGAGACATGAATTCGCGACCTTCCTTCAATAGGAAGTTCTTCTTTCCATGTTATTTCATGATGCTTTAATGTCTGTTTCAAATCACCAATATTAGTGACAATCAATCCTGGATGAGCTTTTTTGGCTTCTTTAAAATCCTCCTCTACTCCAATGTGAATTTCCTGATTTCCACATTGAAACCAACAGCCACCTCTTGCTCTTAAATTTTCTGGTTTAGGAATCTCTGTTAAACCTAAAATACTCCCAAAAAAATGTCTTGCTTGATCCTCGCATCCTTTTGGTGCAGCTAACTGGACATGATCAATTCCTTGAAAATAAAATGACATAGGAACGCCCCCTTATTTGATTAATTCCACCTTCATTGTACAAATTAAATGGAGTAATTCCTTATATAAATTAATTATGGCTACCTATAAGTAAAGTGGATTAAGAAAGAATTATGTATTAGCAAAAAGAAAACTAGGAAGCTGTCTTCCTAGTTTTACTCTTCCTCTGATCCTATTAAAAAGTCTGGATCTAGTTCTTCAAATTCCTCGTCTAATTCTTCTTCCCACTCATCATCAGAGTCACATCCATCCGGATGAATCGCAACACAAATTTTTGTTTCTCCAATGACTTCTACGAGGAATTCTCTTTCCACATTTACAATGATTTTATTCCCATTTGGTGATATAACTGCTTCGACACAATTAGGTTGCTGAAGGACACGTGCAATAACTTCTTTATCGTCTAAACAATCTGGGTCGCGATAACTTAGTTTTACAACGTCAACATAATCCACTTTTTCCGTAACAACCGATGTTTTCGTATTGTTACCATGGGAATACCAGACGTTTATTTCGTATGAACCAATTATTTCGACTTTTTTGTCGATCTTTTTCGCTTCATACTTGTGATTTATAATCCAGCAACCTAATATGCTCGATGGGTGATGCGGCGGTGTGATCGTATGATTGGACTGTGTGAATTTACGTCCCTTCGCTACGACCGCTTTAGTTATTATTTCTCTATATTCTGCCATTCGAGCGAACCCTCCTCATTTATTTTCAATTCATCCTATGCATGCCTATAGACTAGTGTGCCAATATTTTTACGTGTGCTACGGGATTTACAATACTGTGATTTTCATATTTTGAAAATACAGCACTTTGTTCAGGATAGAAACTAATAACTTTATATGGGTTAATTCATTATATGTGAACGGGGGTATTGTGTTCTGGGCTATTGGTACGCGGGGGGCTGACTTTCGACATCTCTGCATTCTTTAATGCTATTTTAATTTTCAATTAAAAAGACCACTATCTAAAAAGATAATGGTCTTCCCAATGATTAATCACAGCTGCCTGGTGTACTATATTTTACTTTTGAACCTGTCTCACCGCGAAGAAGGTCTCCTCCAGTTGACATGATAATTTCATCTGTAACAGTATTAGAGATGGTTGATGCAACAATTTGTAAGAGATCGTTAACATCTGTTTGAGATTGTTTAAATTCTTGAACAATTGGAATCTCATCTAATTCCGCTTCATATTTTTCAATTTTAGCTTCTACCATCTTAAGTGCTTCGGTTTTTCCATAGTGTTGAAAATTAACAGCTTGCTTTTGTAAGCTCTTAATACTTGCAATCATTTCTCGAACTTTTTGATTTTCGTTGATTTGTGCTTCTGCACGTTTAAAGAAATCAACCTCTTCTGTTTCAGAAATCATCTTTGCAAGTTCTGTTGCACGAGCTACGATCTCGTCTTTTGTATATTTTTTCATTCTACTTCACCTCAGCAACTTCAAGTTCTTCTACCATTTCTCCGTTTAAAGACCATGTCTTCGCTTCTGTAATTTTTACATTAACAAGTTTGCCAATGGCAGACTTTGGACCTTTAAAGTTTACAAGTTTATTTTTTCTTGTATAACCAGCTAAAACATCCGGATTATTTTTACTTTCCCCTTCAACAAGCACTTCCACCGTCTGTCCTTCATATTTCTCTAATGCTTGGCGGGAAAGTTCGTTTACTAAGTTATTCAATCGTTGGAGACGGTCTTTCTTTACATCCATCGGAATATTATCCTGCATTCTAGCAGCTGGTGTACCTTCGCGTGGAGAATAGATAAAAGTATACGCCATTTCAAAGCCCACTTCTTTGTATAAAGAAAGAGTCTCTTCAAATTGTTCGTCCGTTTCATTAGGGAAACCAACAATAATATCCGTGGAAAGAGCCACATCTGGAATAGCTTTTTTAATTTTTCGCACTAATTCCAAGTAATGTTCACGAGTATACTTACGTCCCATTATCTTAAGGATATCACTTGATCCGGATTGAACAGGAAGATGAATATGTTCCACAAGGTTACCCTTTTTTGCAAGCACTTCAATTAAACGATCATCAAAATCACGCGGATGACTAGTGGTAAAACGTATGCGCGGCACATCGATTTTGCGAAGATCATCCATTAAATCGCCAAGACCATACTCGATATCTTCAAAATCCTTTCCATATGCATTTACGTTTTGACCTAATAGCGTAATTTCCTTATATCCTTGTGCAGTCAGATGACGTACCTCTTGAATAATATCTTCTGGGCGACGACTTCTTTCTTTTCCACGAGTATAAGGTACAATGCAATAAGTACAGAACTTGTCACAGCCGTACATAATATTAACCCATGCTTTAATGCTTCCTTTACGAACCTTTGGAAGGTTTTCAATTACGTCTCCTTCTTTGGACCATACTTCCACAACCATGGCCTTTGACATATATGCTTCTTTTAAGATATGCGGCAAACGGTGAATATTGTGTGTTCCAAAAATCATGTCGACATGATGATGTTTTTCAAGAATTTTATTTACGACAGACTCTTCTTGGGACATACATCCACATACACCAATTAATAAATCTGGCTTTTCAAGTTTCAGTGGTTTTAAATGACCGATTTCTCCAAATACTTTATTTTCAGCATTTTCCCTGATTGCACAAGTGTTTAATAAGATGACGTTTGCATCTTCAACTGTATCCGTAGGTTCATAACCAAGCTGCATAAAGATACCTGCCATGACTTCTGTATCATGTTCATTCATTTGGCAGCCATATGTACGAATATAAAATTTCCTACCAATTCCCATTCCTTTAAATTCTTCATCAATTTGGAAGTCATTATGATATTTAACTTCCTCTCTACCACGTTTCCTTGCTTCTTTTAAATTTGGAGGGATATATACGGATTGAAAGTATTTACTGTAATCCTTTTCGGATTTTTTGTCCGCTGGATTAACTGTACTCACTTGCTGACCTTCCAAACGTTGTTTCTCGTTCATAAGAATCTCCTTTCTGTAACTAAAAAACTACTTGGATTCAATCTATTTTATACTAAAATTTCTAGAACTTCCTAATAATAAATACTAATATACACATTATTTTAGTATAAAGCCTTTTTCTTTTGAATACAATAGCTGAAGTCTAATGTTGAAATTTGGTCACTTACTGTGTGAAAGGATATGTATTTCATGTAAAAAAATAAACCTGACCGCTTTCGCAATCAGATTTTATTTTCGCTTAATAATACAAACAAGCTTCATTTGTTATCTTGGTTCCACAATTAGTTTTATTGCGGTCCTTTCTTCTCCTTCAATTTGAATATCGGTGAATGCCGGTATACAAATTAAGTCAACTCCGCTAGGTGCAACGAAGCCTCTAGCAATTGCAACTGCCTTTACTGCTTGGTTTAATGCTCCTGCTCCAATAGCCTGAATTTCTGCGCCACCTCTCTCACGAAGAACACCGGCAAGTGCACCAGCTACAGAATTAGGATTGGATTTTGCTGAAACTTTTAATATCTCCATTTCTTCTCCTCCTTGTTATTTCCCAAATACCGAATGCCCATTCAGAGTGAACCATCCTGGTATAATCATTCCATTGCTACTATATTCACTAGAACTCGAATGTATTCCGGCTTGCCCAAAAAAGAGGAGGAGAAAAATCAAATGCTTAAAGCCTATTGCCCATCTGCTAACCGATAGGCTCTTTGAGGAGAAGATTATTTTTCAAAAGTTATCTACCGAGCAAAATTCTATAAATTTTTAGACATCAAGTTATTAAATGACAAATGGATGGTCTTCATTAATTAATATAGTATCGATCGCTTTAGAATGACCTGTTTTCGGATCGATATCAACTAAACACGCACTAAGTTGAGTTCGACCACTCTTAGGTACTTCAAATCGAACCGGGAGACTAGAAAGAAATCTTTTCAATACGACTTCTCTTTCCATCCCTAAAATGCCATCATAAGGACCTGTCATACCGACATCGGTTATATATGCTGTCCCATTTGGCAGAATTCGATTATCCGCTGTTTGTACATGTGTATGTGTGCCTACTACCGCAGAAACTCTGCCATCTAAATACCAACCCATCGCTTGCTTTTCACTAGTCGCTTCGGCATGGAAATCTACAAAAATGATATTGGTTTTTGCTTTTGCTGTTTTAATAAGCTCATCTGCTTTCCTAAACGGGTCATCTAATGGCGGTAAAAATGTTCTTCCTTGCAAATTAATTACTGCAATTTCTACCCCATTAATATTAACAAACAATAGACCTTTACCTGGTGTTCCCTCGGGAAAATTTGCAGGTCTAATCATATACTTTGCATCATCAATAAATTCGAAAATCTCTCTATTATCCCAAGTATGGTTGCCAAGAGTAATAGCATTTGCACCCTTCTCCAAAAATCCACGATAAATCTTTTCAGTAATTCCCTTTCCGCCTGCAGCATTTTCCCCATTAATAATGGTAAATTGCGGGCGATATTTTGCTTTCAGCTTCGGCAAATACTCTGATACCATATCTCTTCCTGGTGAACCGACAACGTCCCCAACAAATAATATTTTCATTATAATCCCTTTCTATTAACAATTATCATTCAACCTTATATATCTATAGGATTTCAAATACAAATTAACTTAATCACCATTATTTATAACAATGAAAAGCGGTGTAAATTACACCGCTTTTCAAGAAAGTGATTATTATTTTGCATACTCAACTGCTCTTGTTTCACGAATAACAGTTACCTTGATATGCCCAGGATAATCAAGTTCGCCTTCGATGCGTTTTCTGATATCCCGCGCTAATCGATGTGCTTCCAAGTCATTAATTTGCTCTGGTTTTACAATAATACGGACTTCTCTTCCGGCTTGAATAGCGAAGGATTTTTCCACACCTTCATAGGATTCAGAGATTTCCTCCAGTTTTTCCAGTCTGCGTATATAGTTCTCAAGCGTTTCACTTCGAGCACCAGGTCGTGCCGCTGATAATGCATCTGCAGCAGCAACTAAGACAGAAATAATGGACGTAGGTTCTGTATCCCCATGATGAGAAGCAATACTATTAATGACTACAGGGTGTTCTTTATATTTGGTAGCTAATTCAACACCAATCTCTACATGACTTCCTTCTACTTCATGATCGACTGCTTTTCCAATATCATGTAATAATCCAGCGCGACGAGCAAGTCTTTCATCTTCACCAAGTTCTGCGGCAAGCATTCCCGATAGATGTGCTACCTCCATCGAATGCTTTAGAACGTTTTGTCCGTAACTTGTACGGAACTTCATACGTCCTAATATCTTTATTAAATCCGGATGGAGTCCATGAACGTCAACCTCGAAAGTTGTTTGTTCACCAATTTCACGGATATGTTCATCCACTTCACGTCTTGCTTTATCCACCATTTCTTCAATACGTGCTGGATGAATTCTTCCGTCCTGAACTAGTTTCTCAAGTGCAATTCTTGCAGTTTCCCTTCGAATTGGATCAAATCCTGAAAGAATAACAGCTTCAGGGGTATCATCTATAATTAGATCAATTCCAGTCAATGTCTCTAATGTACGAATATTACGTCCTTCTCGGCCGATAATTCTACCTTTCATTTCATCGTTTGGAAGATTGACCACTGATACAGTTGTTTCAGCAACATGTTCAGCAGCACACCTCTGAATTGCAAGAGAGAGAATGCTCTTAGCCTTTTTATCCGCTTCTTCCTTAGCACGATTTTCACTTTCTTTCACCATGATGGCTACTTCGTGGGAGAGTTCATCTTCAACCCTCTTGATAATAATCGCCTTTGCTTCTTCGCGGGTTAGACCAGAGATACGTTCTAGTTCTGATTTTTGTGTCTGTACCATCTCGTCCACTTTGCTTTCCATCTCTTCAATATGTTGTTGTCGTTGATTCAGAGAATCCTCTTTCTTTTCGAGTGTTGTTTCACGCTTGTCTAGTGATTCGTCTTTTCGATCGAGGTTCTCCTCCTTTTGCAATAATCGATTTTCTTGTTTTTGCAATTCATTTCTTCGTTCACGAAGTTCACGTTCCATATCAGTACGAAGTTTATGATTTTCATCCTTTGCTTCTAATAGAGCCTCTTTTTTCAAGGCTTCTGCTTCACGTTTCGCATCTTCTAAAATCTGCTCTGCAGCATTTTTAGCTCCTGTTATTCTCGCTTCTGCAAAAGATTTTCGAACAAAATAGCCAACAACTACACCAACGATTAGGCCAAGCAAAATGGAGATGATTGCTACGAATGGTGTCATCTTTTCACCTCCCCTTGCTATGAACTTTTATCATGTCTCAAACATGTCGGCTGCACATTGTTACAAAGGTTTCAATAAACAGCACTTAGGCTTCAAAAAATATCATTTTTTAAAAAAATTATACATATTAATTTTATAGTTGCGAATATTTATTGTCAAGGGGATTGAAAATTAGAAATGCTGAAGAGTCTTCGTTCATTAGCATGCAAGGAATATTCAAATTGCAGTGGCAAGATCTTACTAAGTAATTGAAAATAGAGCAAGGTGCTGCTGTTGAGATGATGACTTTTCTCTGGAGACATCCCATAAGTGCGGCAGCAGAAAATATTTGCACTAAACATTATCTATGCGAAAAAAGCAAAGCCGTATGGCTTTGCTTTCGAACTTAATCTAATTCAAATTCCTCTTGACTTTCATCAATCGGTGCTTCCTTAGCTTCATCTAAACCAAAGTGCTCACGAATCTTAAACATAATTTCGTCCCGGATATCAGTATTTTCCTTTAAAAATAACTTCGCATTTTCTCTTCCTTGTCCAACCCGTTCATCATTATAAGAATACCATGAACCGCTTTTTTGAACGATATCAAGCTCAGAAGCCATATCGACAATTTCGCCTTCTTTTGATATTCCTTCTCCATACATGATATCTACCTCGGCAGTACGGAAAGGCGGAGCTACTTTATTTTTCACCACTTTGATCTTAGTTTTATTTCCAACAATGTCATTTCCTTGTTTGAGTTGTTCTGCGCGACGCACTTCTAAACGAACAGAGGAATAAAACTTAAGTGCGCGACCTCCAGGAGTTGTTTCTGGATTCCCAAACATGACTCCAACTTTTTCCCTGATTTGGTTGATAAAGATTGCGATTGTTTTTGATTTATTAATAGCGCCGGAAAGTTTACGAAGGGCTTGAGACATTAAACGTGCCTGTAAACCTACATGGGAATCTCCCATTTCACCTTCAATTTCGGCTTTTGGAACTAGAGCTGCAACCGAGTCAATAACGATAATATCAATAGCTCCGCTTCGTACTAATGCTTCTGCGATTTCAAGTGCTTGTTCTCCAGTATCTGGTTGTGATAAAAGCAATTCATCAATATTAACCCCTAATTTTTGAGCATATACGGGATCAAGTGCATGCTCAGCATCTATAAAAGCTGCTTGTCCGCCTGCTGCCTGAACTTCAGCAATAGCATGTAACGCAACCGTTGTCTTACCGGAACTTTCAGGACCATAAATTTCAATAACACGGCCTCTAGGATAGCCACCAACACCTAATGCAACATCTAGAGCAAGGGATCCGCTTGGTACTGTTGAAATTTTTCTATCTGTTTGTTCACCAAGTTTCATAATGGACCCTTTACCAAATTGTTTTTCTATTTGCTTAAGAGCCATATCTAGGGCTGCTTGACGATCATTCACAAATGTTTCCTCCTCATTCCACTTATTCTATTAACTTTATAAAAATACCTTATTCTTACTATACCTGTTTTTCAGCGATTTGCCAAGCAAAAAAACGAACATCTATTCGATTATTTTCACCTCATTTCAAGCATAAAAAAAGAGCATTTACATTAGAGAAAATGCCTTTTTTATAAATAGGTACTTCTAAAAACGATTGTTTCTTCCATAATTTAACAATTATGATTTGTTGCTTGTCGATTCTAATTCACGCATTAAATAGTGGCAGCCATACTTCACTGTACGAAGGCGATTACTATTTCTATTACTAGCTAGTGATAGTAAAAATGTTTTTACTGGTTGGTTTTTTACAGCTATTCCAATCCAAATTGTCCCGGCTTCTTTACCTTCGAGGCTGTCAGGACCAGCAACACCTGTAAAGCTGATTCCAATATCTGTATCCAATATCGTGCGAATATTCTCTGCAAGCTCTGCCGCACATTCTTTACTAACTGCACCGTATTTATCTAATGTTTCCTTTTTAACTTTTACTAGCTTTTCCTTAGCTTCACTGGAATAACATACTACTCCGCCTTTTAAAATATTACTTACTCCAGATATAGATGCCATTTCCGCTGCAAACATTCCGGCTGTTAAACTTTCTGCACAAGCGATAGTTAGACCTGAACGTTTTAATTTTTTCACTGTTTCCATCATTAATGTGGTTTCATTATATCCGTAGCAGAATTCTCCTACACGTTCTTGAATGATACGTTCCGTTTCATCAATCATTCTCAATGCTTCCTCACTAGATTGATGCTTAGCAGTAATTCGCAACGTGCATTCACCATCAGAAGCATACGGTGCCACAGTAGGATTAGACTGACCTTCAATTATACTTTCGATTTCTGTTTCTAACTGTGCTTCACCGATTCCAAAAAAGCGCAATACTCTAGATTCTATATGTTCGCGCTTATCCATTTTAGCGAGAATTGCTCTACGTCCATATTTAGTAAACATCGGTTCCATTTCAAATGGAGGTCCAGGAAGAAGCATATAATAATGATTCTGATTATGGATAAACATTCCAGGCGCCATTCCAAATTCATTGGGTAGAACTGTGGCCCCTTCCAATACTAAAGCCTGCTTTTTATTATTTTCCGTCATTTGTCTGTTCACTTTTAGAAAGTATGCTTCAATAGAATTTAAAGCAGCTTCATCAGTTACAAGCCTTCTGCCCAAATGGTTCGCGATCGTCTCCTTTGTCAAGTCGTCTTTCGTTGGTCCTAAACCGCCTGTAAAAATGATCAAGTCTGCACGTTGTTCAGCAATTTCAATGCTTTTTTTTAATCTTTGGGGATTATCACCGACAACTGTATGATGAAACACATTTACTCCCATCTCCGCTAATGAGATAGAAAGAAATTTGGCATTAGTATTCACTATTTGTCCAAGTAACAACTCGGATCCAACGGCTATAATTTCAGCATTCATTTGTTGCTTCTCCTTTTTACTTAGAATTGGAAAAGATGGAACGATTTTTATAGATATAATCCCAGCCTGAATAAACAGTAAAAATCATAGCAATCCATAATGCAATGGTAGCGAAAGGAAAATGTATCGGTTCAAATGGAAAATTATGAAGCAATAATAGTGCAATAGCTATTGTTTGTGCCCACATCTTAATTTTTCCTGGCATAGCTGCAGCAACAATTTCTCCTTCTCCAGCTAATATTGCGCGCAAGCCAGTAATCGCAAATTCCCTACTAATAATGACGATTACAATCCACGATGGAACTAAACCAAGCTCGGTTAAAATAATGAGTGCGGAAGAAACTAGTAATTTATCAGCTAATGGATCTAAGAACTTTCCAAGGTTTGTGACAAGATTATATTTTCTAGCAAGATGTCCATCAAACCAGTCAGTTATTGAAGCTATAATAAAAATAATCGCACCAATTAAATGAGCTGTAGGCATGCTGATACTTAACAGCTCTACATTTCCCCAAGGGAAAGGGACGAGCATTATAATAATAAATACTGGGATTAAGCAAATTCGTGTTACAGTAATTTTATTAGGCAAATTCAAGGTACTTCCTCCAATATATTTTTCTGACTAGTATTCAAGCTGTATGCAAATTTTAAGCTTGTACCAACTTTAAAGTTAAAAATAGTCATCAGGAGATGACTATTCAGTTTTTAAAGGATCAAATTGAATTGTAATTTTTTGAGTAGTGTTTTTATTAGCATACTCCAATTTTTGATCATTCACTAAAATTTCAGTGTTAGGAACATTCCCTATACTGATATATGCTTGACTTTCGTTTGAAAAATCAAAAGTTTGTTTTTCATTTTCGTTTAATGTACCAGTATATATAGTTTTACCATTTATTCCATTCTTCACCAAAATCCATGTTCTCCCAGTTGATGAAACAGTTAATTTGAATTTATCCGTATTGGATAATTTGTAAGTTGTATTAATTCCGCTGGTACTATCAACTTTTAACTCTTGTTCAGGCTTTGTTTCATCCTTGGTATCCGTGGTTTCATTTTTATCTTTTTTCGTATTAGCATTTTCAGAGTTTGTTTTTTGGCTATTATCAGCATTATTGTTTGATTTTGCCGTGTTTGACTGTCCTGTTTCCTTAACCTTCACCTGAGAGCTATTATTGTTTACGTTTTGATTTTCAGCTTGTCCAGATCCAGAAAATTTCTGAACCAAAACCCAAATCAAAAATGCTGCAGCAACAATAAAAACAACTACCAGAATCGTCGGCAATATATTAAATACTTTCGATGTACCCGCAGAAACCGATCGTCTCGACTGAACTCTAGAAATTTGTTCACTAATGTCGTCGTTGTGAGTTACCGGAACCTCGCTTTTAAATTCCTCAAATATTTGTTCAGATTCCAATCCAACTGCTTCAGCGTATTGCTTTATAAAAGCACGTACATAAAACTTTCCAGGAATACTATCATAATTTCCTTCTTCAATTCCTCTTAAATATCTCTTTTGAATTTTCGTTATTTCTTGCAAGTCATCTAGGCTTAGTCCCTTAGCTTTCCTTGCTTCTTTTAATCGGCTACCTAGTTCCGTCAACAATAACACCTGCCAATCTCATTTTAAAACTTTTCGTGGTTATGTACTATAATCATTATCTAATAATCAAAGCCGCCGAAGCCTTCATCGTTCAAAAAGTTATTCCGTTGAATCACTTCGTATGTAATTTCTTGATCAGGATGATCTCGCAGTTCGATAATATAATCAAAATCTTCTAAGGTGTACTCAGAATTTTGCACAAAAATATCTGGATGTTCAATGACCTTCACAGCTGGGATTCTCATGATTTCTCTTACTAGTTGCCAATGTCTTTCATTTGCCCTTTGTGTCGATACTATTCCATCCAAAATGAAAATATTATTGGCATTATATTCATCACTGATAAGCTGATTGCGAATAGTTTGTTTTAGTAAAGTAGAAGAAACAAAGAGCCACTTTTTACTCGCACAAACACTTGCTGCTACAACAGATTCTGTTTTTCCGACACGAGGCATCCCTCTTATGCCAATTAGTTTATGCCCTTCTTTTTTAAATATTTCAGCCATAAAATCAACTAATATACCAAGCTCATCACGAATAAAGCGGAACGTCTTTTTATCGTCCGCATCTCTTTGAATATAGCGGCCATGTCTTACAGCTAACTTATCTCGCAATTTTGGTTCTCGGATTTTTGTTATTTTTATTGTTTCCATCGTTTGTAATATAGATTCAAGTCTAACAATTTGTTCTTCATTTTTTACTAGTAGTAAAAGACCTCGTTTTCCCTCATCTACGCCATTTATACTAATAATATTTATAGACAACATCCCTAATAAGGAAGATATATCACCTAAAAGTCCTGGTCGGTTTATTTGAATTTCATATTCTAAATACCATTCTTTACGATCCATATAAACCTCCTTCAAAAAAGTAAATCTTTATCAACTGGAGTTCCTCACCCTCTGATATTAAAAGAAAAACATTCGTTGACCCTAGGTTATATAATAAATGATTTTTAATCAAGATGAAAGGAAAAACTCCCCTTTTTTATGAATACTCCTAAAAAAAAGAAAAGAGGGGTTAAATGTCCCCTCCCTGCATTTTTACCTATTGTTGTGTACCATTATTTTGAACTAATTTTACCATTACGTTGGCAATAGCTTGCTGTTCTTGTTCATTTGCAACGGACCAAAGATCTGCCAATACTCTTTCCTGTTCATTTTTAGGATCAACTTGGCCAGCTAAATAATCACCAACTTGGCCAGCAAGCTGATTGATTGTTTCTTGAGACATCCCTTGTGATTTCGCTTGATTAAGGCGATCTCCTAAAAAATTTTTCCATTGATCCCAATTATCTAAGACAGACATAGTATAAACCTCCTTCATATTTGTTCGTAGTTATTTTGCTACAGAGAGAGATTCTTATACCTATAAGTCAAAGAATTTTTCGCTGGTGTTTTTCCATAACGACAAAAATTAATCCGTTGCTAACATGTTATTAAATCTTTGCATCTCGTAGTTCCACTTTATGTATACCAACCTCCATTAACGGCAAGTACCTGCCCAGTTATATAGCTAGCTTCTTCAGATAAAAGAAAGGCTATAGTTCCTGCAATTTCCTTAGGTTCCGCCAATCTTCCTAATGGAATTTCCGATTCTAACTCATGCAATTCATCTTCCGAAAATTTTGCAAGCATATTTGTCTTTACTGCCCCCGGGGCAACTGCATTTACTCTTACTCCACTGCTTGCTACCTCTTTACTTAGTGCTTTTACAAAAGCAATTTGCGCGCCTTTAACGGTGGAGTAAACAACCTCACATGATGCTCCAGTTTGTCCCCAAATCGAACTTACGAAGATGATCTGTGAAGACTGGTTTCTCATTAGCTTTGGCAAAAGCTTACTTGTTAAAAGCATTGGTGCTTGTACATGTATGTTCCACATATCATTCATTATTGTTTCGGAAGTATCCATAAATAAACCATAATGTGCAATACCGCTTATAAAGCAAATAGCATCGATATGAAACGTATTGTTTAAAATCTTTTCCACTCCCTGTGGGGATGATAGGTCTGCTTGTATAGGGATGATTTCCACTTGATAAGATGCGACCGCAGATACGATTTCTTCAATTATTTTTTTATTTTGATGGTAATGAAGATATAAATTCCATCCTTTTCTAGCTAAGAGTATCGCAGTCTCTTTTCCAATTCCTCCACTAGCTCCTGTTATTAGAGCATATTTTTTCATCTAACTCTCTCCCTTTCGGCAACAAAAAAACTCGGAGCACCGAGTTTTTCAAACCTCATTTCTTTGGAATAACTTGGCAAACAGTGAATCTTTCTTCCTCTATAAATTCATTCGCAGCCTTTTTTAAATCAGCAAATGTTATATCTTCTAGTACAGGTACAACGTCAAATAAATTCATACCATTAAAGAAATACCTCGTAAATTGATTCGCAATAAACTCAGGGGAATTAAGTTGTCTTAAAAATCCTCCTATTTTCTTTTTCTTAGTTCGATCAAGGGCTTCTTCTGTTAAATGCATTCCATCTTTCGCTTCCATCAACACTTTTTGTAAACGTTCTGCCAGTTCATCTGGTCGGTCTGTATCTCCGCCAACCATAGCAAAGCCAAATCCTGACTCTAATGTAAAATCATAGGAAAATGTCTCATCAATTAAGCCTTCATTATATAGGCTATAATAATTCTCAGAGCTTTTTCCAAAGAGCATATCCAATAAAACATTCATCGTTAGCTCATTTTTCAGCATTTCTCCCCCTTCAAGCTGAACATCCTTTGCCTTTACTCCAACCAAACATTTAGGAGTTTGAACATTCATTTCTAATACTTTTTTCTTTTCTGCCACTTCAAGAGGCTCTTGTTCAAAACGCCTCTTAATTTCAGACTGTTCTTTATAATCTTTATTGTTCTGATTATCCCGCACCAATTTCATAATATTTTCTACATCAACAGGTCCTACAATGAAAAGAAGCATATTGCTTGGATGATAGAATGTATTATAGCACTCATATAATAATTTATCGGTTATATGGGAAATTGATTCAATCGTTCCTGCAATGTCGATTTTTACAGGATGGTGCTTATACATATTTTCAATGACACCAAAATATAGGCGCCAATCCGGATTATCATCGTACATCGTTATTTCCTGTCCAATGATTCCCTTTTCTTTTTCCACTGTTTTCTCTGTGAAATAAGGACTTTGAACCATATCAATTAATGTTTCCAAATTTTTTTCAACATTAGTGGTACTCGAAAATAAATATGCAGTTCGATTAAAGGTAGTAAAAGCATTTGCAGATGCACCTTGTTTACTAAACTGTTGAAAAACATCTCCATCTTCTTTTTCAAATAGCTTATGCTCTAAAAAATGTGCAATCCCGTCGGGAACACGATGGTATTTATTATTATCAAGAGGGATAAACTCATTGTCTACAGAGCCATATTTTGTTGTGAACGTTGCAAAGGTTTTATTAAAACCTTCTTTTGGCAGGATATACACTTCCAGGCCGTTATCCATCTTTTCAAAATATAGGGTTTCTTTAAGCTGTTCAAATACTTGATTTTTCATCATCTGTTCCCTCCAATCCTGTCAAAAAATAAATCGTGTCTAATTCAATTTTTGAAGCAACGTTGACAATCTGTTCTTTTGTTACGTTATTTATATTTTCTAACCAATCATTAACCGAAAATGTTTCATTTCCAATAACATTATGATATAAAATTTCGACCAACCCGCGAGAAGTGTCAGTTGTCTCGAGTAACTGATTATTGGTGACGGCTTTCGTCTGTTCTATTTCTTGATCAGAAAATTCTCCATTTCGCATTGCTTCGAGCTGCTCCCGAATGATGGTAACTGCCTGATCATAATTTTTTGCTTCAATTCCACTCATTACCATCAATAAACCTTTATGACTTTCTAGCCTGCTTGCAGCATAATATGCAAGACTTGCCTTTTCTCGTACGTTTATAAATAGTTTGGAGTGAGAGAATCCGCCAAAAATACCATTAAACATTTGTAGCGCAAAGTAATCAGGGTCTCCAAAACGCACCTTGGTACGATAACCAATATTCAATTTTCCTTGTTTTACATCCTGTTTTTCTTTTATTTCTTTAGGTTCTCCAACTTGTATATCCGTTCTAGCTTCAATTCTCTGTGGAGAACGTACAGCAAAATCAAGTTCCTTGCAAAATGATTCCACTTGATTTTCATCGATATCCCCAATAATATATAAATCTAATTCATCTTCATTTATCGCTTTTTGATAATATTCATATAGAGATGTTGCCGTAATATTATCTATTTGGTCTAATTTTCCATTTGCATCTAAAGCATATGGCTCTCCTTTGCACATTTCTTCTACAAGCCGTACACTTGAATATCTCATTTTATCATCATAGATTGACTGAATTCGTTGTTTTAATGTTCTTTTTTCCTTTTCCACCGTTTCTTCATGGAATGATCCATTTTCTGCATTTGGATGTAACAACACTTGAGAAAGAAAGTCAATTGCTTTTTGCAGCAAAGGAGTAGAATCCTTTAAAAATTTCTCATTGGCAATATCAACTGTAAAAGACATTACATGATATTCACCTTTTTTTGCTAAATCGACATAAAATCCTGCGCCATAAAGATCATCCAAATACGAACGCAGGGCAGTAGTGGTAGGGTATTGTTTTGTGCTGCTCTGTAATACATTAGGGAGAAGTGCCCTAAATGTTACGGTTTCTTCATTTAATGGAGCTTTCATTTTCCAAACTAATGTATTTGTTTTATATTTTTTTGTTTTTACAATATGTAGATTATATCCATTTTTATGGATAATTGTTTCGGTAGCGACCGTCATGAACAAACCTCCTTTTGGTTTCTTTTACTATTTTGGAAAGAAGTTATTCTAACTATACATTTTTATCAGGTTGTCCTACAAGTATTTACCTTTATTAGAGGATATTTTCTCTACAATATTGCTAGCTAATATATAACAACCCAGTGAACAAATAAAAGCAAACTTAGTCATTATTAATATGGATACCTTTCAACCTTAATGAGAAAACCAATGAAATAAAAAAAGTTCCGAAAATCGGAACTTTTTATTATCGTTGACCTTTTATATACGGGATACCATCTGCTTTTGGCGCTTCTGCTCTTCCAACAAAGCCAGCTAATGCAAGAATGGTTAGTACATAAGGTGCAATTAATAAGTAAACGCTTGGTATATCTTTTAAGAATGGTATTTGATCTCCTACAATACTCAAACTTTGTGCAAAACCAAAGAACAAGGCTGCACCCATCGCACCAAGCGGATGCCATTTTCCAAAGATCATCGCAGCTAGTGCCATGAAACCTTGACCAGTAATTGTAGCATGGCTAAAATCCAGGGTTATAGTTTGCGCATAAACGGCACCACCAACTCCACCAAATACACCAGATAGGAACACGGCTACATACCTCATTCTAATAACATTTATGCCCATTGTATCTGCTGCCATTGGATGCTCACCAACAGATCTTAACCTAAGTCCAAATGGGGTCTTGTAAATCACATACCAAACAACAAATGATATAATAATAGCCAAATAGGAAGCATACGTAACGTTCTTGAAAAATAAGTCCCCTATTATTGGGATGTGACTTAAACCTGGTATATCAATCTTTCTAAAGTTTTGAACAATCATATCTGTTTGCCCTTTGCCATACCATTTCTTCACTAAGAAAACAGCAAGTCCAAGTGCTAAAAAGTTAATTGCAACACCACTCACCGTTTGATCCGCTCTAAATGTGATAGAAGCAAGACCGTGGATTAGCGCAAATATTCCACCAACTATCATTGCTACTAAAAGTCCAAGCCATGGTGTAGCAGGACCGAACGTTTTTGCGAAAGTTAAGTTAAAAACAATTGAAGTAAAAGCCCCTATAATCATAAGACCCTCTAAACCAATATTAACAACCCCAGCTCGTTCTGAAAATACGCCACCTAATGCAGTGAAAATCAGCGGTGCAGCAACTAAAAGGGATGATGATACAATTATTTCTAGCGCCGTCATAAAATTCATTTATTTCGCCTCCCTTTTAAAACGTCCTATTGCCCATTTGATAATGTAACTGGATGCAACAAAGAAAATAATTAAGGCGATGACTATTTCAACTAGTTCATTGGGAACATTTGCTTCTATAGGCATATTTAACGAACCCACTCTTAAAGCACCAAAAAGAAGTGCTGCTATTACTACACCTATAGATGTATTACCACCTAATAACGCTACCGCAATACCATCAAAACCAATACCAGAAAAGTCGGGCTGCAAAAAGGCGTACCCAAATGTTCCTAACCCTTCCATTGCACCTGCAAGACCAGCAAAAACTCCAGATATCACCATAGACTGAACGATATTTCGATTAACATTCATACCGGCATAATGTGATGCATGTTGATTAAAACCAACCGATCTGAGTTCAAATCCCTTAGTAGTCTTTTCAAGTAAGAACCACATGATAATTGCGGCTATAATTGCAAGATAAAGTCCGTTATGCAAAGTAGAAAAATCTGTTATTTTTTGTAAAAAATCAGAATGTAATGATGCAGAATTGTGAATATGTGCAGTTGAATCTTTTTGCTTAGACAGCACATTTCTTACCAAATAATTAGTAACATGTAGTGCAATATAATTCATCATAATGGTTACAATTACTTCATGAACTCTTAATCTTGCCTTTAAGAACCCAGGTACAAATCCCCACAAAGCACCAGCTATCATAGCTGCAAGGATAGCAAGTGGTAAGTGAATTATCTTTGGCAGATCAAAAGCTAATCCAACCCAAACAGAAGCAATCCATCCAACGAGAAGTTGACCCTCCACGCCAATATTGAATAACCCAGTTCTAAAGGCAAATGCAACCGCAAGCCCTGCAAAAATGTAAGGAGTAGCTTGACGGAGGGTTTCACCTATATAAAAAGTTTGTCCAAATGCACCATTCCAAAGAGCTGCATACCCAGCAATAGGATTATAACCGCTTATTAGCATTATAATGGCACCAGCAATTAAACCTAGCAATACAGCGATTATTGGAATTAATATATTTATATATTTGTTAGACATTATTAGTTTCACCTTCTTTCTCAGGATTTGCACCCGCCATGAGTAAACCTAATTCTTGTTCTGACGTCGTTCTTGGATCAACAATGGAAACTATTTTCCCTTCATAAATTACAGCAATTCGGTCACTGACGTTAAGGATTTCCTCTAATTCAAATGAAATAAGTAATACTGCTTTACCTTTATCACGCTGATCAATTAGTCGTTTATGAATAAACTCAATTGCTCCAACGTCAAGACCGCGTGTAGGTTGTGCTGCAATTAAAAAATCCGGATCGCGATCTATCTCTCGCCCAATGATTGCCTTTTGCTGATTCCCACCTGACAAAGAACGAGCTAATGTAAATTCACTTGGTGTCCTAACATCAAACTCACCAATTAATTGTTTAGCCTTTTTATAAATTTCTTTAAAATTTAATATTCCGCCTTTTGAAAATGGCTTTTGATAGTATGTTTGTAAAACCATATTCTCCCCAATAGGAAAATCTAACACAAGTCCATGTTTATGGCGGTCTTCAGGTATATGTCCAACACCAGATTCTGTAATCTTACGTGGTTTCTGATTTATTATTTCTTTTCCATTTAACTTAATAGACCCACTCTCAGATTTTCTTAATCCAGTAATAGCCTCAATTAATTCTGTTTGACCATTACCGTCAACACCAGCTATACCTACAATCTCACCAGCGCGAACGTCTAGGTCCAGACCTTTTACTGCTTGTACACCTCGAGCGTCATTCACTACTAAATTATTAATTTCCAAGATATTTTCTTTTGGCCGCGCTTCTGACTTTTCTGTTTTAAAAACAACTTCTCGACCCACCATTAAATTCGCTAATTCATTTGGATTGGTATCTTTTACATTTAAAGTGTCAATCCCTTTTCCTTTTCTTATTACTGTTACTCGATCACATACTTCCATGATTTCCTTTAATTTGTGAGTAATAAGAATAATAGACTTACCTTCTCGAATTAATGCCTTCATAATTTGAATAAGCTCTGTAATCTCCTGAGGTGTTAAAACAGCAGTTGGTTCATCAAATATAATAATATCGGCACCGCGATATAATGTTTTTAATATTTCCACCCTTTGCTGCATACCAACAGAGATATCGGAAATTTTCGCGTGAGGATCTACGGATAAATTGTATTTTTCTGATATTTCCCTAACTTCCTTTTCAGCCTTTTTTATATTAATGGCACCTGCTGTCTTTGGTTCTTTACCAAGGATAATATTCTCTGTTACAGTGAATTTCTCCACTAACATAAAATGCTGATGAACCATTCCAATTCCTAATTCATTCGCAATATTTGGATTGGTTATTTTTACCGGTTTTCCATTTACACGAATTTCCCCTTTTTCAGGCTGATATAATCCAAATAGAACATTCATTAAAGTTGATTTACCAGCCCCATTCTCCCCAAGCAGTGCGTGAATCTCCCCTTTTTTTAATTGTAGCGTTATATTATCGTTCGCAACGATGCCTGGAAATTCTTTTCGAATGTTAAGCATTTCTATTACATATTCCACCCGCATCTACTCCTTGTTAAAAAATCTTTTTCCCCTTATGAATTGGTTAGAGGTCTGACATTAGGAAGGTTAAAAATCCTAACGGAAAAGTAAAATTTTCTTCTACTTTTCCGTTAACATTTTTATTGGGATTGGCAAATGCCAATCCCTTAACCATTACTTAGTTGGTTTCAATGGAATGTCAACTTCCCCATTGATAATTTTTTGTTTCCATTCATCCACTGCTTTTAAAACATCTTTTGAAACATTTTCTTGAGATGGAGCGATTCCGATTGCATTTTCCTTTAGACCATATTCAATTTGTTGTCCACCAGGAAATTTCCCTTCCATTGCTTTTTTAGATAAGTCTTCTACTGCTAAATCCACTCTCTTTACCATGGAAGTTAAGGTTACATTGTACTCTTTTCCTTTTACAGTAACTTTACCCTCATCATTTTGGTCACGGTCTACCCCGATTACCCAAACATTTTTATTAGGATCTTTTTGCTTTATATTTTTTGCCTCTGTGAAAACTCCATTACCTGTAGCACCTGCAGCATGATATATAATATCCGCACCAGATTGGTACATTGCAGCTGCCATGGACTGTCCTTTATCAGCTTTATCGAATGCACCGGCAAATTGTATATCTAGTTTTGCTTTTGGATTAACCGCTTTAACTCCCGCTTGGAAACCTGCAGCAAACTTATTAATTAAGTCACTATCTGTTCCACCAACAAAACCAACTTTATTTGTTTTTGTCGTTAAGCCTGCAACTACACCCACAAGGAAAGATCCTTCTTGCTCTTTAAACGTAATACTTGCAACATTCTTTTTACCAGTGATAACACTATCAACAATAGCAAAATTACTCTTCGGACGTTGTCCTGCAATTGTTTCAATATCCTTTTGGAGGTTATATCCAATTCCATAAATTAATTTAAAATTATTTCTAACAGCTGTATTTAAATTCGTTGTGTAGTCAGCTGGGCTTTGTGATTGTAAATAGTTGTATCCATTTGTCCCCTTTTGGAGTCCATTATCCGCTCCAAACTTTTGTAAACCTTCCCATGCGGATTGGTTGAATGACTTATCATCAATTCCTCCAACATCTGTTACCATCGCGACAGTAAATTTACTCTTTCCACCATTTGACTTGCCATCATCCTTTGTGCTTGTACTTGTACCACAAGCACCTAAAAGTGTTCCAGCAGCTAGTACTAGTGATAGAGCTAAACCAATTTTACGCTTTTTCACCTTTGTTCCTCCTATAATCATGATTTAGTAGAAATATTTAGCACATAAACTTAAATTCTCTTTCTCAATACATGAAAACTAAATTTATCTGCTTTAAAATAATTCACAGAGTACAATATCGGCTGGTCTTCTTCATCATAATGAAGCTGCTTTAAAACTAGTAGGGCCGTTTCCGGATCACATTCTAATATAGGTGAAATTTTCTCATGATATCCGATTGGCTCGATATTTGTAATAGCATACGAGATTCTTTTTTTACTATATGTCTCTAGCGTTTCAAATATCGATCCATCTCTATTCGAAAAATTCCACGGGAATAGTTGTGCCGGAATTTTATCAATACAATAGACAACTGGCTCCCCATTTGCAGTACGCACTCGCTCAATAACAGCAAGTTCCTCTTCCTTTTGACAAGATAGACGTTTGATATCTTCCTCTGTTGGTCCTTGAGTTGTTGTACTTAAGAAAATTGTCCCAGGTTCCATTCCAGCCTGACAAATCATATTGGTTACACTGTTAAGCTGTTCAATTCCAGAAGAAAATAAAGGTCTGGCATTAACAAACGTTCCTACACCATGTCTCCTGGTGATAACGTTTTCTTCTTCCAGTATGCGTAAAGCCTCTCGTAATGTTGCCCGACTGACCCCAAGTTCCTTTGCCAAATCGAATTCTGAAGGAAGCTTTTCTTTTTCCTTATATACGCCATTTTCAATATCATTTTTCAAGTGATCAATGACCTGAAGATACAAATGACGATTATCTGCTTTGACTGACATTTGAAGAAACCACCACCAAACATTCTTAAGACATCAGACCTCTGATGTATTATTTCTACTAATCGAAATTACTATATCATTTTTTATTGTGTTAATAAATATAAATTTAAAATTTTGTCGAAAAATAACGAAGTAGAAACATTCAATAGATAAAGAATATTATGAATTAAAAATTAATAAAAAAGCCGTTCTTCCTAATTAAGCCCTATAAGAAACAGGGTATTAAGAAAAACGACTTTTCTAAGCTAGAATCACATTAAGATGATTGTTCTTCTGTAGGTTTTGGAATTAAAACAGCTCTCGGTTTACTACCTTCATATGGGCCTACCACACCCCTGTTTTCCATTTCATCTATTAATCTTGCTGCACGTGTATATCCAATTCTAAAGCGACGTTGGAGCATTGAAACCGATGCTGTCTGCATTTCAGCTATTAATTGCACGGCATCGTCATATAATTCATCATCTACTTCCTCGGAAACTTCAGGTATGTCATCTGGAATCATTTCCTCTTGATACTGAGCTTTTTGTTGGGAAATAACAAACTCTACTATATCCTCCACTTCCTCATCAGAAAGAAAGGCACCTTGTACACGTATTGGTTTAGAAGCACCGACTGGCAGAAATAACATATCCCCGCGTCCTAACAGTTTTTCAGCCCCTCCCATATCTAGAATTGTTCTAGAGTCTGTTGCAGAAGAAACAGCAAAGGCGATGCGTGATGGTATATTTGCCTTAATTACACCAGTTATAACATCAACGGATGGACGTTGAGTGGCAATAATTAAATGAATACCGGCAGCACGTGCCATTTGTGCTAATCTTGTAATGGAATCCTCTACATCACTTGAGGCAACCATCATTAAGTCTGCAAGCTCGTCCACAATTACAACAATATAAGGCAATAATGGCTGTTTGGTTCCCGTTTCCAGATTGTCGCGCTTAACATGTTCATTATAACCTTCAATATTACGTGTTCCACTATGAGAAAATAACTCATATCTTCTCTCCATCTCACTTACTACTTTTTTTAGCGCCTGAGAAGCCTTTTTAGCATTTGTCACAACCGGAGCAAGAAGATGTGGAACACCATTATAGACATTGAGTTCTACCATTTTAGGGTCAATCATCATGAGTTTTACCTCATGCGGTTTAGCTCTCATCAAAATACTAGTTATGATCCCATTAATACATACACTCTTTCCACTTCCGGTAGCACCGGCAACAAGTAAATGCGGCATTTTATTTAACTCAGCTAAAACCGCTTCACCTGTAATATCTCTTCCTAAAGCAATTTGTAACTTTGCCTCTGGGTGATCATTTCCCTTAGATTCTAACACCTCTCGTAACGAAACCATTGCAACTTCTGAATTAGGTACTTCGATTCCAATTGCCGATTTCCCAGGAATTGGCGCTTCCATTCGAATATCTTTAGCGGCAAGTGCTAACGCGAGATCATCACTAAGACTGACAATTTTGCTTACCTTCACGCCAATATCCGGATGAATTTCATACTTTGTTACGGCTGGTCCTAAATGAACCTGGGTAACATGTGCTTTTACGCCAAAACTATTAAACGTTCGTTCTAATTTTGCCGCATTCGCATGAATTAATTCATACTCACTGCTTTGATCTGTTGCCTTAGGTCGTTTTAACAATGTAATAGGAGGCAGCTGATAGTCTTCATTTTCGACCTCTGAAAAGCTAATATTGGGAGGCAAATCGTCTTCCATTGGTTCTCCTTCTGATGCTTCTTGGAATTCTTGTTTTCGCTCATTATCCATTTCGTCCGGAGTATATGCTCTTTCTGTAAAACTAGAGATAATAGGTGTTGGTTCTTTCTTATGTTCAACATTGGAATCTTTAATCGGAATCTCGGCAGGTTCAATGCTCTCCGTTAATTGTCTTTGCTCCTTCTTCTCTTTTCGATTATTACGCCAGGTTTCAAGATCCATTTTTGAAGACTTCCATTGACCTTTTATGAATTCTCCAAGTTTATTGCCCACTTTTTCGAAAAATGGTCCTAATGACTTGCCTGTTACTAATACAAATCCAATTAATATGAGAACAATGGATAATATTTTCGTACCAAGTGAATCAAATAAAAAGTGAGATACTGCAAAAAGAACGGCACCGATCATACCTCCGCCTAAATCCGGTGTGGACGACTCACCTTTGACTTCTTGCCAAAATAATTCCCATGTATTGGTGACAACACTAGCATTTACAAGTTTTCCTTCCTGAGAAATTAGCTCAAAAAGTTTAACGTGACTTAACAGCAATAGGCTCATGACAATTAAATAAATTCCGACCAGCCTTCTCGTAAAAAATAAAGGTATATTTCTTTTTATGATGAAATATCCTGCTAGCCATATCATTCCTACTAACGCAATTATGTACCACTCACCAAGAAAAAAGCGATAGAAAAAAACGAGCGCTTTGCCAACAGCACCTAATTTGATGATCGATATAATGCTCAATGCAATTAAAATCATTCCTGTCAATTCGAACCTTATATTCGATTTTATTTGTTTTTCCTTTCGCGTCCTTTTTTTTGTCTTAGCCATTACATCACCCTACTTAATATATAAGAAAGCAGCCATAATAAGGCTGCTTCTCCTTTTTTTTCATTATATCATAACCATCTTTATTAAGGTATTTACCTTACGTTAATATTAACCGGAAATAATTTGTCCTGGCATAATACTTTGTTCCATATAATCTGCGGGATTCGTGCTTAATATTCGAATAATCCGCTTTCCTTCCTCTACTTTTTCCACCATCATGGGGATGCCATTATAAGTAATTATTTCTTGCTTGCCATATGCAGAAGCTTCAGTCGGGAAAATTAATTCCTGTGGTACCGTTGTATAAAGTATCATTGTATGAACCCCTCATGCTGCTTATTTGCTCTTCTGCTTTCAATTAATTGATTTAATTTTTTTAAGGCATGACCAATACCGCCTACTTCATTAATTAAACCATATTTTACAGCTTCCTCCCCAACCACATTCGTACCAATATCCCGAGTTAAATTTCCTTTGGCAAACATAAGATCCTTAAATACCTCTTCCTTTACATTTGAATGTCTCATTACGAATTTAATCACACGTTCTTGCATTTTATCCAGATATTCAAATGTCTGCGGAACACCAATAACAAGACCTGTTAATCTGACTGGATGAATTGTCATCGTTGCTGTTTCTGCAATAAAAGAATAATCTGTTGAAACAGCAATTGGTACACCGATTGAATGACCTCCACCTAATACGATGGAAACAGTTGGTTTAGATAATGAAGCAATCATTTCAGAGATGGCTAATCCTGCTTCTACATCACCACCAACTGTGTTCAAAATAATAATTAAGCCTTCTATTTTCGTATTTTGCTCTATTGCAACCAGCTGCGGAATAATATGTTCATACTTCGTCGTTTTATTTTGTGGAGGCAGTTGCATGTGACCTTCAATTTGGCCAACGATTGTTAAACAATGGATATTACTATCCTGTGGAAGCTGTGGAACGTTCGTTTGTCCAAGCTGTTGGATTTTCTCTACAATATTTGACTTTACATCCTTATCCCCTTGTTCTTTTTCCGGCTCTGGCTGTTCCATGCGAAAATCATTTGTCATTTGTATACTCCTTTAACTGTGTTTTCTTCTATAAAATCTATTATCGGCTCCAACTACCGTTTTCATTCAAAAAACACCGACCATTAATGGTTCGGTGTTTGTAGATTCCCTATTTATACTTCCATGATAATCGGAAGAATCATTGGTCTTCTTTTTGTTTTTTCAAATAGAAAATAATTTAATTGATCTCGAATATCTTGTTTGATACTCGACCAATCAAATGCATCTTTCTCCATATTTTTTTCCACTATATTTCGAACTAATGATGTGGAATCACTCATAAGTTGTTCAGATTCCCTGACATATACAAAACCGCGCGAAATAATTTCCGGTCCTGCAGCAATACTTTTTTTATACTTACTTAGTGTCACTACAACAATTAAGATTCCGTCTTGTGATAGTAATCTGCGGTCACGCAAAACAATATTTCCAACATCGCCGACACCAATTCCATCAATCAAAACATTCCCTGATGCCACTTTTCCGCTAACACTCATTTTTCCATTCTTATATTCAAGCACTTCCCCCTTATCGGGTATAAAAATATGATCCCTTTCTACTCCAACTTGCTCGGCAAGTCTTGAATGGGCAATCAACATTCTATACTCCCCTTGTACAGGAATGAAATACTTAGGCTTCATTAAATGGAGCATTAACTTTAGATCCTCCTGACACCCATGTCCCGTAACATGAACTTTTCGGCGGTCCGATAAAACTGTTGCCCCAGCGCGATAAAGCATGTCCACCGTTTTTGACATGATTAACTCCATCCCTGGGGACGGTGAGGCCGTAATAAAGACTGAATCCCCTTTTTGAATATTAATAAATTTATGGGTGCGTTTTGCCATTTTTTGCAACACTAAAAATGGCTCCCCTTGATTACCGGTGGTCAAGATTACTAGCTCTTCCTTAGAATATTGATTTATTTCGGAAACAGGAATAACTAAATTTTCTGATTTTATATCTAAAAAACCTAAAGATACAGCAATTTCATAAACACTCTCTAAACTTTTACCAACAACGGCAATTTTCCTTCCTGTTTCATATGCTGCATCAAAAACTTGTTGAATACGGATTAGGTTAGAAGCAAAGCAGGCAACAATAATTCGTCCTTTTGCCGAATAAAATGCATTAGACATTTCCCCAGCAATAACCCTCTCAGATGTTGTTAAACCTGGATGTTCCGCTTCCGTACTATCAGAAAGCAAGCAAAGTACACCTTCACTTCCCACTCTAGCCATTTCAGCAATATCGGATTGATAGAAATCAGATACGCTTTGGTCAAATTTAAAATCCCCTGTATGAACAATATTTCCCTCAGATGTATGAATGCATATACCGATAGAACCAGGTATGCTATGGGTTGTTCTAAAAAAACTGATATCAACTGTATCATAGTGCAAAACAGTATTCGCTTTGATTATCTGGAATTGAACTTCCTTTTTTACACGAACTTCTTTTAGTTTTTCCTTTGCAAAAGCAACCGTTAAAATTGTTCCATAAACAGGAACATTTAGTTTCAATAATAAATACGGCAAAGCCCCGATGGCATCTTCATGCCCATGCGTTAAAAATATACCTTTTATACGCTCTTTATTATCTTCTAAATAAGTAATGTCTGGAATTACAATATCGATTCCAAGCATTTCATCCTCTGGATACATAAGGCCCGCATCTATAACAAATATGTCTTCATCTACCTCGAAGACATACATGTTTTTGCCGATTTCTCCTACTCCTCCAAGGGGAATAATTTTAATTGATTCATTTTTCTTTTTCAAAATCCTGTTCCTCCAATGCTGTTTTTCCGACCTAAATCAGTTAAACCCATTATACTTGAAGAAGAAAATACTGTTCAATATGATTTTAGTAAAATCTAGCATTATTTAAGGAGCCACTTTTGTCTTTTCTTTAAATAGATTTTGTAAAGTATGTAAAAGACCATCGATAATAACCATGCTTTCATTAGCACTCATAAAGGCAATTTGGATCCAATTTTTCTTGATTAAATAGCGATTGCGAAAATGGACTTGAAACCCATTTAAATAAAGGTCCAACCCTATATCCATCGAATTGATATCTTTAGGAAAGGCAATGGTCATTACACATGGAGAGGTTAGTTCCTTTTCGACAACGAAAGAAAAACCTTGAGCTTTCAAAGTATCATAAACATAAGAAAATACCGAAACCTTTTTATCAAAAAAATTAGGTTCAAATAATTTATCCAATGCTAAATCCAATGCTTTAAATAGATAGGAATTTTGTGTAAATGGTATTCCATCACATTCTTGATAATACTTAACATCAAGATAACGAGGTACATTATTCACACTTTTTTCCAACTCATTGAAGAGTACAAAGGAAAGACCTGTTATGGAGCCAATTGCTTTTCCTGATACTCCCGATGCCATATAAGCCTTTTCAAAATTTATAGGTACTGCTCCTATCGAACTAATAGCATCAATACACATTTTTATGGAAAATTCCTCGCAAACTTTTTGAATGGCATCAAAATTATTTATCATCCCTGTTGAGGTTTCACAATGAACAAACCATATCCAATGGTAGTGATTAAGCCTGCATAACTTTTTTATTTCTTCTATGTTAAAAGGACTTCCCCAAGATACAGCAAGCTTATCATATTGAAGTCCAAAGCGATCAGCATGATCTGCAAGCCTCTCTCCAAATTCTCCATTAATTAAAATCAAACCATTCGATCCTAATGAAGCGAGATGTGCAGCGATAGCATCATTGGCAACTGTACCGGTCCCAGTAAAAACTGATACATTCTTCGCATTTGTCAGTTGTTTCAATTTAGAGAATACACTTTCAGCAGTTTGCTTATGTTCTTGTGACCGATGCCAATCGGGCTGAGATAAAAAAATAGATTGAATTTGGTCTTCCACCCTAACGGGTCCTGGTAGGAAGGAATTTACCATGGAAAGGGTTCTTAAATGTTCTTTTTGATAAAACATTTCTTTTGTTAAATACATTGGTTGAAATAATGCATCATCTTTTCCAACTAGTTGTGCAAAAGGTTCAAATCCTAAATGTTTATAAAGTTTGGTTTGCCTGGTTGTGCCCGAGATAAATGCAATATCATATCCCTTATATAGACAGTAGCGAATCAATGCTCCTGTAATACTAGCAAAAACACGACCATTTCGGAATTTTGGCTTTACAGATAATAACCGAATTTCACAGGGTTTTGAAAAAGAGAGCTGCAAATGATTTTCAATTCTCCCAAGTTTTTTATCTAATGAAAACGGTCTTATATCTCTAATAGCCATCATGCCAATAATTTCATCATCTTCTTTACATATTACATATTCGTTTTCATCATGAAACTGGTCTATCAGTTTTCTTTCCGTATTTTCACTGTGCTGCGGTATTTCTTCTACAAAAGTATCGTAATTCAATCGAAAAATCCCCTCAAATTCTTGGGTCTCTCTTGCGATTTTTATTGTGTAGTTCATGTTTTCGTCCCCCATTATTACTCTCTATTCTTTATGTTTCAAAACTATTAAAATAATAATAAAGAAGATGATGATACTTGCATAAAAATTATGATAAATAAAAAAGGTGAAAATAGGTGTTAATGAAATACCGATGAGGCCGGCTTTCGTAAAAGACTTTGTAATTGGGTAACATATTAGAAAGGTTACGACAAGACTAAGTGTTGTCAACGGGACAATATACAGCATACCTCCCAAAAATGAAGCTACTCCTTTTCCGCCTTTAAATCTATATAAAATTGGATACATATGACCTAAAATAACCAATAACAGGACAATCGATTGCTGTATTAAATCCATTTTTAAATAGTCTGCAATCCAGCAAATGAGGATAGCTTTTAGCATATCTCCAATTAATACAAGCAAAAAACCTTTTTTCCCAAAGGATCTGCCAGCATTTCTAGCACCTGGATTCCCGCTTCCTTCAGCAAAGATATTTTTACCGTAAAAAACACGGCCAACAATAGGCGCTGTTAATATATGTCCAAATATGTATGCAAGAAAATAAATAAATATCTCCATATATTCGCCTTTCCATAAGTAAGGTATATGTTATTATATTACCATTTTTTTCTGAATTTGAGGTAAATATATAAAAAAAAGAAAACTTTCGTAAGAGATAAAATTTTTTGATTCAAAAGTAAACAATAAAAAAAGGAAGGGCATCCCTTCCTTTTATCTTTTCCAATTATTTAACAAATCTATTAAGTTAGATCTCTCTTGTTCTGTTAAAGGAACAAGCGGCAGTCGAACAGAACCTACATTAAAGCCTTTTAACTGCAATGCTGTTTTCACAGGTACAGGGCTTGGAGCGTCAAATAAACCTCTCATCAAAGGCAAAAGTTTCTGATGCTGTTTAGCTGCTGCTTCGTAAGAACCACTAAAGAAAGATTCTATCATTTCTTGTATCTCATTACCGATAATATGGGATGCTACGGAAATTACACCTTTTCCTCCGATTGATAGCACAGGGAGAGTCAACCCATCATCTCCGCTGTATAGTTCAAAATCCTCACTGGTATTTGCAATGATTTCTGCCATTGAATCCAAATTTCCACTTGCATCCTTAATTGCTACGATATTAGGAATTTCCGAAAGCTTAATAACTGTTTTTGGCTGAATATTTGCTGCTGTACGTCCTGGAACATTATATAGCATTACTGGGAGATTAGTAGCCTCTGCTATCGTTTTAAAATGCTGAAAAAGACCCTCTTGATTCGGCTTATTATAATACGGTGTAACCAGCAAAATAGCATCTACACCGACTTCTTCCGCTTTTTTCGTTAATTCTACTGAAGCATATGTGTTATTACTTCCGGTTCCAGCTATAACCTGAACCCGACCATCTGCAATTTTCACGACATGACTAAATAAAGCTAACTTTTCTTCTGACGAAAGTGTTGGAGATTCGCCAGTAGTCCCTGCAACAACTAGAGAGTCTGTTCCATTTTCAATCAAATATTCGACTAGCTGGGTTGTTTTATGAAAATCTATATTCCCTTTTGCATCAAATGGAGTAACCATAGCAGTAGAGACTCTTCCGAACCGACTCATCTTTACCACTCCTTCCCTTATTCTACCTCAGGATAAAACAGTGAATTTTATTATTACTGTATGTTGCTATTATATGGTTATTTCGTATGTTTCCTCTTGCAGGTTGAACGCATCATGTAAAGCATTAACAGCACCTACTAAATCTTCTTCTTTTACAAGTACCCAAATAGTTGTATGACTATCCGCGGATTGTAGTATTCTAATGCCCTTTTCAGATAATGCGGAGACAATTTTAAAAGTAACGCCAGGAACACCGTTAATACCTGCACCAACAACGGAGACCTTTGCACATCCTCTTTCTATTTCAGGTCGATATCCCTTTTGCTGCAATACATTAGCCGCTTTTTCAATAGCATCCTCTGCTACCGTGTAGACTACACCGGTTGGAGAAATGTTGATGAAATCTACACTTATATTTTCATTCGCCATCGCCTTAAATACCTCTGATTGCAGGTCATACTGCCCATCTTTTGCATAAACTTTAATTTGGGCTACATTAGACACATAGGCAATACCAGTTACTAGTCGTTCACGAATATCTGTGCCTTTTGACTGTTTGTTTAAAGAAGTAACCAGGGTACCGAGATTATCGGAATAAGTAGAGCGAATACGAATTGGTACTTTTGCCTGCATCGCAATTTCTACTGCGCGGGGATGAATCACTTTCGCACCTTGATATGCCATATTACAAATTTCTGTATAGGTTACAACAGGTAATTTTCTTGCATGATCCGCAATCCTTGGATCTGCCGTCATAATACCATCAACATCTGTGAAAATGTCAATCCATTCTGCTTTTAAAGCGGCTCCTAAAGCAGCTGCAGAAGTATCACTGCCTCCCCTGCCTAGAGTTGTTACATCACCATTTTTAGCAGATCCCTGAAACCCTGCAACAACAACTACATCATGAGTATCAAGTTCCTTTAATAGTCTTTCACATTTCATATCGATGATTTTTGCATTAGTATACTCTGCATTTGTTCTAAAACCAGCTTGAGAACCGGTTAGGGCAGTAGCATTAATTTCCTCTCCAAGGAGCATATTTGTAAAAACTAAGCTTGAAATAACTTCTCCACAAGAGAGGAGTAAATCCTGTTCCCTTTTATTTATGAACATTTTTGGGTCCTGAACAAGGGAAAGTAAGGTATCAGTTGCATATGGGTCACCATTTCTTCCCATTGCAGAAACGACTACAACTACCTTATATCCGTCCAGCAATGCATTTTGTATGTGTTTTAACGCATGTTTTCGACCTTGTTCATCACGTACAGATGTACCTCCAAATTTCTGCACAATTAACTTCATTTTAACACCTCTATAAGTTAAATATATTTCGTTTGATGATGAGGCAATTATTCTCTTCTATATATAAAAAAAGAATAAGAATTAAACTAGACCCAATTTAATGAGGCTTTCTGCGATTTGAACAGAATTCCATGCAGCACCTTTTAACAGATTATCCGAAACAACCCACATGTGAAATCCTTTGTCTTCATCTAAATCTTTTCTGATTCGGCCTACAAAGACATCATTCTTTCCAACGGCATTCGCTGGCATTGGGTATAATTGCTCACTAGGATTATCTTCTAAAACGATTCCCGCACCAGAAATTACTGCCTCCTGAATATCCTTTGCAGTTAATCCTTCCTTTTCTACTTCAAAATAAACGGATTCCGAATGACCAGTTTCAACAGGAAGGCGTACACAAGTAGCTGCCACCTTTAAATCCGGCATATGCATAATTTTTTTCGTTTCATTCATCATTTTTACTTCCTCAAAGGTAAAGCCGTTGTCCATGAATTTATCGATTTGAGGAACCGCATTGAAAGCAATTTGATAGTGTTTTTTATCGCCTTTTACTGGCAATATTTGAGGTTCAAATGACTCCCCATGAATAATAGCCTTCGTTTGCTCATGTAATTCTTGAATTGCCGCAGTACCTGATCCGGAAACAGCTTGATAAGTAGAAACAATTACTTTATTTAATCCAAAAGCCTTTCTGATTGGTTCTAACGCAACAACCATTTGAATTGTCGAACAGTTTGGATTTGCAATAATCCCCTTATGAAGTTTTAAATCCTCTTCATTCACTTCAGGTACAACAAGAGGCACTTCTTCATCCATTCGGTAAGCACTAGTATTATCTATCACAATTGCCCCACGCTTTACTGCTTCTGGAGCAAAGATTTTCGAAACACTTCCACCTGCACTAAATAAAGCAATGTCAACTCCATTAAAACTATCAGGTGTTGCTTCTTCCACTACTATTTCTTCTCCTCGAAATTTTAATACTGTTCCAGCTGAACGTGCAGAAGATAATAGCGATATTTTACTGATTGGAAATTCCCTATTTTCCAGCGTTTTCATCATTTGTTGTCCAACCGCACCTGTGGCACCAAGAACAGCCACATGATATCCTTTGGATATTGACATTTTAAGCATTCCCCTTCCAAATCTATATACAGATAGTTTATATATTTACCATAATGAAATAACGATTTTATTTTACCATATTAACGCATGATAATATATCATTTTCTCTAATTCATCTTACTGGCAAAGGGAATTTTAAGTGTAGGTGAATGAACCGGTTCCATAAACTTTTACACTAATTCTATTTTATCCTCACAGAAAACTCGCCAATAGGCGAGCTTCAAAACCAAACTGTTTATTCGTTTCGGAACCTTTCAATTATGACCGGCTGCAATTGATTTCCGTTTATAGCCTCTTCCACTGTTTCTTTCAGTAGGGTCATTTTGGCTACCATTGAATTCGGTTTGTTAATCGGATCATCTTGACCATATGGAATAAAATAAATATTTTTTGTAGCCATTAACCTCATCAAATTTACACCATTTAGGCCGAGTGCATCATTTGTAGAAATCCCCAATACTACTGGATTACGATTTCTAAGTGTTGCTTTAGCGGCCATTAATACAGGGGAGTCTGTTAGCGCATTTGCCATTTTGCTCATGGAATTTCCTGTTAAAGGAGCTATCACCATACAATCAAGCGGGAGCTTTGGTCCTAATGGTTCAGCATCAACAATAGAGCTGATCACTTTTCTTCCAGTGACTTGTTCAATTCTTTCAATCCAATCTTCTCCATTGCCGAATCGTGTATCTGTATTTTTCACCGTATATGTTACAACTGGGATTACCTCTGCCCCTTCTTCCACTAATCTTATTATTTCAGGAAACACTGCATCATACGTACAATGAGAACCCGTTAATCCAAAACCAATTCGTTTCCCTTGTAAACTCATTATAATTTCTCCTTTCGCTTCAATACATCATCTTCCAGTAGTTGGGCTAGGACATTTCCTAAAATTTGCCCTGCTGATTTTGGTGCAACAATTCCCGGCAAACTTGGAGCAAGCAACGCCTTAATTCCTCGTTTTTCAGCATAACGGAAATCTGTTCCTCCAGGTTTTGATGCTAAATCAATGATTAATGTATGAGTCGGCATTTTTTGTATCACTGCTGCATTTACGACAAGATGTGGAACAGTATTAATACAAATATCAATATCTCTTACTTCTTTATCCAAATCACTTAAATGGAATGGTTGAAGTCCCATTTCAGTAATCCTGGCTAAATGCTCCGTTTTTCTGGCTCCAACCTTGACTTTTGCGCCAAGGTGATGGAAAGCTCTGGCAACACTCATCCCTACTCTTCCTAAGCCGAGCACTGCAACACTGGAACCATGTATAGTAAATTCCGTATGTTGAATTGCCATCATAATCGTTCCCTCTACAGTAGGGATGGAATTGTATATCGCAACATCATCTCTTTCGAATAACATAACTAAGCGTCTTTTAACCTTTTTGGTTATTTCTTCCAAAAATGCATTTTTGATTCCTGTATATATCGTACAATGTGATGGGGTTTTTAATAGCATTTCTTCTGTAATTTCAACCGTTTCAGCGGAAAAAATCATTTCCACACGACCATTCGAATCCGTACCAGTAATAGGCAGTATAATAGCATCTACGTCTGAAAAGTCTACATCCGTTATTTTTTCTTTACTTACACCGGAGAAAACATGATCTAATTGCTCGAATCCAATTAATGACAGTTTTGCATCTAACTCAGATAATTTCCGGATTACTTCTAATTGACGAGCATCTCCACCAATCACAGCAATCTGCAGTCCTGTCAACATCAATATCGTCACCTTCTTCAATGTTGATTGGGTTTATACCTTAAACATAGTATGTAAGAATTGGGTAAACGGTGAAAAAAAAAGCGGAAAACACCATGCTCGTCGACCATGTATAGGCACTATTTTCACCAAATTTGGACTTTTTGCAGGGAGAGACAGATGCAAATCCATCTGCCCATAGGCACTGAAAATAGTGACTATTTTTACGAAAAAAGCAAAACCCCGCTTAATAGCGAGGTCAAATCTTAATGTATTCTATTACTGGGGAACTTCTAAAATAATCATATCTGTTCCAATGGTACGAATTTGCTGCCATGGAACTCTTATTTCATTTAGATGTTTCTTCTTCCACTTACCAGTTGGAATGATTAAGGACTGAATTTGTCCTGTACTTTCATTAATTTCAAGATCTGTCTGTCCAAGTATCCCAAGCCTTTGCGCTCTGCGGAAATCCACAATTTCTTTCCCGCTTAATTCACTTAGTCGCATCCTTATCCTCCTTTTGCCTATTTATAGTTGCTTTTTTATACTTATGAGCCCTTTTCCAGACAAGTATGAACCAATAAATTTTTTCCAAATAGAATAAGAAAAGAGCCATGCTATTATCAATGTATAGCTCGTATATAGTTTTTAGAATGATAAAATAAAAAAACTGCATCCCCGCTTGTTAGAAAAAGTTTCTAACAAGCGAAGTGCAGTTCATCCTTTGGGTCTTCCCTATATATTTTTCGGCAAAGTACCACCAGGACTTACCAAGGAAATGGAACTTTGCTTAGAAAAAATATCATTACAAAGCGTATTTACTCTATCTGTTGTTACTTGGTCAATTACTTCCACAATTTCATCCAATGAACGATGATATCCTAACAATAATTCATTTTTCCCATTTCTGCTCATTCGACTGTTAGTGCTTTCAAGTCCGAGCATTAAACTTCCCTTCAACTGTTCTTTGCAGTTTTTCACTTCTTTTTCTGTTACCCCTTCACCTTTAATGGTTTCTAGAGTTTCGAAAATTGTATCATATAGTTGGTCTAATTGGTTGGCGCCAGTGCCTGCATATACTGTGACCATACCAGTATCTTTATAAGAAGAATGATAAGAGAACACAGAATAAGCCAATCCACGTTGTTCCCTTACTTCTTGAAATAAGCGTGAGGACATACTGCCACCTAAAATGTTATTTAAAACAATTAAATCGTATATTTGCTTATGCCCAATTGGCAATCCTTCATAACCTATACATAAATGAGCCTGTTCCGTATCTTTCTTTTTAACAATGTGGTTAGAATGAAATGTCGGTGCTTCTACATTTCGATTGCCATTGCCTCCTGTATAATTTCCGAATAATGACTCAATTTGCTTGATAAAGGATTCTTCTATATTTCCTGCAACCGATATAACGACGCGATCAGGAGTATACATATCATGCATATATTGATGTAGCGTCTCGCTATTAAAAGTTTCTAAAGTTTCTTCTGTACCAAGGATCGGATAACCCAGTGGATGATTTTCATAAACTGTTTTGCTTAATAAATCGTGGACTATGTCATCAGGAGTATCCTCATACATTTTTATTTCTTCATATACTACATTCTTTTCTTTCTTTAATTCATCTTCCACGAATGTAGAATGGAAAAACATATCGGCCAAGGTTTCTAAAGCGAATTGAGAATGATTGTCCAAAACCTTTGCATAGTAACAAGTATATTCCTTTGATGTAAACGCGTTGACCTGTCCACCAATAGAATCAAATGCCTCTGCAATTTCACGGGCAGTTCTTGTTTTCGTTCCTTTAAAAAACATATGCTCCAGAAAATGGGAAATACCATTATTTTCTGTTGTTTCATTTCTTGATCCTGTACCAATCCATATTCCGATAGCGACTGAACGAACGGTCGGAATTTCTTCTAGTACAATTCTTAGTCCATTTTGACAAGTATATTTCTTGATCACGATGCTTCCTCCTTCATTCATGCTGTATGACCTAATCAGTAACAATTGCGCGATTTTCAACTAGGATAGCATAAACATTTACACAAGTATTATCTTTATCTTTTCCCTTAATCCGTTTTCCATCATTATTTTTTTATATCAAGGTGTCGACTCTCTTTTTATAATTCGCTCCTCATCCACTAGTTTTGATACCGTTCCAATTCGATATTGTTTTTTCTTTATCTCTACAATTAGCTGCTCTAACGCATTGGCGGTTGATTCAGTAGGGTGCATAAGAATTAGAGCTCCTGGATGAACCTTCGTCATCACCCGAGTGACAATAGTGCTTGGGGAAGGCTTTTGCCAATCAATAGTATCTACACTCCACATTATCGTACCCATTCCCATGGAATCAGCAATTTTCACTACATCATCCCGATAACTGCCGCTTGGGGGAGCAAACCATTTTACCTTTATATCTTCACCTGTGGTTGCTTGTATAACCTGGTTAGTCTTTATTAGTTCCTCTCGAATTCGAGCTGATGTAAGATTTTTCATATCTGGATGTGAAAAGGAATGATTCCCAACTTCATTGCCATTTTCTACGATCATTTTTGCCAATTCGGGATTATTCTGTGTCCATCTTCCTTCTAAGAAGAATGTGGCATGGATATTATATTTCTTTAATGTTTCTAACATTTTCGGCAAGTATTCATTTCCCCATGCAACATTAATTAAAAAACTCACCATAGGCTTGTCAGGATTGCCCCTATAAATCGGACTCGGTGGCAGGTCTTCCAGATGTACTTTGGGTTTAATTTGAGTATAAATTAATTTGTTTTTGTCAAATTTTTTATCCTTTTTCATATTGTCATAGGATGCTTTTATATCTACCTTTAAACCATTAATCCCTGGAATTGCCTTCCAAATTTTATCTACCTTTGCATCTTGCGGTTTGATGGAATATTCTTTTGCAGCTAATTCTATTTGATTGTATAAATCACTTTGATCTGCATATATGTAAATGGTACCATGTTTTAATTTGGTAAGGTATTGATTAGATAACGGATTTTCAATTAGGACTACTGTAAGAATAGCAATCATCATGATTCCAATCAAGCTTTTCGAATTTTTCACAGCTACCTTCCTCCTTCCCCTATATATTATGAAGCGAAGGGACAAGGTAGAACGCAGAAAGAAAAAAGCCAGGTCTCCCCTGACTTTTAACATTTACATTTGCTTTTCATTTTCCTGCTGTTCTTTTAATACTGCTTTTCGAGATAAGTTAACTCGGCCATGATTATCAATTTCTGTTACTTTCACAAGAATTTCATCACCAATTTTAACAACATCCTCAACTTTTTTCACACGTTCTTCCGCTAATTCTGATATATGAACGAGTCCATCTTTTCCGTTAAATATTTCAACAAATGCGCCAAACTTCTCGATTCGTTTTACTTTACCTAAGTAAACTTGGCCAACTACCACTTCACGAACGATATCTTCAATGATTTTCTTGGCTTTTTTATTCATTTCTTCATTTGCTGAAGAGATAAAGATGGTTCCATCTTGCTCAATATCAATTTTCACGCCGGTTTCTTCGATGATTTTATTAATTTGCTTTCCACTTGGTCCAATCACATCACGAATCTTATCCGGATTAATGGTCATCGTTAAAATTTTTGGTGCATATACGGAAAGCTCAGTACGTGGTTTCGAAATAGTAGACATCATATGATCAAGAATTTGCATACGACCACGTTTAGCTTGTTGTAATGCTTCTTCTAATATTTGTCTAGAGAGACCCTCGATTTTAATATCCATTTGTAATGCAGTAACACCTTTTTCGGTTCCTGCCACTTTAAAGTCCATATCGCCAAGATGATCTTCCATCCCTTGAATATCCGTTAAAATAGTATAATGTTCTCCTGATTTAACAAGACCCATCGCGATGCCCGCAACTGGTGCTTTAATCGGTACACCTGCATCCATCATTGCTAAGGTACTTCCGCAAATACTTGCTTGAGAAGTTGAACCATTTGATTCAAGCACTTCGGACACTAATCGGATGGTATAAGGGAAATCCTGCTCATTCGGAATAACTGGTTCCAGTGCACGTTCTCCTAAGGCACCATGTCCAATTTCTCGGCGTCCTGGTCCACGCATTGGCCCTGTTTCTCCGACACTGAATGGAGGGAAGTTATAATGATGCATAAAGCGTTTCGACTCTTCAATTCCCAATCCATCTAGGATCTGTACATCTCCAAGAGCTCCCAATGTACAAACACTTAATGCTTGAGTTTGTCCACGTGTAAAGAGGCCAGAACCATGTGTTCGAGGTAAAATGCCAACCTCAGAGGATAATGGACGAATTTCATCAATTTTTCTTCCATCTGGACGCACCTTGTCTACGGTTATTAGACGGCGAACTTCCTCTTTAACCATTTTATCTAAAATTTTCTTTATTTGTTTTATTGTTTCTTCATCGGTAATTTCTCTTTCTTCAAAGTCAGCTAATACTTTATTTTTAACCTCTGCAATTGCATCTTCACGCGCATGTTTTTCTTGTACTTGGATGGCAGCAATCATAGAAGTTTCACACATTTGACGAACTTCAGCCTCAAGTTGAGGGTCTAATTCAAAGAGAACAACCTCCATTTTTTCCTTGCCGACTTTTGCCACAATTTCTTCTTGGAATGCAATAAGCTTTTTGATCTCTTCGTGGCCAAACATGATTGCTTCTAACATAATTTCCTCAGGGACTTCATTTGCACCTGCCTCAACCATGTTAATCGCATCCTTCGTACCTGCAACAGTCAAATGCATGTCACTTTTTTCTGTCTCCTCAACCGTAGGGTTAATAATAAATTTCCCATCTACACGTCCTACAATTACTCCTGCAATTGGACCTTCGAATGGGATATCTGAGATAGAAAGTGCGAGGGAGGAGCCAAACATTGCAGCCATTTCTGTAGGGCAATCCTGATCGACACTCATAACAACACTGACAACCTGAACTTCATTACGGAATCCATCTGCAAACAATGGTCGTATAGGTCGGTCAATTAGTCTGCTTGCAAGTATTGCTTTTTCACTTGGTCTTCCTTCTCGTTTAATAAAACCTCCGGGAATTTTACCTACTGCATATAATCTTTCCTCATAGTTAACTGTCAATGGAAAGAAATCGACTGTTTTAGGCTCTTTCGATGCTGTTGCTGTGCTTAAAACACCTGAATCTCCATAACGAACAAGGACGGCCCCATTAGCTTGTTTAGCAAGTTGGCCAATTTCAACTGTAAGTTCTCGTCCTGCCCATTCCATGGTAAAAACTTGTTTTTCCTGTTCCATGTATAATCTCCTTTCACGATTTTCAATTTAATAAATAATATAAGAATATTTTCAATGGAGTCGTAATATATATGTATTGTTCACCAAAGTACAAAAATATTGTCTGGTCATGTTTGGGAGTTCGATTTATAATTTTTTGCTAACAAAAAAGCGGGAAATATCCCGCTTTTTCTGTTATATCTACTTCATTAACGACGTAAACCAAGCTTGTTAATCAATTCACGATAACGTTGAACATCTTTATTACGAAGATAAGTAAGTAGATTACGACGTTTACCTACCATTTTCATAAGACCACGACGAGAGTGGTGATCTTTCTTATGTGTACGTAAATGCTCATTCAAATTATTAATATCCTCTGTTAGGATTGCAATTTGAACCTCAGCAGAACCAGTATCGTTCTCATGAACTTTAAATTGGTTGATGATTTCGTTTTTACGCTCTTGTGAAATTGCCATCCTTTTCACCTCCTAAAGAAAATAAATAAATCGCCAGTTCCCTAGCATGCGTCGGAGACTCGACATGCCAAGCAATGGTTCAATACTATTTAAGAATACTACTTTTACATTAAAAAAACAAGTCAAATATTAAATGATATTAAGATAGCACTATTTTAGTTCAATTTTGCAAAGTATTCAATAGTGGTTTGTTTGTCATTTACAATTTGCGACTTCAGTGCTTCAATCCCGTCAAATTTCTTCTCGTCGCGGATTCTTTTATGCCACTCCACAACCACTTCTTCTCCATAGATAGATTGATCGAAATTGATAATATGTACCTCAATAGACCTCTGATACTCATCAGGATTTTTAAAAGTTGGTTTTACACCAATATTACAAACACCAATAAACCATTTGTTATTAACAAAAAGCTTTACAGCATATACACCATTTTTCGGAATAATATATTCACCATTAAGTTTTATATTTGCAGTTGGAAAACCAATTTGTCTGCCTCTTTTTTCACCATGAACTACTATACCTGCAGTTCTATAATAACGCCCTAACAAATGGTAAGCCCCTGTTACATCCCCTTCACTCAAATGCTTGCGAGTAAGTGTAGAACTTACTTTTTCTTCACTGTCTGGTTGAGCAAATTTATCTACAGTTGTACATGCAAATTGATTGTTAGCATGTAGCTTCATTGTTTCCATTGTCCCTTTTCCAAATTTTCCATAGGTGAAATCAAAGCCCGCTACAACGTGCTGTACATGTAATCCTACAATATATTGATTAACAAAATCTTGTGGATCTAAACTGGCAAAGCTTGAAGTAAAGCGAACAATAATTAAATAATCAATGCCAAGTTGTTCGATTAAACGCACCTTTTCCTCCAGAGGTGTTATATGCTCTACATGTTTATGCTTTGAGCTCAACACGACAGATGGATGTGGATCAAATGTCATCACTGCACTTTTCCAGCCATGCTCTTCGGCAATATTCTTCGCGGTTAAGATTACCTTTTGATGTCCAAGATGAATGCCATCAAAATAACCAAGTGCCATTACTAAAGGGGGAAAATCCGCTTTTGTAAAAGAGTGTGGATGATGTATTGTTAAAACCTTCATTTTATCTCTCACCTGTTTCTATTACATATACTTATCCTAAAACTTTAACCGGTTTCACTAAACCAGGTTTCTCTTTATGTGCTGTATATATGGCAATTGCTCGATGTTGATGAAAAATTACTGCTTCCATAAATTCTTTCGACCAATTTAAGGCTTCTTGTGATAAAACAGCACCATTTTTCACTTTCTCTGCTAATGTATCACTTATTTCAATTTTCGGCAAATCATAAAGTCCTCTTTCCAAAGGAAGGATAATATTTTCCAATGTATTTTCTTGAATATGCTCTTCCAGCTCTGAGAAAGTAGTACAATCCTCTTTTGTAAAAGAACCTGATGATGTTCTTGTTAAATAAGACATGTGCGCTGGATATCCAAGCTTTTCACCAATCATTACGGCCAACGTTCTTATATACGTACCTTTGCTGCAGCGAACCCGAAAACGGAAAGCTATCGTTTCACCTTCGAAGATTTTCCGATCATCTAATAATTCTATGTCATAGATTTTTACGGTTCGTGTTGGTCTTTCTACCTCTAAGCCTTTTCTGGCATATTCATAAAGTCTTTTTCCATTTACCTTTACTGCTGAATACATCGGTGGAGTTTGTTTGATTTCACCTATAAATGAATGTAACAACTCAATAATATCTGAACGTAAAAATGCCCTTTCAATTTTCCTTTCCTCCACTTTATCTCCAGATGCATCTTCCGTAGTGGTCGAAAATCCGAGTGTAACCTTTCCTTCATACTCTTTGCCAGCATTGGTAATATATTCAGCAACCTTCGTTGCCCTTCCAAGGCAAATTGGCAATACTCCTGTAACATCTGGATCTAATGTACCTGTATGGCCTACTTTCCTCATTTTCAACATCTTCCGTACTTTAAATACACAATCATGCGATGTCATCCCTTTCGGCTTCCATAAAGGAAGAATACCATCCATAAGTTAACTCCTTTGCAAAAAATTTTTCACTGCAAAAAAGATAGACATCATGATGTCTATCTTTTTTTAAAATTATTCATCCCGATGAATTTCTTTTAATAATGTTTCGATTTTATTTCCATAATCAATAGATTCATCGATTTCAAAAAATAATTCAGGGGTTTTTCTTAAACGAATTCTATGACCTACTTCAGTACGAATAAATCCTTTTGCCTTTTCCAATCCGTTTAATGTATCTTCTTTTTTACGGTTGTCACCGAGAACCGTAATAAATACTTTTGCTTGCTGAAGGTCCCCTGTAACCTCCACTCCTGTTACAGTCACAAAGCCAATACGTGGGTCTTTTAATTTTCGCCCGATAATGTCACTAAGTTCTTTTTTCATTTGTTCTCCGACACGATTTGCACGCAGGCTCATCTTAAGCACCTCACATTCACAACCACTCATAAATGGTTTCAAGCCTTTCCCATTCGGGAAAAGAGTCTAAAAACCTAAGTGAATTTTCCAATTCTCTTTCCGCTGCTTTTCTGGAAGAAGCAACTGTTACAATGGCAATTTTTGTACGCTGCCATATATCTTGATATTCAATTTCTGAAACAGATACATTATATTTTTGTTTTAATCGAGTCAAAACCCGTTGCAGAATTGCACGCTTTTCCTTTAAAGAAGCGGCATTAAAAATTCGGAATTCACATTCCAAACTTCCAATCATTTTCTTTCCACTTCTTGCATTACAAATGCTTCAATGACGTCTCCTTCTTTCACGTCATTATAGTTCTTAATGGTAATACCGCATTCATAACCTTGGCTAACTTCTTTTGCATCGTCTTTAAAACGTTTTAGTGTGTCAATTTCTCCTTCAAAAATAACTACACTATCACGTATCACCCTTACTCCACTTTCACGAGTAATTTTACCATCTGTGACATATGAACCTGCAATAGTACCGATCTTAGACACTTTAAAGGTTGTACGAACTTCTGCCTGACCGATAATTTTTTCTTCAAATTCAGGGTCAAGCATCCCCTTCATTGCTGTTTCAATTTCTTCTATCACTTTGTAGATTATTCTGTGTAAGCGAACATCCACTTTCTCTGCTTCAGCAGCACGCTTAGCATTAACATCAGGACGTACATTGAAACCAATTACGATAGCATTAGAAGCCGCTGCAAGAGTAATATCTGATTCATTTATTCCACCAACAGCTGTATGAATAATTTTTACATTTACACCTTCAACGTCAATCTTTTGAAGAGCAGCAGCAAGTGCTTCTACAGAACCTTGAACATCTGCTTTAATAATGATATTAAGATCCTTCATTTCTCCTTGCTTCATTTGTTCGAATAAAGTATCTAAACTAATTCGAGCAGTATCATTTCTCTGCGCTAAAACAGCCTGCTGAGAACGTGCTTCTCCTACTTGACGAGCTGTTTTCTCATCGTTGAAGACAACAAAACGGTCACCAGCTTGCGGTACATCATTTAAACCGGTAATTTCTACAGGTGTTGAAGGCTTAGCTTCTTTTACCCTGCGGCCTAAATCATTTACCATTGCACGTACACGACCAAATGTATGGCCAACAACAATTGGATCTCCGACTTTTAAAGTACCGTTTTGCACAAGTAAAGTTGCAACAGAGCCACGACCTTTGTCAAGCTGTGCTTCGATAACAGTACCAAGAGCATTTCTATTTGGATTTGCTTTGTACTCTTCTACCTCTGATACAAGAAGAATCATTTCAAGCAGATTATCAATTCCTTCACCTGTTAAGGCAGAAATCGGAACAAAAATAGTATCTCCACCCCAAGCTTCCGGAACAAGTCCATATTCTGTTAATTCTTGCATCACACGATCAGGGTTTGCAGAAGGTTTATCCATTTTGTTCACTGCCACAATGATCGGTACATTTGCTGCTTTTGCATGGTTAATAGCTTCGATTGTTTGTGGCATTACCCCATCATCAGCAGCGACTACAAGGATAGTAATATCTGTGATTTGCGCTCCGCGAGCACGCATAGTCGTAAATGCAGCATGTCCTGGAGTATCAAGAAATGTAATTTTTTTGCCATTTACTTCAACTTGATAAGCACCAATATGTTGCGTAATTCCACCAGCTTCTCCAGCCGTTACTTTAGTATTACGAATGGAATCCAAAGTGGTAGTTTTTCCATGGTCTACATGTCCCATGATAGTGACAACAGATGGTCTCTCCACTAAATCTTCTGGAGCATCTTCTGTAAAATATACTTCAAGGTCGGTAACATCAACCTTAATTTCTTCTTCTACTTCTACACCATAATCCGTAGCGATTAATTCAATTGCATCCTTATCCAGCTCTTGGTTAATGGTTGCAACTACTCCTAACATAAAGAGCTTTTTAATAATTTCTGATGGCTCACGATGCAATTTTTTTGCTAATTCAGCAACCGTTAAGGATTCACTAAAAACAATTTTCTTTGGCAATTCTTTTTTCTTTTGTACCGGTTGTGGTGGTGGAGTATGTTTTGGTTTTTGCTTATTTTTATTGTTTTTGTTGTTATAATTGTTATTCTTCTTATTTTTGTTAAAAACTTTATTTTCTTTAGAAGAATCTTCTTTGCTTGTTTTCTTACCTTCAATATTTTGTGGTTTCTGCTTTGTTTGTGTTTTTTGTACTTTTTCCGTCACGATATCCTCTTCATCTTCCATGTTTATTCTAGTAGTAGCTTTCTTTGGCTGATTTTGTTCTTTCGGTTTCCCGTTTCCATATTTACTATTAGATTCATTTTTACTGTTTTTCTTAAAAATTGAATCTAACTTCTCTATAGCATTCCCATCTATAGTAGACATATGATTGGTAACTTCAATATTCATCTCTTTTAACTTCGATATAACATCTTTACTTGAAATATTATTGCTTTTTGCATATTCATAAACTCTTGTTTTACCCATATGTTCACCCCCATCAAGTTCTTTCGAGCAGTGCTGTAAGTTTCTTCGCAAAGCCGGCATCACTTATAGCGACAACAACTCTGGCTTCCTTACCAATTGCGGAACCAAGCTCCTCCCTATTATCTATCATAACTATAGGAACTTTATAGTACAGACACTTGTCTTGTATTCGCTTTGAGGTATTAGGTGCAGCATCCTTTGAAAGTAATACTAGCTTGGCACGACTTGACTTAATTTCTTTAAGTACAAGTTCTTCTCCTGATATTACTTTTCGGGCACGATTAGCTAATCCTAGCAGAGACATAGCTTTTGATTGATTCAGATTCATTTACTTATGTTCTCTCTCTCCACGAGCTTAATGAGCTCATCATATATTTCATCGCTAACACTTGCCTCGAGATGACTAGCCAATATATTTTTTTTCTTAGCCAATAAAATTGCGTCTTTGTCCTTAGAAAGGTATGCACCCCTGCCAGATTTTTTTCCAGTCGGATCAATCGAGATTTCGCCCTCTTTTGAACGAACGATTCGTACCATTTCTTTTTTTGGCTTCATTTCACCCGTTGCAACACATTTTCTCAATGGAATTTTTCTTCGAGTAGCCACTTGGATCACCTCTTATTCGCTAATCTTCGGTTACATCGAATGTATCATCATGATCGTCATCATCATCAAATAAACTTGTATTTAATCGAGGATACATACCTAATTCTCTTGCATCTGTTTCACTTTTAATGTCAATTTTCCATCCTGTCAATTTCGCAGCTAAGCGCGCGTTTTGACCTCTTTTTCCGATTGCTAATGACAATTGATAATCAGGTACAACAACCGTAGTTGCCTTTTCATTTTCATCCACGATAACATCTAAAACCTTAGATGGGCTCAAAGCATTTGCAACAAAAGTTACAGGATCTTCAGACCACTCTACAATATCGATCTTTTCACCTTTTAACTCATTAACAATAGCTTGAACTCTTGTACCTTTTGGCCCAACGCAAGCTCCAACAGGGTCTACCTCGGTTTGATCAGTATGGACAGATATTTTGGATCTATCTCCAGCTTCACGAGCTACTGACTTAATTTCAACGGTACCATCGTATATTTCAGGTACTTCAATCTCAAATAGACGTTTTAATAGACCAGGGTGTGTACGAGATACAAATATTTGCGGACCTTTTGTGGTTTTCTCTACCTTTGTAATATACACCTTAATCCGATCATGCGGTCTATATGATTCATTAGGCATTTGTTCACTTTGTGGAAGTAGAGCCTCAATTTTCCCTAAGTTTACATAAATAAATCGAGGGTCTTGTCGTTGAACAATACCTGTCATAATATCATCTTCGCGGTCAATGAATTCCGAATAAATAATACCTCTTTCCGCTTCTCGAACACGTTGTGTAACTACTTGCTTTGCGGTTTGAGCCGCGATCCGGCCAAAGTCCTTTGGCGTAACTTCTAATTCCACAACATCACCAATTTCATAAGAAGGATTAATCTTACGGGCATCCTCCATCGAAATTTCCAGACGTGAATCAAATACTTCCTCCACAACATCTTTTCGGGCAAATACTTTCATCGTACCATTGCCAAGATTTAAGTCGATACGTACATTTTGTGCCTGATTAAAATTTCTTTTGTATGCAGAAATTAAAGCTGCCTCAATCGCATCAATAATAACTTCTCGAGAAATTCCTTTCTCTTTTTCCAATATTAATAGAGCATCTAATAACTCTGTGCTCATGGAAATGTCATCCCCCTTAATGATAAGTAAAACATGTCACAGCAAAAATGGTCTGTGCAGTTATGGTGATACTTAGTGTCAATAATTATGGCTGTTTTCGTATAATTGCGATTTTATTAATTAAAAAATAATCGCCAAACGAGCATTTGCTACTTTTTCATAAGGAATAATAATTTCCTTTTTTCTCGTTTTTAGTTTCACTTCAACGGTTAATGTTTCCCCGTCAAAAGCCAAAAGCTTTCCTTCAAAAGTTTTTTCGCCATCGATGGCTTCATAGGTTTTAATATTTACATTTTTTCCTATAGAATCAATAATATCTTTTTCTTTTTTTAGCGGTCTTTCCGCTCCAGGTGATGAAACTTCCAGAAAATAATTTTGTGGAATAGGATCGATTTCATCCAATTTTTCACTTAATTGTTCACTGACCATACCGCATTCTTCGATATCTACCCCGCCCTCTTTGTCAATATAAACGCGAAGGAACCAATTTTTTCCTTCCTTTACATATTCAATGTCAACGAGATATAGTTGCATTTCTTCTAAGATTGGTGTAACGAGTTCTTCAATAACGTCCGTTACTTTACTCATAAATACCTCCCACACATATCTACTGCATTATTGATAATTAGAGATTGCTCCCACAAATCATGTAATATTGCACTCTTGAAGTTCAATCAATGTTTAACTTATTAAAAGTGAAAAACAAGAAAGAGCGGGTTAGACCCACTCTTAAATACGAGAGTTATCAGTAGTATTTCCAATAAAAATATACCATAACCTGAAAAATAAAGCAAATTAAAAGAAAAGCAAAAGCGCCTGTTCATCAGCGTACAAACTGGAAGGCTCCGACTGAGATAAAGGAAACACGGTGAGGTTACTCACGAGCCGTTGTTGACTTATCGCAGGGAGGAGACTGGAAGTTTGCTAGCTGATAGGCGCTGGAGCTAGACAAAGAAAAGCAAAAGCGCCTGTTCATCAGCGTACAAACTGGAAGGCTCCGACTGAGATAAAGGAATCACGGTGAGGTTACTCACGAACCGTTGTTGACTTATCGCAGGGAGGAGACTGGAAGTTTGCTAGCTGATAGATACTGGAAACTAGACGATAGAAAAGAAAATACGCCTTGATAATCCGCTAACCGAGCGCTGTAACAGGACAAGCAAAAATGGTTTTAAGTTATTAAAACAATGATAGCTGATTTTGTTCTGGGAGATCTTCTAGACAGCCATGTTTATCCAGATATTCTATTATTGTCTTGGATACTTTCCCACGTTGTTGCAAATCTTCTTTTGATAAAAATTCACCTTCTTCACGGGCTTTTACAATATTTAAGGCTGCATTGGTACCAAGACCTGGAATAGAGTTGAAAGGTGGAATAAGTGAATTTCCATCAATCACAAATTCTTTTGCGCTTGATCGATATAAATCTACCTTTTGAAAATGAAAACCGCGTTCTACCATTTCTAATGCGATCTCAAGCACTGTCAGCAAACTTTTTTCTTTTGTAGATGCATCGAGTCCTTTTTCATTAATTTCATCAATTTTGGATCTGATTGCATTGCTGCCTCTTACCATTGATTCCAAATCAAAATCCTCTGCTCTTACAGTAAAATAAGCCGCATAGTATAGAAGTGGTAGGTGCACTTTAAAATACGCAATCCTCACAGCCATTAATACATAAGCTGCCGCATGAGCTTTCGGGAACATATACTTAATCTTTTTGCAGGAATCAATGTACCACTCGGGAACATTCTGCTTTCGCATTTCTTCTTCCATTTCAGGCTGAAGACCTTTCCCTTTACGAACGGATTCCATGATTTTAAAAGCCAAAGATGGTTCAATCCCTTGATAAATCAAATAAACCATGATGTCATCACGACAACCTATCACCTCTGGCAGGGTACAGGTACCATTTTGGATAAGCTCCTGAGCATTTCCTAGCCATACATCTGTACCATGTGATAATCCAGAAATCTGCACAAGTTCTGAGAATGTAGTTGGTTTAGTATCTTCGAGCATCTGTCTAACAAATCTTGTACCAAATTCAGGAATCCCCAAAGTTCCAGTATTACACATAATTTGTTCCGGTGTAACACCTAAAGATTCTGTATTGCTGAAGATTTTCATGACCTCTGGGTCATCCGTTGGAATGGTTTTTGGATCAATCCCACTTAAATCTTGAAGCATTCTTATCACAGTCGGATCATCGTGTCCAAGTATATCCATTTTCAAGACATTGTCATGGATGGAATGGAAGTCAAAATGAGTAGTTTTCCATTCGGAACTATTGTCATCGGCAGGATATTGAATTGGTGTAAAGTCATATACATCCATATAGTCAGGGATAATAATGATACCTCCTGGATGCTGGCCGGTAGTTCTCTTTACCCCAGTACAGCCTTGCACTAAACGATCCACTTCCGCACCGCGTAAATGAAGATTATTATCCTGTGCATATCCTTTTACATAACCATATGCCGTCTTTTCCGCTACTGTACCGATGGTTCCTGCACGATAAACGTAATCTTCCCCAAACAATACCTTAGTATAAGCATGCGCCCTTGGTTGATATTCTCCGGAAAAGTTTAAATCTATATCCGGTACTTTATCCCCTTTAAAACCAAGGAAGGTTTCAAACGGTATATCATGTCCATCTTTTTTATATTTCGCTCCACAATTTGGACAGTTTTTATCCGGAAGGTCAAAACCCGAACCTACTGAACCGTCATTAAAGAATTCTGAATGTTTACATTCTGTACAAATATAATGTGGAGGAAGCGGATTTACCTCTGTAATTTCCGTCATGGTCGCCACAAAGGAAGAACCTACTGAACCACGAGAACCAACGAGATAGCCATCATCTAGCGATTTCTTTACTAACTTATGAGAAATTAAATAAATAACGGCAAAACCATGACCAATAATACTCTTTAATTCTTTCTCTAAACGTGCCTCGACAATCTCTGGCAATGTATCTCCATAAATAGATTTAGCACGGGTATAACTCATGTTTTTAATTTCATCTTCCGCACCCTCTATTTTAGGTGTATATAGATCATCTTTAATAGGCTTAATTGTTTCTACTAAATCAGCAATTTTATTCGTGTTGGAAATCACTATTTCTTTCGCTTTTTCAAAACCTAAAAAAGCAAAATTATCCAACATTTCATCTGTTGTTCTAAAATGCACATCAGGAAGTTTATGACGATTCAACGGGTTAGCACCCGCTTGTGAATTAATTAAGATTTTACGATAAATTTTATCTCTAGGGTGCAAGTAATGAACATTTCCTGTTGCAACTACCGGAAGATTCAATTTATCTCCCAGCTGGACAATATTTGATATGATTTCCTCTAATGATTTTTCATCACGGACAAGTTCGAGTTCAATTAAATGTGCGTAAACATCTTTTGGATGAACCTCAAGAAAATCATAAAATCTTGCAATTTGCTCTACTTCTTCAGGACCTTTTTGCATCATGCCTTCAAATACTTCACCCTTATCGCATCCGGACCCTACTAATATACCTTCTCTGTACATTTGTAATTTCGAACGCGGAATACGCGGAACACGATAAAAATAATCAATATTAGAAAGAGATACTAATTTAAAAAGGTTCTTTAAACCTTCTTGGGTTTGAGCAATCAATGTGCAGTGAGATGGCCTTGCACGCTTAAATGCCCCTCCTTCTCCCATAAAATGATTGAACTGATCATGATATTCTATTCCTCTTTCAGCAGCATCCTTCAGCATTTTTAATAAAATATATCCGGTTGCTTCTGTATCATAAATGGCACGGTGATGTTGCGTTAACTCTACATCAAATTTTTTCGCCAGCGTATTCAAACGATGATTCTTAAAATCTGGATAAAGCCATCTGGCAAGTTCCAATGTATCGATAACAGGATTACTTGCTTTAGGAAAACCTATCTTGCTGTATCCAACATTTAAAAATCCCATATCAAATGAAGCGTTATGTGCAACAAGAATAGCATCTTCTGCCCAATCTTTAAACTTTTTCAGTACCTCGTCCACTTCCGGAGCGTCTTTAAGCATATCATCCGTTATGCTTGTAAGCTCAATAATCGTTTCAGATAATGGGCGATGTGCTTTTGCAAATGATTCAAAACGATCGATAATTTCTCCATTTTTTATTTTGACAGCTGCAAGTTCAATAATGGTATCGTATACCGCAGAAAGACCCGTTGTTTCGACGTCAAAAACAACATAAGTATCATCGGTTAACAATCGATGGGCATCGTTATAGGCTATGGGAACCCCGTCATCTACTAAATTCGCTTCTACACCATATAATATTTTTACATCATGCTTCTTTCCTGCACTAAATGCTTCTGGAAAGGATTGGACAACACCATGATCTGTAACTGCTATCGCTTTATGACCCCATTTTTTTGCCTGAGCTACATAATCACTGATGGATGTAACAGCATCCATTTGACTCATTGGAGTATGCAAATGAAGTTCCACACGCTTCTCATTTTCTGGTGCATTGTCTTTCCTTTCAATTGGTTTTATTTCATTTAAATCATTAGCAATCATCACCAAATCTCTAACAAAGGTATCATTTTGAATACTTCCTCGTGCTCGAAGCCACATTCCTTTTTTCACACGATTAAGTAGTTCCGCATCCTCTTTATCACGGGAAAACATTTTTACCAGAATAGAGCTTGTGTAATCCGTAATTTTAAAGGTTAATAATGTACGTCCGCTGCGAAGTTCTTTCGTTTCCGCAAAGAATACATATCCTTCTACAAAAATACGTCTTTCTTCATCCACAATCTCTTCTATTTTTCTGTATAAATCATCATCCTTAATGTTCATTCCAATCACAAGCGGGCCGCTGTCGGCTACACTTTCGCTATGATCAGAGTCTTTCTTTTGGATCTCCATTACTGCTAATTTTGCCCGTTCTTCATCTTCTCTTTTCTTTGCTTCTACAAATTTTTGATACTCTTCATTTGATTGGTTTTGTGCTATAACTGTATCCAGCACAAACGGAGGAAAACCTACAGATTGATAGGAAGCAGAAATAATATCTCCATATTTTTGTTTTAAAGTACGAGATTCCGTATCATTTCTCGTCTCTATTGTAAGTTTATTTCCTTTGACTTGCGGGTATTGTTCATGTAATAAAGTAGTAAGCATCGGCGACATGCCCTCAATATCTTTAATACAATACTTCCAGTATTCCGTAACCATTTGTTCTTGGAAAGATGGATCGTCTACATGAATGGAAAATTGAATATTTGCTATGTGCTGAAATGTTTTCTGTAATTGCAATGTGAAACGGTTAAAAATAGGAAACGGCAGGATTTTTTCCATATTAAAATAAAAATGCCAGCGCTTCGTAGCACGCTCCACCACTAACTTTTCAATTTCTGCATTCGTAAAATGCTCAAAAAATGTATCTTCCGTTAACTCAAGTTGTTGTAATAGTAGTCGAAATCGTTCTTTTTTTTCGGCGGGATTGCTTGTCATGTTCCCCTCTCCCATCCTTTAAAATTTCTATTATACCTATACCATCATAAAAAACTAATGGCAGAATTTCAATGCAAAAACATTTACAATTAATATTAGCGAATATTGCTAGCCAAAAGGCATTTTAGCTCGATTCAAATTAAACTAGTGGAACCAATTTTATTTGATAATAAAAACTCAAAAATTCTTATAACATGAAAGAAGCAATCGGATTATACCGATTGCTCTATTTTCTATAAGAAAAACCTTTGGATATCATTCCATGTTACGATAATCATTAAAAGCATTAATAATGCAAAACCAATAAAATGAACCATTCCTTCTTTTTGACGATCGATTGGTTTTCCTCTTACTGCTTCTACAGCGAAGAATAATAAACGACCTCCATCTAAAGCTGGTATTGGCAATAAATTCATAATACCTAAATTTATGCTTAATAATGCTGCCCATTGTGCTAAATAGGCGATTCCTAATTGCGCAACATCCTCTGTTGATTTATAAATACCAACAGGTCCAGAAAGCATATTTATGGAGAATTGACCTGTAACCAACTTACCTAGCATTTGGAATATTTTTATTGTCATATGATAGGTTTGTTCGAATCCATAAGTTGCAATTTTTAATGGTGATTTTTCAACGGGACTATGAACCCCGATCATTCCGTATTCCTTATTATTTTCATCTTTTTCAATACTTGGTGTAACAGAGATATCCATCGTTTTGTGATTTCTCTCCACGGTAAACACTAACTCTTCACCGGGATGTTTTTGGATAAGCTCTACAATATCATCCCAATTCGATATTTCAGAACCATCAATACTTATGACTTTATCACCTTTATGAAGACCAGATGCATTGGCGACACCATTTTTAGTCAAATCTCCCAAAACAGGATCTTGGACCGGTATACCTTGAATCGCTGCTAAAACGGTAAAAATAACGATAGCAAGCACAAAGTTCATCATTGGACCTGCAAAAATAGTCATTGCTCGGTGTCCTAACGACTTGGATGCAAACTGGCGATCCCATGGTGCTATTTGTGTCTCATTCTGATTTTCAACAAGGATAGCCTCTTTTGAAACGGAAAAGGTTTTTAATTCTTCTTCTTCTCCTTCTTCATAGCCCTTAATTACAAGCCTATGCTCCAAATCGGCAGAATCGACCTCGATGAGTCGTATATTAGGATATCTTTCTTTACCATTGATAACAACCTTTTCTACTTTATCATCTTTATCTAATACTAATCCAACACGTTGCCCAGGCTTTAAATCCAGCATTTCTTGGTCTTCACCAGCCATACGAACATAGCCGCCTATCGGCAAAAGCCGGATTGTATATTGTGTTTCATTTTTTTTGAAGGAAATTAACTTTGGTCCAAAGCCTATGGCAAATTCCCTGCAAAGTATTCCTGCACGTTTAGCAAAGAAAAAATGGCCAGCCTCGTGAAAAAATACTAGAGCTCCAAAAATGATGATAAAGGCTATTAATGTTGTCACATAAAAAACCACCTTTTTATAAAAGTGAATTAATATATTCTCTTGTTTCTAAATCAACAGATCGGATCGTATCCAGGTCAGGATGCTTTATCACATTATGCTTTTCAAGCGCCTTTTCAACAAGTTGATCTATTTGTAAAAAGGAGATTCTTTCGTTTAAGAAAGCTCCTACAGCAACTTCATTAGCTGCATTTAAAACAGTCGGCATTGTTCCTCCGATTTTACCTGCCTCATAAGATAACTTAAGTGCATAGAAACGGTCGAGGTCCATTGGTTCAAAATGCAGCATGCCTATTTTTGCTAAATCTAATCTTTCAGAAGATGTTAATGTTATCCGGTTCGGATAGCTTAATCCATATTGAATTGGTACTCTCATATCTGGTGTACCTAATTGTGCTTTTACACTTCCATCCTGGAATTCGACCATCGAATGAATAATACTCTCCCGGTGTTGGAGGACATCAATTTTTTCAAAAGGAAGGTTAAATAACCAATGCGCCTCGATAACTTCTAAGCCTTTATTCATCATGGTTGCAGAATCTATTGTGATTTTTGCTCCCATCGACCAATTGGGATGGCTAAGTGCATCTTTCACAGTTACACCGACTAATTCCTCTCTTTTTTTATCACGAAAGCTACCGCCAGAAGCGGTAATAATTAATCGTTCGATATCCTTGTCATGTTCTCCCTGTAAGCATTGAAAAATTGCTGAATGCTCACTATCGACAGGGAGAAGTAAGACTTGCTGCCGTTTTGCCTCTTCCATTACTAAATGTCCTGCAGTCACAAGTGTTTCCTTATTAGCGATCGCAATTACTTTATGGGCTTTAATAGCTTGCAAAGTAGGAAATAGACCCACACTTCCCAATACAGCATTCACTAAAATATCGGACTTCTCATATACAGCAACTTCCACTAATCCATCTTCACCGTAAGAAATCTTTGTTGCAGCACCTAGTTCCAACTTTAATTGATCATAATCCTCTTTCGATTGAACGGAGACTAGTTCTGGATTAAATTCTGAAATTATTTTGCGAGCTAGTTCGATATTTTTTCCAACAGAAAGAGCAACTAAGCGAAATTTATCCGGATGTGTTCTAATAACATCCAAAGTTTGTGTTCCTATTGATCCAGTTGCCCCTAACAAACTTATGTTTTTCAAATGATTCAACTCCCAAAGCTCTTCCAATTAACGCAAAATAGCGTATTTTTGTGTTTATTAATTTCACAATAACAAATAACTAATAAGCGGCCAAACAAACAATAAACTATCAAATCGATCTAGAATACCACCATGACCCGGCAATATTTTTCCTGAGTCTTTCACATCAAAGTGGCGTTTTAAAGCTGATTCAACTAAATCCCCCATTTGTCCAAAAACTGACAGAATGGCTGTAATAATTATTAATTTTAACATAGAAGCAGGTATGTTGGAAAATAACGAGAATAAAATCCCAACTATTAATGCACAAACGATACCACCAATAAAACCTTCCACGGTTTTATTAGGACTTATTTCTGGCCAAAGCTTTCTTTTCCCAATCGCTCGTCCAATAAAATAAGCTCCTGAATCTGTTGCCCAAATAATGAACAGAGAATATAGAATAGGGGTAAGACCACCTTGTTCTCTTATGTATAAAAAATTATAAAATCCTAAAAAAACATAGAATATAGAGAGAAACATAAAAGATGCATCCGTTATAGTAAAACGATTTTTCGAAGCAACGGTATAACATAAGAGTAGTAATAACCCAAAATAAATATAATCCATTTTAGATAATCCAAATATCTCTACTATATTAATATATGGATGAGGAATTAAAAAAATCCCTAACATAATAAATGAAATAATTCCTGGAAAAGATACTATCTTTAATTTACTCATCCTAAAAGCCTCTCCCAAGGCTACAAATGCCAATAAATAGACTAAGACAGTAAATGGCATACCTCCATATATAACAATAGGTATAAATATTGCTGCAGCTATGATCGCTGTAATAATTCGTTGTTTCATTCTTCTTCCTCGCCCTCGCTTTTTAAACCACCATATCTTCTTGAACGTTGTTGATATACTTCTATTGCTTCCACCAAATTTTCTTCATTAAAATCCGGCCATAAAACATCCGAGAAGAAAAATTCTGTATAAGCTAATTGCCAAAGCATAAAGTTGCTCAAGCGGATTTCACCGCTAGTGCGTATTAATAAGTCTGGATCCCGAAGACTATGGGACATTAAGTAATCAGAAAAATTAGCCTCGGTAATATCCTTAACATCCAATTTACCGGCTCTTACATCATGTATTATATTCTTTACGGCTCTAACGATTTCATCCCTGCTCCCATAATTAAGAGCGAAGTTCAGAATTAAACCATTATTGTGCTGTGTTTCCGTTATCGCTTTACCAACAGCATTTAAGGTATGTTCAGGGAGTACATCCTTATACCCCATCATTTGAACTCGAACATTCTCTTCCTTTAATTCTGGTAAGAATGTTCCTAAAAATTCTCCTGGCAACTTCATTAAGTACTCTACTTCATTTTTTGGACGTTTCCAATTTTCTGTAGAAAAAGCATAAAGGGTTAAAACTTCAATACCTAATTTAGAAGCAAGGCGGGTTATTCTTCTTACCCTCTTCATCCCTTCATGATGACCTGCTACACGGGGCAATGCACGTTTTTTTGCCCATCTCCCATTTCCATCCATAATGATTGCAACATGTTTTGGCATCGGGAGTTCCTTTAATGCATTGATACGCTCTTCTAATGCATCATTGTCCTTGGAAGTTTTCCAAAACTTCAATTTATTTATCATCATTGGACCTCCACTTGGAATACTTTCCATTTTCATATGTAAAATCCGATATTACTATCATATCAAAAAAAACATGGAATTTCTTTAATATTACAATTGAAAAAGGTGCGACTTCTATTATAGATAAAATAAGGTCGTTTGTGTAGAGATTATTCATTATATTTTTTGATATAAAATAAAAAACTCTCCAGAAGAGAGTTTTGAGAAAGATATTATACTTCTAAAATTTCTTGTTCTTTTGTTTTTGTAATTTGATCAATTTTGTTTATATGCTCATCGGTAAGTTTTTGAACATCATCTGAGTAACCGCGAAGATCGTCTTCTGAAATATCGCCATTTTTCTCAAGTTTTTTCAAATCTTCGTTTGCATCTCTACGAATATTCCGAATCGCAACCTTGGCGCCTTCTGATTCTTTTTTTACAACCTTTACAAGTTCCTTACGTCGTTCCTCTGTTAACGCAGGAATTGCTAAACGGATTACGCTTCCGTCATTATTAGGAGTTAAACCTAAATCTGATTTTAATATGGCCTTTTCAATTTCACCCAAAATTGACTTGTCATAAGGCTGAATAACTAACAATCGTGCTTCTGGTACCGATACACCTGCTAACTGGTTAATTGGTGTTGGAGCGCCATAATAATCGATAACAACTTTATCTAATAATGAAGCACTTGCACGACCAGCACGAATTGAACCCAAATCTCTTGTAAATGCTTGAATAGCTTTTGTCATTTTATCCTTTGCATTATCAATAATTTGTTTCGGCATTTATTCCTTCCCCCTTACAATCGTACCAATATTTTCACCCATTACAACCCGTTTAATATTGCCCTTTTCCATGATAGAAAAGACAATAAGCGGTATGTCATTATCCATACATAACGAAGATGCTGTTGAATCCATTACAGCGAGCCCATTCTTAATCACATCTAAATATGTAAGTTGCTCATATTTTACCGCATTTTTATCTAATTTTGGATCTGCTGAATATACACCATCTACATTATTTTTAGCCATCAAGATAACTTCCGCTTCAATTTCAGCTGCTCTTAAAGCTGCAGTTGTATCTGTTGAAAAATATGGGTTTCCAGTCCCCGCAGCAAAAATAACAACACGGCTCTTTTCTAAATGGCGAATAGCTCTTCTGCGGATATATGGCTCTGCAACCTGACGCATATCAATAGAAGTTTGAACTCTGGTTTCAATTCCATTTTGCTCTAAACTGTCTTGAAGTGCAAGTGAATTCATTACAGTTGCAAGCATCCCCATATAATCTGCTGTTGCACGGTCCATGCCCATTTCACTACCAATTTTTCCGCGCCAAATGTTGCCGCCGCCAACTACTACCGCTACTTCAACACCTAGTTCAGCAATTTCTTTTACTTGTTCAGCTACAGATTTAATCACGGATGGATTAATACCAAAACCTTGGTCACCCGCTAATGCTTCTCCACTTAATTTTAATACTACACGTTTATATTTTGGGGTACTCATATGAACCTCCAATAAATTTATTATGTATGCAGATGATATTTCTGCACTTTTTCATGAGGTAAGAAGTCAGATGTGGAATGGGAAATTTAGAATGTTACATAAATTTTTTTATCATATCCACTCTGAACTTATTTTTTCAAAGAAAGGGAACACACAGTGTGCTCCCTTTAATGCTTTTCCCAATTCTGGGGAATTTAAAAATTATATATTTTTTACTTGGCTCATTACTTCTTCAGCGAAGTTGTCTTGACGTTTTTCAATACCTTCGCCAACTTCATAACGCACTAAACCAGTAATGGTTGCATTATTAGCTTTAACAAATTGTCCAACCTTTTGATCTGGATTTTTAACGAAAGATTGATCTAAGATACAAATCTCTTCGAAATATTTGCTTAAACGACCTTCTACCATTTTTGCAACAATATTTTCTGGTTTACCTTCATTTAGAGCTTGTTGAGTTAATACTTGACGTTCATGCTCAACTTCTTCAGCTGAAACTTGGTCACGAGAAATATATTTTGGATTTAATGCTGCAGCATGCATCGCAACATCTTTTGCAACACTTTCGTCAGTAGTGCCTTCTAAAACAGTTAATACACCAATGCGTCCACCCATGTGAAGATATTCGCCAAATACACCATTGTCTGTTTTAGTTTTTACTTCAAAACGGCGAAGTGTAATTTTTTCACCAATCTTCGCAATTGCGCCATTGATTGCTTCACCAACAGAAGTTCCGTCTTCCATTTTTTGCTCAAGAGCTTCTTCTACTGTAGCTGGTTTATTTTTAAGAATGTGCTTTGCTAAATCAGCAACTAGTGCTTGGAAACCTTCATTTTTTGCAACGAAGTCAGTTTCAGAGTTTACTTCAAGAATAACTGCATCATTGCCTTCACTTAAAATATACGTAATACCTTCTGCAGCGATTCTATCTGCTTTTTTCGCAGCTTTCGCAATACCTTTTTCGCGTAGGTAATCAATTGCTTTGTCCATATCGCCATTTGTTTCAGTAAGTGCTTTTTTACAGTCCATCATACCTGCGCCTGTTTTTTCACGAAGTTCTTTTACCATTTGTGCAGTAACTGCCATGAGAATTTTTCCTCCTTTAGTTCTATGTATTTCATAATATTAGTAAAAAATAATAAAGTTCTTTAAAAAAAGGTGATAAGGAGTATTCTTATCACCTTTTTAAGGAAAAGGGGACGGAGCGCCGCTAACTTATATAGATTAATACGGACAATACCGATTATTACTTAAATAGCAAATAGTTGTAGATAAGCATTGCTCTGCTCACGCCACCTTATTGAATAATTATTCTGCTTCAACAGGTTCAGCAACAGTTTCTTCTTCACCTTGTCTAGCTTCTAAAATAGCATCAGCCATTTTACCAGTTAATAGCTTAACTGCACGAATTGCATCATCATTTGCAGGAATTACATAATCAATTTCATCCGGATCGCAGTTTGTATCGACAATACCAACGATAGGAATATTTAGTTTACGTGCTTCCGCAACCGCAATACGCTCTTTACGAGGATCGATAATGAATAAAGCATCTGGAAGAGTTTTCATATCTTTAATTCCACCAAGGAATTTCACTAAACGTTCATGTTCCTTTTTCAATTGAACAACTTCTTTTTTAGGTAGAACTTCAAAAGTTCCGTCTTCTTCCATTTTTTCGATAGCTTTTAATCTTTCGATACGTTTTTGAATGGTTTCAAAGTTTGTTAATGTACCACCTAACCAACGATGATTCACATAGTACATACCAACTTTTTCAGCTTCTTCTTTAACAGATTCTTGAGCTTGCTTTTTAGTACCAACGAAAAGGATATTTCCGCCGTTTGCAGCAAGTTCTTTTACAAAGTTGTATGCTTCCTCAACTTTTTTCACTGTTTTTTGAAGATCGATAATATAGATACCGTTACGTTCTGTGAAGATATATTTCTTCATTTTAGGGTTCCAACGGCGTGTTTGGTGTCCGAAATGTACACCTGCTTCAAGCAATTGTTTCATTGAAATTACTGACATTGTGTTGCCTCCTATGGTTTTAGTTTCCTCCGCTTCAATCATTTTTAAACAGAAACTACCAAAATAAAAGAAGATTTATTTTGAAAGCACCATCTATTTAAATCATGAAACGTGTGTGATAACACCAACAAATAATATATCATAAATGAATTTCATATTCAAGAATATATTACATTTTTTGACGAAACTTCAACAGTAATTCGATTTCTGTCTTACCTTTATGAAGTTTTTGCGCAATTTGTTCAATGGTTAAGCCTTCTTTTTCTAATAAAAATACCTGTTTTTCAAGTGGAAGTGTCGAAAATTCGATCTTCGGATTCTCCACATCCGTATTATCCGTTTTGCTCATCATGGATTGGTATGTCTTTGCAGCATGATTTCTCATAACTGCTGTAAAAGATCGTTCCTCCCCATGATGATTATCTAGATTTGAAACTTCCTCTTCTTCAGTCGCATCTGTATTGACTGAAACATTTAATGAGGTTCGGTGATTAAGACTTTGTACTTTTTTAATAAACTCTTCATTTTCATCCTTCATTTCTATTAAATATGATGAAAACATTTCTTCCATATCTTTCAATACCTTTTTTTGATCTTGTTCTACATGTATTAGTCGGTTCTGTCTCATATAAAGAATAATAATTCCAAATATCGATACGACATTAATAATGATAGAAATGAATAAAATAAAAATTGTCATTGTTTTCGCCTACCCGCTAAAATCAATATGATTACCTTTAAATGGGTGGTAAATTTGCTTTTCCTTATCTTTTTGCTTTTCTTGGTCCTTTTTTGAAGGAGCCTCGTGGTGATTCTTTGAATTCCCTTGATCTTTTAACATTGCAGGATCCTTTTGGTCTTGCTTAAGCACATGATGACGTTTCAGATCTAACGCTTTTTCCATTTCCTGCATTGCATTTTCATTAATGACTCTGCTCTCCTGTTGAATATGTTGCATATTTTTCCCGGCATCATGTGTACGTGGCAGTGCAATCTGCATCTCCATTGATTTTAATTCCACCGTATCCACCTCTTAGAATTTTACATTTTCTTTTCCAAGATATTTCTTAATTTGAACAATGCTTTAGAATGTATCTGTGAAATTCTTGATGTAGATAGGCTCATAATTTCCCCAATTTCTGTTAGCGTTAATTCTTCATGATAAAATAAAC
>Ga0224736_1014_pt1 | contig 75976 bp, 66 predicted proteins | sample IA12soil_MG_GH6A_FD_161628 | JGI IMG/M metagenome (GOLD analysis project Ga0224736, IMG submission 161628) | Enriched cells from agricultural soil in Iowa, United States - IA12soil_MG_GH6A(-) | ecosystem: Environmental > Terrestrial > Soil > Agricultural land | place: USA: Iowa | collected 2017-05-08
ATCTAAATTAACGTGAAGTAAGAGCATCAATGATAGAGGTGTTAGAAAACCATTTTACATCAAAAAGGTATTTTAATGGTGTTAAACACTTTTAAAATACCTTTCTAACATTAATTTATAAAGTACTTGGCTGCAACTTCTTCAATATCTTGAGGGTCTAATATAAATTGATCATTATTCGCTTGTAGTACATCATCATACATTTTTTTATTTTCCCCATGCAGTTGGTGATAGTGAATGGAATTGATGTCTAGGTCTTTTACCGCCAATCCTAGGCTAACAATATCAGAGGTAGTCATATTTGTGGCAATTAAAAAGTCTGATATTGAATTAACTAAGGATGGTAAATGGGTAATGTTGTTAGGATTTAATGCGGATTTTGCAATTCCAACTAATGCTGCTTGCTGTAGCTGTTGTCTTCCAAATTCCCCGTTTTTTAATGAATATCTCTCATGGACAAGCTCCGATACCATCTTACCATCAAAAGTATGAGTACCAGCCCTAATTACTTTATTTTTGTTTTCTTTGTACCACGGATGTGTTAGCGTAACGTCAAAAGGAACATTTACTTCTACATCTCCGATTGCATCTACCATAGATTTAAATCCCCAATAATTGGTTTCTACATAATAATTGATTGGAATCCCAGTCAGATTGCCAACTGTTTCAACCGCAGCTTGAACACCCTCTTTTTGCCCTTTGGTTGCCTGCATAATATATTGAACACTAGTAAGTTTTGTATAGCCAAACCCCTCTAAATATACTCTTGTGTCCCGAGGTATGCTCAAAGTATGATACTCTTTCTTTTTTAAATCAACATGTACGATTATCATGGAATCGGAATGACCAATCTTTTCATCTTTTCTTTGGTCTGACCCTATGAGCAATATGTTTAAGACGGAATCGCTTAATTTATTTTCATCGGCAGTTTTATTGGAGGCAGATGTATTTCCAGGAGTTACCACAGGTGCTGCTTTAAAATGTTGGGCGGGTTGTAATTGATAGTATAAAATACCACCAATTGCCAATAGTAAGATAAAAATAATTAAAAAGGTATATCCTATAATTCTTCGCTTCTTTTTCTTGCTGCTGAGGCTCTTTTTATCAGTACTTTCCATAATTCCTCCGGGTTATTTTTTAAATAGTCGCAATTTAACAACCATGAGGCTATTTTACTATTATTTTAATAACCTTTCAACTAATATCCATATTGTATAGGTCATATTAATTAGTAGGAGAATAGGAAATCGCAAAGAATTTATTCAACTGATCTATAAGCATATAGTAGGAGAAATTATTTAGATTCATGTGGAAAAAAGGTATGGTAAAAAATAAAAATAAAAGAGGTCCCCACATATAGTATAAAAATGGAATTGAGTAGTTCCATAATTTACACCTCCGAACAAGTTAATGGAGTTACACATGTGGTACGGAAATTTGTCTTTCAGTTTATCCATATAAAAGTTTTTTCATACAGCACTCATTATATACATTTTATGTAAATTTAAAGTAAATATCATGTTTAAATGTTGTAATTTAAAAGAGAAGCCTTATCGGCAGATGTACCGAAAAGCTTCTCTTTCTTATGATGAAAGACACCATATTATAAGGTATACACAGGTACTTCAAATAATAATGTGTATATGGTTAGTTCATTGAAAAGAGCAGATAGGGTAGAGGTTTGCTTTACAGCCCATCCTACATCAGTTGCATATTGATGATTAGCGTACCCTTTCTCTTCCATACCCGCTGGATTCCAACGCATTTTGTATAATGTATCTTGTCCATTATGAATATAATTATTTGAAACAAATTGTGCACCTTCAATAATCGCCTTATCAATAGTGGTCCATCCATGATCATACGCATATTGCGCACCATTTTGGGTAGCATTGCCATCCGTTGCACCGATACCATACATGTTATAAACCGTTACTCCGTTTATTTTTACACCCTTTGCCAATTGGCTTGTACCATGTCCAGTTTCTAAAAAGGAGTGACTGATTAAATATAACTCGCTAATATTGTATGTCTTAGCAGCGGTGATAAATGCTTGGCCATGACCTTCTAGTACACCTTCTCCTTTTAATATATTATTATTTAATTCAGATGCCGTTGTACCAGAATAGCTAGATAATAGAAGGAACTGGAAATATTCGCTAGAATTTTGTGCGAAATTGTTTGGATTCAAATAATATTCAACTTGGTCGGCTGTTGCGTCTACTGTTCCTAAGCCATCTGCTTTTGGACTAGCTTTCATTTGCATTGCAACAGCTTCACTAAGAGAAATATTGTAGTTTATTTCCTTCTGGGTGCTGACATCACCTTTTTGGATATATCCAGTAGTAGGTACACCATTCACATAAACCTTACATTCATACCAATTTGTTGTAAATGTTTTATAGCTTAATATAGTGTATCTACTATAGCTTTTTAAAACTTTTGAATTAGTTGAAGCCTTTGAATAAACCTTCGTAGCACTTTTTTGTGCTATACCTCGCATATTTTGCTGCGGTGATACAACATTATCAACGCTGCCTGCTTTGATATAACCCGTTACTCTGCTTCCATTAATGATAACCGTGCATTCATACCAATCGGAAGTGAATGTTTTATACTGTAAAACAGTTCCCTGTGCATAGTTTTTTAATACTTTTGCACTGGAGGATGCTTTTGAGTATACGTCTGTTGGGCTGGTTAGGCCAATTCCTTTAAGAGAGTTCTGTGATTCTACAATATTTTCCACATTATTTTTGTTGATATATCCTGTAATCTTTTTACCATTTACGATAACCGTGCATTCATACCAATCAGATGTGAAAGTTTTATATTTTAATATACTTCCTTGTGTATAGTTTTTTAACACTTGCGCACTGGAGGATGCTTTTGAGTAAACGTGTGTTGGGCTAGTGAGGCCAATTCCTTTAAGAGATTGCTGTGAATCTACAATATTTTCTACATCATTTTTCTTGATATACCCTGTAATCTTTTTACTATTCACAATAACCGTACACACATACCAATCAGATGTGAAAGTTTTATATTTTAATACACTTCCCTGTGCATACGTTTTAACTGTCTTTGAACTATCGGATGCCTTGGAATAAATCTTTGTCGGAGCATTTAGACCAATACCCTTTAATGATTTTTGTTCTGTGGTTACGTTTTCGACATCCTCGGCTTTTATGTATCCATGTGTAGCAACGCCGTTAATTATAACTGTACAATCGTACCAATCAGTTTTTGGTTGTTGATTGTATTTTAATTGTTTCCCTTGTGCATAGCTTTTCAAAACCTTAGAATCAAGGGATGGTTCAGAATAGACATTAGTAGGATTCTTAAGTGCAGTACCAATTAGTACGTTTTCAGAATCATCTGTCGTTTCCACATCACTTGCATAAATATAGCCTGGCGTAGGTTTACCATTTAAAATGACTGTGCACTTATACCATTGTTGAACAGGGGCTTCATATTTCAATAATGATCCTTGTGCATAGCTTTTTAATACATTAGAATTTGCGTCTTGTGCTTGGTAAACATTCGTAGGACTTTTCAATGCTATCCCTTGTAATGCTTGGTAAGATATTTCTGTGTCGGATTTTACAACAACAGATTTTACCGTTTTTGTTTGAGCAAGCCTTTTGGTGGTTACTGTTGAGCTAGTATCGGATGATACAATATTAGTAGCAGCGCTTTGCTTTTCTTGTTCACTGATATCAGTGCTAGCAGTAGAATTATTATTCCCCTCTAGTACAGTCGTATCAGTTGATTTGTCATCCTTTGCTTCAGCAGTATCAGTTGATTTATCATCTTTTACTTCAGCTGCATTAGTTGATTTATCATCATTTGCTTCTGATGTATCAGATGTTGACTGTGTTGGATCTGCAAGATTAGTGTTTAAAATATAGCCTGTTAATGCTTCGCCTGTATTAGGATCATCATAACTGACATGGGTATATTCAGATCCTTTATCAAGGATAGTAACCGTAGAATGTGAAGGAATTTGTATTATTACTTCACTGTTCGGGGCACTTTCCTTTAACAATTCAACAGAGTCATTCCCTTCTGTTGTGATAACGTTTGTTTTTACGTTATCAATCTGCGGGACGGTAGAATTATTTGTCACTGCCTTACTAGATAGTGGAGAAACGACAAATATCAACATAAGCACTACCAAAAGTCTGCTGATTTTTCGTGCTGTTTTTCTGTTGTTTTCCAATTTTTTTCACTCACTCCTCATTTTTCTTATTAATCTTTCAGAAATATTTTACCATATTCCTATTTTTGATATAAATACATATATTATAGTTTCATAAGAATAGTAGGAAAGACCTGTAGAAATTTGTCGATTTGTAATAAAAAAATTTTGTAGAAAAGATTGGAATGATAATCAATAAGATTGCAAAACCTATAAACCCAGAACAGTGTAAGAAAGTTAGTGGAAGGGAATGATAAACCCAATATGAAATCTAAAGTGGCTAGTAAAATAATCGTCGCATGGGCTTTAATTTTTTATCTAACCTTCAACCCTCATCCTTTTTCAGTAAATGCTGCATCAGTTGAAGAAGCGATTGTTCCTCTTCGAATACTCGAGACAACAGATTTACACGGAAACATTTTAAACTATGATTATCTAAAGGGGACATATGTTAATGATTTTGGTTTAGTGAGGACTGCAACTTTAATTAAGAATGCAAGGCAGGATTCTTTAAATACACTTCTATTTGATAATGGTGACTTACTCCAAGGAAATGTATTAATGGACTATGTTGCAAAGAAAAAGGCTTTAGATTGGAATGGTATCCATCCAATGATGAAAGCAATGAATATGCTAGGATACGATGCTGCAACATTCGGAAATCATGATTTTCATTATGGTTTACCATTCTTAAATAAAGTTATAAAAGACGCTAATTTCCCGTATGTAAATGCTAATCTATATTTGCAAACGGATTTTGATACATTTCATCTATTTAATCCATACGTAATATTAAACAAAGAGGTAATGGATATAAATGGAGTGAGCCACCAGTTGAAAGTAGGCGTAATTGGATTTATTACTCCTTACGTTACGAGATGGGAAAAAGATGCACTTAAGGATAACATAAAGGTGGATGATATTGTCGCAAGTGCAGAAAAACATATACCTATCTTAAAAAAACAAGGCGCTGATATAATTATCGTTCTTGCACATACTGGTATTTCCTTATTGGCTAACCCATATCAAAATGAACAAAATGCAGTACTTCCTTTAAGCCGTGTAAAAGGAATTGATGCTATTTTGTTTGGACATACCCATCTAACATTTCCGGATTTATCTAAATTTAAAGGTGTACCGGGAATTGATAACGTGAAGGGAACGATTAATGGAGTGCCAGCTGTTCAGGGGGGAAGTTGGGGGAGTTATTTAGGGGTTATTGATCTTATTCTCGAAAGAAAAAAAGATAAATGGAAAATTATCTCCTCCCAATCGAAAGCTGCACCAATTTTTATTATGAAAAATAATCATATAAAGGCAGCTGTATCTTCCGATTTAAAAATGAAAGAATCAATACAAGAAATTCATCGAAAAGCCATTGAATATATAAAAAAACAGAGACAGTAGAACCGTGTTTATTTATGTAGGTGGATAGACGCTTTACTTCTTTTGTAATAGCAGTATACTTATGGTCAATGGAATCAAATACAATGTCATCTATTGAAGAAGGTCGTTTCAATCTTTGTAATTCCTTCCTCCGTAAAATTAACTGATTTCATTTCAAAATCAAATGTATACTGCTACTTCTTTCTTAAAATGCAGCTAAAGAACAGTTCGGAATTTAACGACGTCTTTCCTGAGATAATGAAAGTCGTTATCGCTTCATCTATGCGAACGCTGTAGGTCTCGATAATAGGGGCAAATTGGTAAGGGATTTGAACACGTTCAATAATATCATGTACCAAATGGTCACACGAATAGGCAAATCCAAGCTCAGTTCAAATGGATATAGAGTTTAGTGGAATATTTGGGAAATTTGGTGTCATTAGGTAACTTCTATTAAAATGATTAACTCAGTAAAAAGATTTTGTGAAATAATTCGTGCAAAAAGTTTCTAGAATAATGAATGTACTTTTGGTACATTATCTAATAGAAATAATTAGTTGAATTAAAGGACAGTTATTGTCAAAAATAAATGTTCCATTTGTGATTTTTTAAGAGTATTTTAAGATTGACACAGTAAAATATTACAAAGTATTTATAATACAGTAACATTTAGTATGGATTATCTTAAATCTAGTATACTTAAAAATATAAATGGCACTCATTTCAGGGGTGAATTTATTCATAATGAAACAAAGGTTTTTCAATATATTAGGTATTCCAATTGTACACTCCGATTATCATTCATTTATTGAATTATTGGAGGAGAAAATTAGAGAAAATAAAAAAACATTCGTGGTAACCGCTAACCCTGAGATTATCATGCGAGCCTATAAAGATAAAGAGTACGAGGGGTATTTAAAAAAGGCAGATTATATTACCGCTGATGGTATTGGTGTTGTAATCGCCTCCAAAATGTTAAATGAACCACTGCCAGGCAGGGTATCAGGAACAGATATGATGCTGGAACTATTGGAACATGCAAACCAAAATAGATTCCGTGTTTATTTTTTAGGTGCAACAGAGCCTGTATTAGACTTGTTTTTGAAAAATGTACATGAACAATATCCACAAGTAGAAATTGTTGGCTCACATAATGGTTTCTTTGATTGGAATGATAATAATATAAAAGAAACGATTAAATCGACAGAGCCGGATCTTATCTTTGTAGCATTAGGAGTTCCAAAACAAGAGCAGTGGATTGCGGAACATCTTGACTACTTTCAAAAAGGAATCTTTATGGGTGTTGGGGGAAGTTTTGATGTCATTGCAGGTGTAGTGAAACGTGCTCCAAAAACTTGGCAAAAATTAAATCTAGAGTGGCTTTATCGCTTAATAAAACAACCCTCAAGATGGAAAAGAATGCTAGCAATTCCGCATTTTTTATTCAAAGTAGTCATACAAAAATTAGGTCGATAGTAATGAAATAAATCATCATGCATATGGTAAAAGAAAGTATTTCTTCTAAAAAAAATATTCTATAATTAATCAAGATCATGTGATATAATGCATTTGATTACAAATTTCGACTATAAAAGCACAACATTTATTATATACGGTTATAAGACGATTATCCATTTAATTATAAGGGGTCTTGAAAGTATAAGGAGGATGTAAATGGTATTAATATATATAACGATGTTTATATGCTTTATTAGTTCTTTAATTATTACTCCTTTCGTAAAAAGACTTGCCCTTAAATACGGTATTACGGATCTTCCAAATAAACGAAAAGTTCATCAGAAGGCAATGCCGCTTATGGGCGGGCTGGCCATATTCATAAGTTTTATTATAGGATTTTTAATTCTATGGCCAACTGATAATAAAGTATCTGTGTTATCCATTCTCTTAGGCGGCTTAATCATTATTATCACTGGTATTTTAGATGATAAATACGAATTAAGCCCTAAATTGAAATTAGCAGGACAATTAGTAGCAGCGATTGTCGTCGTTCTAGGTGGAATTGAGATTGATTTTATTAATTTACCGTTTGGCGGTCAATTAGAATTTGGTTTCTTCACTATTCCGTTTACTATTATTTGGATTGTTGGAGTTACCAATGCGATCAATTTGATAGATGGATTAGATGGCTTGGCAGCTGGAGTTTCCAGTATTGCATTAATTACGATTTCAGGAATGGCCGTACTAATGGGAAACTTTTTTGCAGCGACATTAGGGGCTATATTATTAGCGAGTACATTAGGATTTTTAATTTATAATTTTCATCCGGCTAAAATTTTCATGGGGGATACAGGAGCACTTTTTCTTGGATATATGATATCTGTATTATCCCTACTTGGATTCAAAAATATTACTTTTATCTCCTTGGTGATACCAGTTATTATTCTGGGGGTACCTTTGTCAGATACTTTCTTTGCGATGGTTCGTCGCTTTGCTAACAAACAATATTTATTTGGTCCGGATAAATCCCATTTACATCATTGTTTGTTGCGTCTTGGCTTTTCACATCGGCAAACAGTATTAATCATTTATGCTATAGCGGCAATGTTTGGCTTAGCAGCAATTATTTTTTCCATGTCAACAATGTGGGGATCTATTATATTAGTGGCTGTTTTATTAGTTGCTATGGAAATCTTCGTGGAAAGTATAGAGCTTGTTGGTAAAAATTATAAACCTTTATTGAATATGATGAAATCAAACACAAAAAAAACGGATTCTTAACAGATCCGTTTTTCTTATATTTAATAAGATTATTCATTCATCAGTGCAGTTTCGGTCTAGCTATGAGTAAAGGGATTTTTCCCAAAAATAAATAAGGTGAAAGTTGAAAGGCCCAATTTCACTCATCCCATCTATATGCTCGATGAGTAGTACTTTCAATTTGCTTCTACATCTCTTTCCAAATACAATATTTCTCCCTCGAAAATATCCGCCTGTCCATTTGTTATTTCAACCATCCATTCCTTAAAATTCTCCACTTGATCTTCTTTGACAAATGTTTCTATTTCTACATTATCTACATAATGTATATTCTTAATTTTGTATACCGAGGAACGAAGCTCGTTTTCCACCTTGCCAAGCCATGTGTAGTCTATTTTTGTGTGAATGACCTTCATTAGTATACGTTCAACAACTCCAACCTTATTAATTCCCTCTGAAGTGGCTTTTCCATAAGCACGAATAAGGCCGCCTGCACCGAGTTTGATTCCGCCAAAATATCGAGTTACTACGACTACGGTGTCTTTTAAATCGCGTTTTTTAAGTACCTCGAGCATTGGAACACCTGCTGTTCCGCTTGGTTCGCCATCGTCATTGGCTTTTTGGATTTCATTATGCTGACCAATCATGTAGGCAGAGCAATTATGGGTTGCGTCCCAATGCTTTTTCTTGATTTCTTGGATAAAATCTTGAGCCTCTTTCTCGGTTGTAACTCGGTTAACATGGGCAATAAATCTTGATTTTTGAATGATGATTTCATGGCTACCGAAATTTTTTATTGTAAAATACTGTTTTAACATAAAGGTACCTCCGAATTTTACTATCTCTATGGTAGCAAAAAAAGCTTGGATTCTCCAAAATATCGCAATAATACTAAACAAAATGTAATAAAACAAATATATTTGAGAAACATAGTTTTGGTATAATAAGAAGAAGCAATGGGTGCTATAATTGTTTTAGAAAATATGGCACGTTAGCTTGATAAAGTTTTTTTTAATGAAACAAATCCTTCTTAACAAACTAGCAGGGAAAAATACTAAAAATCTCGAATATTATAATAAGAATCTAGTGATAGGTCATAAGATATAAAAATGTGTTAGGTGCTTTTTCCTAATTTTATTTTCCTTATGATTCCAAATAGTATATTGATTCAAATCGAGTTAAAATAATTTTATCCCAAAGGGAGATGACCCTGGAGGAATGTTAGATGTCTTTAAAAAAAATTGATACGAAGGCTCTCGACGATATACTGGAGAAAATGATTTTAACCGTTGACAGCAGCAAGTCTGAGATTTTTCAAATAGGCGAGCAGTGTCGTCAAGACTATGAAGCTCTTACAAGTGAATTAAAAGAGATTAAAGAAATGGTTGGAAAGGTCATTACAGAAGGCGATGAATTAGAAATAAAGACACGCTCTTCAAGACGCCGACTTTCTGAGGTTAGTCTCAATTTCCGCGATTATACAGAGGAACAAGTTCGGAATGCATATGAGGTAGCCCATAATCTCCAAATGAAGCTTTCGATGAATCGAGAGTTAGAGAAAAATCTCCGTAAAAGGCGAGATGAACTAGAGCGGCGTCTCATTAATGTTCGGGAAACAATCGAACGGGCAGATCATTTAGTCTCACAAACGAGTGTAGTTCTAAATTATTTAACTAGAGACCTGAAACAAATTGGAAGTGCGCTTGAAGATGCAAAGGAAAGACAGGATTTTGGCTTAAAAGTGATAGAGGCTCAGGAGGAAGAACGGAAGCGTCTGTCGAGAGAAATTCATGATGGTCCTGCACAAATGCTTGCAAATATGTTAATCCGATCCGATTTGATTGAAAAAATTTACCGGGAAAGAGGCGCACAGGAAGCAATCAGTGAAGTATCCGATTTAAAACGGATGGTCAGGTCTTCCTTATATGAAGTTCGCCGTATCATATACGATTTACGACCGATGGCGCTGGATGATTTAGGTTTAGTGCCTACCCTCAGAAAATATTTAGCGAGAACCGAAGAATATAATAATGGAACCCCTCATATTCAATTTTTTAACTTTGGAGAGGAAGTAAGGCTACAATCCAATTATGAAGTTGCGCTGTTCAGACTTGTACAAGAATCTGTCCAAAACGCCTTGAAACATGCCGAAGCTTCTGTTATTCAGGTAAAGCTAGAGATGGGTAAAGACCGTATCGTTGTTATTATAAAAGACAATGGCAAAGGATTCGATGTAAGAGCAAAAAAAGAAGGCTCATTCGGAATAGTCGGCATGAAAGAAAGAATTGAGCTATTGAATGGAAATATTACCATTGATTCTAAACAAGGATTAGGCACAATTGTAACGATACAAGTACCGATAGAAAATTGAGGAATGGACAAGGAGGCAAAGGCAAATGACAACGAAAATTGCCATAATAGATGATCATCAATTATTTCGTGAAGGTGTTAAGCGTATATTAGAATTTGAAAAGTCATTTGAAATCGTTGCGGAAGGTGACGATGGGGATGCAGCTTTAAAAATTATTGAACAGCATAAACCAGATGTCGTTCTTATGGATATAAATATGCCAAACAAAAATGGAATTGAAGCTACTAGACTATTAGTTGAAACATATCCAGACACGAAAGTTATTATTTTATCTATCCACGATGATGAAAACTATGTCACACATGCATTGAAGACAGGTGCTACAGGATATCTTTTAAAAGAGATGGATTCCGATGCATTGATTGAAGCGGTAAAAGTAGTTGCCGATGGAGGATCTTATCTACATCCTAAAATTACACATAATCTTGTAACAGAGTATCGCCGACTCGCAAACAGACAAAATACTGGTAAAGGCTATCAACAGCCGGAAGTAGTAAGACCGCTGCATTTGTTAACACCACGCGAGTGTGAAGTATTACAACTCTTAGCGGATGGAAAAAGCAACCGTGTCATCGGAGAGGCTTTGTACATAAGTGAGAAAACAGTTAAAAACCATGTATCAAATATTTTACAAAAAATGAGTGCTAACGACCGTACGCAAGCTGTAGTAACAGCGATTAAAAACGGTTGGGTGGAAGTACGTTAAGGGACCTTCTCCATTGGGAGAGGGCTTTTTTTTGGTAATTTTTGTGATTGGCGAATACCTTAAAATAAACCTTATATAAGCCGATAATATAAAAGTGGGGTAAATTTCTTCCCATATATACGGAAAAGATATATGCCAAGTAGTAAAGAAGGTTATGAAGAAATGCGTTTTATCCAAATAGAAGATTATGATCATACAACGATGCAGCTTGCCAGACCAATTTATGATCGGCAAAAGCGAATATTACTTGCCGCTGGACGAACCATTCATCCAAAATATTTGGAGAGAATTAAGCAAATGAATATTTCTACCCTCATAGTGGAAGATGCCGAATCCCACGGAATAACAATGGATGAATTGCTTGATATGCCAACTTGGATGGACGCAATCGAGGTGGTTCAAAAGGCATATGATTTAGCTAGACAGGGGAAACCATTAAATGTATTTGATTTGCAAGTAACCATTAACAAAATTATTTTAGAAGTTATAAGAAGAAAGACGATATTTTTAATACCGTCATCATCCGTATCTGAAGAATTAAAGCCTTACGCTCATTCTGTAAATGTAACATTACTTGCTCTTCAGACTTCTAAAACCCTAGGTTACAGCAATTCGCAGCAGCGAGATCTTGCAATGGGAAGCTTATTGCATGATATTGGAAAGGTTGCAGGGAAAGATGAAACGCTTCACCCAAAAAAGGGTTTTGAGATCATTCGAAATAATCGTGAAATCAGCTTGCTTTCCGCTCATGTTGCATTTCAGCATCATGAACGATATGATGGTTCCGGGTATCCGCGTAAACTTTCAAGCTCCGAGATTCTTGAATATCCGCAAATTTGTGCGGTCTCTAACCTTTATGAACATCTTGTTTCAAGTAGAAAAGCATTACCGCATTTAGCGTTAGAAATGATCATGTCCAAAAATGGAATAGACTTTGACCCCAAAATAGTACAAGCATTTATTGAAAGTATTCCATCCTATATACCAGGAGCCAAGGTTCGATTAAACAATGGGCAAGAAGCAATTGTCACCAGAATTAAAAATAATCTTCACCGTCCGTTTGTGCGCTTGAAAAGTACAGGAGAAGAAGTAGATTTAAGCGAAAATTTATCTATGTTAATAAGTGAAATATTTAGTTATTAATACCCTCTATGCATAATTGCAGGGTATTTTTTATCCTCAAAATATATTGACACACTTGTATATACAAGTTATGATAAACACATACATTCATCTTGTATATACAAGTTCTTGAATTATTAGATTCATATTTTTTTAGTTAATAATGTAAACGTCTCCATACACCAGTGGAGGCAAAAAAATACTCGTTCATGTAAACGGTATCAAAAAGGATGGGGAGAATATGTCAACCAATAGAGAAGCAGCAGAGAAAATTGTTCAAGCAGTTGGTGGCAAGGAAAATATCACAGCTGCTACACACTGTGTAACTCGTTTGCGTTTTGCGTTAGCGGATGAGGCAAAGGTGAATAAAGAAGCATTAGAAAACATTGACCTTGTGAAAGGCTCATTCTCAGCTAATGGTCAATTTCAAGTGGTTATTGGCCAGGGTACAGTAGATAAGGTATACAATGAGATGGTTGAATTAACAGGAATCGGTCATGCAACGAAACAAGAAATTAAGGATGCCGCTGCTAAAAACCTAAATCCTTTCCAGCGTGCAATTAAAACATTAGCAGATATTTTTATTCCTATTTTGCCGGCAATCGTTACCGCTGGTTTATTAATGGGGATTAATAATATCTTAACAGGACAAGGTATTTTCTTTGATAAAAAATCACTTGTGGACGTATATCCGCAATGGGCGGATTTTGCTAGCATTATCAACTTAATTGCCAATACGGCCTTTACCTTCCTACCTGCATTAATCGGCTGGTCCGCTGTAAAAAAATTTGGCGGAAATTCATTGCTTGGTATTGTACTTGGCTTAATGCTTGTGCATCCGGATCTCTTAAATGCCTGGGCTTATGGATCTACAGACAAAATTCCAGAATGGAACCTATTCGGACTTCATATTCAAAAAATCGGTTACCAAGGGCAAGTTTTGCCAGTACTTGTAGCATCCTGGGTTCTGGCAAAAATCGAAATATTTTTAAAGAAGCATATTGCCGATGCATTTCAGCTTTTACTAGTTGCACCAATTGCATTATTAGTTACTGGATTTTTGTCCTTTATCGTTATCGGACCTGTTACATTTGCTATAGCTAATGCAATTACTGACGCTGTTGTTGCAATTTTCCATGCAGCACCTGCGCTAGGCGGTTTAATCTACGGATTACTATATGCACCGCTTGTAATTACAGGGATGCATCACACATTCCTTGCAGTCGACTTACAATTGATTGGAAGCACTGGGACAACATTCTTATGGCCAATGGTGGCATTATCTAATATCGCTCAAGGTTCAGCCGCGCTTGGTATGATGTTTGCAACACGTGATGAAAAGGTAAAAGGGTTATCCTTAACATCTGCAGTATCTGCATACCTAGGAATTACCGAACCCGCCATGTTTGGGGTGAATCTGCGATTCCGTTTCGCCTTTATCTCAGCTATTATCGGCTCTGCAATCGCGGGAATGTTCATTACCATTAACCATGTTCTTGCACCATCTGTTGGGGTTGGCGGGCTGCCAGCATTCTTATCCATCCGTGCACAAAACTGGGGACCATTTTTCATCGGGATGGCAATTGCTATAGTCGTTCCATTCGTACTAACATTGGTCATTGGAAAGATAGGAAAAAAGAAATAAATTAAAAACGACGATACCACCAGCGGGGTGGTATCGTGTCTTCATTTTATATATTTGCAACTGATTAAGTGTGAAAAACGAATAACAAAAAAGTGGTGATATTAGATGAAACATCCTTGGTGGAAGAAAGCAACAGTATATCAAATATATCCGCGAAGTTTTTATGATACAACAGGAAATGGGATAGGGGATATTCAAGGAGTCATAAAAAAACTCGATTATATAAAAAAACTTGGCATTGATGTCATATGGCTAACCCCGATTTATCAATCCCCGCAGCGAGACAATGGTTATGATATCAGTGATTATTATAAAATCTATGAGGAATTTGGAACGATGGAGGACTTGGAACAGCTTTTACAAGAGGCGCACCAGCGTGGTATGAAAATCATAATGGATATCGTTGTGAATCATACGTCCATAGAACATGAATGGTTTAAGCAGGCAAGTTCTTCTAAGGACAACCTGTATCGTGACTTTTATATATGGAAAGATGCTAAACATGATGGAAGTGAACCAACCAATTGGGAATCGAAGTTTGGGGGTTCTGCATGGAGGCTCGATAAAAAATCAGGCCAATATTATTTGCATCTTTTTGATGTATCTCAAGCTGATCTGAACTGGGAGAATGAGGAACTTCGGAAAAAAGTCTACGAAATGATGCACTTCTGGTTTCGAAAAGGAGTGGATGGTTTTCGTTTAGATGTCATTAACTTAATTTCGAAAGATCTGCGTTTTCTAGATGATGAGACAGGGGACGGACGTAAATTTTACACGGATGGCCCACGTGTCCACGAATTTTTAAAAGAAATGAATCGCGAGGTTTTTTCAAAATATAATGCTATGACCGTAGGGGAAATGTCCTCCACTACAATCGATAATTGTATCAAGTATTCGAATCCTGCCGAACATGAATTAAGTATGACATTTAACTTTCATCATTTAAAAGTAGATTACGCTAACGGTGAAAAGTGGACAAAAGCCGATTTTGATTTTCTATCTTTAAAAAGGATTTTATCCGAATGGCAAGTACAGATGAATAAGGGCGGTGGTTGGAATGCATTATTTTGGTGTAATCATGATCAGCCTCGTGTGGTGAGCCGCTACGGAAATGACCGTGAATATCTAAAGGAATCGGCCAAAATGCTTGCAACAACCATTCATATGATGCAAGGAACCCCTTATATTTATCAAGGGGAAGAAATCGGAATGACAAATCCAAACTTCGGGTCGATTAAGGAGTATCGTGATGTAGAATCTCTTAATATGTACAGGTTAATGTTAAAACAAGGCTTAAATGAAAAGGAAGTTATCGAGATTTTAAAACAAAAATCCCGTGATAATTCCCGCACTCCTGTTCAATGGGATTCCAGCATTAACGCAGGCTTTACCTCAGGAACGCCGTGGATCAATGTTGCGCAAAATTACAAGACATTAAATGTAGAGAATGCTTTACAGGATGTCGATTCCGTCTTCTATCATTATCAAAAACTCATCCAGCTGCGTAAGCAATACGATATTATTACGGATGGCGATTATGAATTAATCTTAGAGGATCATCCTGAAATTTTTGCTTATATCCGAAACGGAGAAAATGAAAAGCTGTTGGTAGTAAACAATTTTTATGATAAAGAAACACTTTTTGTAAATCCGAAAGATCTATCTGATTATTCAAGTGAGATTCTTCTTTCGAATTATCCGGATTCCAAAAATAATGTTCAGACGAATAGCTTAAGACCATATGAATCCATTGTTTTTTACATGAAATAATAGAGTGATTGTAGAGCCATCTAAATATCGGTAAAATAGAGTAAACGATATTTTTGAAAGGATTCTCATCATGAGAGAAAACAAGTTTTTATCCATTTACGAAGAAATTGTAGAACAAATTCAATCAGGAAAACTGAAGCCAAATGAGAAACTGTTATCCGAAAATGAACTGGTAGAAAAATATGAAACCTCGCGCGAAACCATTCGAAAGGCATTAAATTTACTTTCGCAAAATGGCTATATTCAAAAGATTAAAGGCAAAGGCTCGTTCGTTCTGGATGTAGGCCGCTTTGACTTTCCGGTTTCCGGCCTTGTAAGCTTTAAAGAAATTGCTCAAAAGACTGGGAAGCCATGGCGAACAATCGTATACGAGTTGGACGAAATGAAACCGGATGATTATATTCAAAAACAGCTTCATATCGCAGGGAAAGACAGAGTTTGGAAAATAATTCGTGCACGAGAATTGGAAAATGAGCGAATTATTTTGGATAAGGATTTTATTTTGAAAAAATATGTACCAGCTTTAACGAAGGAGATATGCGAGGGATCGATATACGAATATATTGAAGGGGAATTAGGACTCGCCATCAGCTTTGCAAAAAAAGAAATATCCGTAGATGAACCGACAGAGGAAGATCAAAGATACTTAGATTTAAAAAATTATGAACATGTCGTTGTCGTAAAAAACTATGTTTATTTAGAGGATGCAAGTCTTTTTCAATATACCGAATCACGCCATCGTCTCGATAAGTTTAAGTTTGTCGACTTTGCTCGGCGCGGACAGTAAGGGGGGAAGCATTTGCCTGTGAGGGCAGATGCTTTTTACATTGTTTGTTCATTTAATGTTGACTTATTATATTGGTTTTCTATACCCGATTAGTTCTGTAGAATAGTGATTTCGGTCGGGTCGCTATCATTTTCGGTTCATTCAGAAAGGATTTCTATCGGTTCCATCAAGTTTCGGACTGTGTCTACATTGCCACAAAAACTTCACAATACTTAAAAATAATTCTGTTAAAATTCATTTAATGTGTTTACTATTTGTATTACCCTGCCAAAATCAATAAAATGAAGGTATTGATTCATAGGAGGTATACATTCGAATGAAATGGAAAAAATTAATTGGCCTCGTTATATTAGGTATATTTTTATTAGCAGCATGCAGTAATAATAATAACTCCACTGATAAAAGAGCATCGGATAATCAAAAGCAGACAGTAACCACAAGCGAAAAGGCTGTGTCTAAGACTACTGTGCAGCCATCCTTAAAGGAAGCGCAAGACATTCCTGCAGCAGAGAAAAAAGCATTGCTGGCAGTTACAAGCCAATACATAAAGGCTTTTAATGAAAAAAATCTAGACGCATACATGGAAATTATCTCGAAAAATTCAAAATCCTTTAAATACGATAAGGAAAAGGCATATACAAAAAAAATATTTGATACGATGGATATCAAAATGGAGCCAACGAAAACTTCTGTAATTGGCTACAAGCCCAATGATGCAAATGTATATATGGAATTGAAAACTACGGTTACGGAAAAAGGGGAAAAACTCATTAATACCAGCAGGCAAATCAATACTTACCATAAAGAAAATGGACAATGGAAGTTAACGTCTATTATGGCCATGGAAACTAAATAATTGGATGGAATCTTTTCGATAAATAGGGAATCCTAATGCAGGACCAGCTATAAATGTTTACGTGGAAATTTTTTTCTTCTATAATGAAGTCATTGTGAAAAAAAGTTTGAAAGGTGGCAAATCAAATGCAAATTGGTATGGTAGGATTAGGAAAAATGGGATACCAGCTTTCCTTGAACTTAATGGAAAAAGGTTATCAAGTAAGTGCATACGATGTAAATAAAGAAGCAGTTCAAAATATCACTAAGGAAGGTGCGCAAGGAGTAACAACTCTTTCAGAACTTGTTGATAAGCTTGAGCGCCCACGCAAGATTTGGCTAATGGTTCCAGCTGGAGATATTACAGAGCAAGTATTCCAAGAAATTTTACCTTTATTAGACGAAAAAGATATCGTCATCGATGGAGGAAATGCTCATTACAAAGATTCCCTGCGCCGTTACGATGAGAGCAAAGCTAAAGGCGTTTACTTTTTAGATTGTGGAACAAGCGGCGGAGTAGAAGGAGCACGTCACGGGGCATGTACGATGATCGGTGGAGATAAAGAAGCTTTTGATCAAGTAGAAAGTGTGTTCAAAGATATCTCTGTAGAAAATGGATACCTTTATACTGGAAATGCAGGTAGCGGTCATTTCTTAAAAATGGTACATAACGGCGTTGAGTATGGAATGATGGCAGCAATTGCTGAAGGCTTTGAAATATTAGAAAAGAGCCCATTCGATTATAATTACGAAAAAGTGGCGAAGGTGTGGAACAACGGATCCGTTATCCGCTCTTGGTTAATGGAACTAATGGAAAATGCCTTCTCCAAGGATGCGAAGCTAGATAAAATTAAAGGAGTCATGCAATCATCCGGTGAAGGAAAATGGACTGTGGAAGCAGCACTAGACTTCCAAACAGCAGCACCAGTTATCGCATTATCCTTGATGATGAGATATCGTTCATTAGAGGATGATACATTTACAGGTAAAGTGGTAGCGGCATTGCGTAACGAATTTGGCGGACATGCAGTGGTTGAAAAATAATAAAAGCAGGCGGTGAAAGCCGCCTTTTTTTTTTTTTTTTATAGTTGATTCCACTATTTCAAGAATGGTATTACTAGGAAAACACAATTATACGTACTAGACTGTATTGGTATATATAGATAAAATGGCAAATGAATTAAAAGAAATTTTGTCCTCTTGGGTGAGATGAATGAAAAATTTGATGGGATGGATGAAAGATTTGTTGGTTTGACAGAAGATTACACTATCTTGAAACAGGCTTTAAGAATGTATACCACAGACCTGATACACTGGTAATTCTGCGACAAACCTAAAATATGTCTTGGATCTTTTATATGACATACAGAGTAAGCTTGAATGGAGAATTAATAAGATTGAAAGAATTTAAGAAGTTTTATTCTACGAAAAAAATGATAAGCAAAAGTCACAGCAGGAACTACCTTCGAAATAGAAACTTCCATACATTTCATCCACCAAGAATCTACTTTTTCCGCATCGCTATTTTATATAGATTTATTGGATGATCTTTTATAAAATGGTAAACAAATAAGTCATAAGGATGAGTGAATATGAAAACTGCCATTGTTACAGACAGTACTGCATATATCCCAAAAGAAATTCGCGAAGAACTAAACATTTATATGATTCCGCTAAGCGTTATAATGAACGGTGAAACATATGAAGAAGAAGTAGATTTATTCGCAGATCAATTTTATGAAGAAGTGAAGCAACTGGACAAGCTTCCGACTTCCTCTCAGCCATCAACCGGAAAATTTCTTGAATTATTCGAAAGACTAGCAAAAGACCATGATGCTATCATAAGCATTCATTTGTCTAGCGGAATCAGCGGAACCTATCAAGGAGCTGTGACGGCTGGTACGATGGTGGAAGGTGTAAAAGTATATCCTTACGATTCTGAAATCAGTTGTATGGCACAGGGCTTCTATGCTATTGACGCTGCAAAGCTAGCCTTGGAAGGAAAATCTCCGGAAGAAATTTTATTACGACTGAATGAGCTAAAAGCATCTACAAGAGCATACTTTATAGCAGATGATCTTTCCCACCTCCAACGTGGCGGCCGTTTATCTAGTGCTCAAGCAATGATCGGAAGTCTCTTGAAAATCAAGCCGGTCCTTCACTTCGTCGATAAAGTAATTGTTCCTTTTGAAAAAATCCGCACAAAAAAAGAGGGCGATGAATCGTATCGTTGAATTAATTGGTGAAGATGCAGCGAAGGGTATCCCATTAAAAGCGTCCATCATCCACGCCAATCGTGAAGATGAGGCAAAGGTATGGAAGTCTGAACTAGAAAAACTATATCCAAATGTTGAGTTCTCCATTAGTTATTTCGGCCCCGTGATAGGAACGCATATCGGCGAAGGCGGTATGGGACTAACTTGGATGTTAAAATAAAATATTGAAGCGCCATTCCAGGCAGGAGTGGCTATGCATATTTGTGTCATTATAGTTCCATTTGAGGACACAAGTTCCGTTATTCCAGTGAAATACCCTGTTTTCATCCTGTTAGAGGACACTCATTATGCTATTCACAAAATTCTAATGAAAACCACTTCCTTTTCGCAGAATAATGTCAGTCCTTGAACATAGGAAAAACATCGATATTGTAACAGATAGCGAAACTAGTGTCCTCTAAAAAACTATTACAAACAAATATAAAGGAGTGACTCTTCATTGTCCTCTGAATTACAAGCATTCCTCTCTGGTCGTAAACTTCTCGAAAGTGAAATCCCTTCAAATCTACTAGACGCAACATCCCAACACATAACCTATCAAGACGGAATTACAAAAGAAAATAATTTATGGAAATGTAGCAGATGCGGAAACACAAATCAGAATCTATTTGCTACTCTCCCATGTACACGCTGCAAACAAAATTGTACATACTGCCGAAATTGCATCATGATGGGCCGTGTTTCCACTTGTACTCCCTTACTAGGCTGGAACGGGCCAGATCCTGAAGTCCCTCCTACGGAACATCCCCTGCAATGGGAGGGAAGGCTTTCAGATGGTCAACAACATGCTTCAGCAGCGGTGGTAAAGGCAATCCAAACAAAATCAGACATCCTAGTATGGGCGGTGTGTGGAGCTGGCAAAACCGAGGTGCTATTTGCAGGGATCAATGAAGCACTTCAAACCGGACAACGCGTTTGCATTGCTACACCAAGAACCGATGTCGTCTTGGAATTGGCCCCGCGATTTCGCAAAGTATTTCCCCACACCACAATCTCCGCCATCTATGGAGGAAGCCAAGACCGCCATCAATACGCACAACTTGTTATTTCCACCACCCATCAGCTTTTCCGCTTTGAAAATGCCTTTGATGTTGTCATTGTCGATGAGGTCGATGCCTTTCCCTATACATTTGATAAAACCTTACAGTGGGCAGTGGAAAAAGCTGCACGGCAGATTTCTGCAAAAATCCACTTAACTGCAACTCCAAATTCCAAATGGCAAAACGAATGCATGATAGGAAAACGAAACTATGTCACAATTCCCGCACGCTTCCACAGACATCCACTCCCAGTTCCAGAATTTAATTGGTGTGGCAACTGGAGAAAGCACATTGAAAAAGACAAGCTCCCAAGGGTAATAGAGAACTGGGTTTCTGTACGCCTTAAGGCAGAAAAACAAACTCTAGTCTTTTTACCAAATATTAAATTGATGGAAAAAGCAGCTCCGCTTTTTCAAAAACTTCATCCCAAAATTGAATCTGTCCATGCAGAAGACCCAAAACGGAAAGAGAAAGTGGAAAGAATGCGTGCGAAAGAAACCCCTATCCTTTTAACTACTACGATCTTAGAACGAGGAGTCACTTTCCCTAACATTGATGTAGCAGTCGTAGGAGCGGAGGATCGAATTTTTACCGAGGCTGCCCTCGTGCAAATTTCCGGGAGAGTGGGCAGAAGTGCAGAATACCCTACAGGTATCATTGCCTTTTTCCATTTTGGACATTCCAAGGAAATGATCAAAGCACAAAACCATATTATCCATATGAACCGTGAGGCGAAGAAAAGGGGGCTAATTGATGGTTGAATATTGTCTGCTATGCAATATCTATATAGTTCCAAGGATTTCATGGAGCTTTTTCTTTTTTCAGCATGAGGAGGAACTCCTTTGTGATGATTGCCGGAAAAAACTCACAAAAATATCGGGAAAAACATGTGAGAAATGTGGCCGTCCGCTTGTAAAACTCGCAACAGAATACATTCAAAATAATATTTGTTTAGACTGTATTCGCTGGGAGCAAGATGAACAATGGAGTGGAATATTAGAAAAAAATATTTCCATATATGAATACAATGATTTTTTTAAGGATGTATTATCACAATTCAAATTCCGAGGGGACTATATCTTAGCGGAAATATTTGCGCAAGAAATCCGCAAAACAACGAAGCTCATCAAATATGACCTCATCGTTCCCATACCACTAAGTCAAGAACGTCTTTTAGAAAGAGGTTTTAATCAAGCGGAGGCACTTATCTTGGCAGCTGGTTCCCAACCCTACCATGCTCTAACAAGAGTACATTCCGAAAAACAATCGAAAAAATCACGGAAAGAGCGAATCCACATTGAAAATGTATTTCAAGTAGCAGAACCAGTCCATGGAAAAGCTATTCTCCTAATTGATGACATATATACTACAGGTTCAACAATCCGACATGCTGCTAAAACGCTAAAAATGGCTGGCGCGAAATCTGTCGTTTCTTTTACGGTAGCAAGGGGATAAAGAATTGAAATATATTTCCGATATATATAATAGAAAGGTTTTTCAGGAGGAATTCAAATGGCGGGATTAGAAAATTGTCCTCGATGCGGTACCCTATTTGTTAAAAATAACCTACGCGAGGTTTGCGAGCAGTGCTATAAAGAAGAGGAAAAAAAATATGATATAGTTTCGAAATTTTTGAGAAAGCGCGAAAATAGAGCGGCAACGATCAGTACAATTGTTGAAGCAACAGAGGTTGAGGAAGAATTAATCTACAAATGGGTTAAAAAAGGCAGGCTACATAGTACGCAATTTCCAAACTTGGGGTATCCATGCAAAAAATGTGGAACACTTATACAAAATGGCGCAGTTTGTACAAAGTGTGCCTCTGAAATAAAAAATGACCTAAGTCGTCATGAAGAAACGGAAAAAATCAAGAATCAAACCTCTAAACATCGAACCTATTTAAGTAAATAGGAAAAAATAAACTATAAAACATCCAGTAAATCTTCCGATATAATATAAAGAAGACAAATACGTTCGAGCGAAAGGAGCGTAGACAAATGAAAATTAATAATTACGGAACATCCGGAATTAATCCATATAAACAACAAATGAACAAATTAAATCAACACAAAAATATAAATAAACAAAATGATAAAGTCGAAATATCTTCAACCGCTAAGGAACTGCAGCAAGTGTCCAGCGTGGAAAAAGAGCGTCAAAAGAAAGTGGAACAGCTAAAACTTCAAGTGGAGAACGGTCAGTATAAAGTTGATCCGCAGAAAATTGCGAAGGGGATTTCGAAATTTTACTTTGAAAAATAGAAAGGAGGAATCTTCATGTCTGAGCCGCTAATTACAGTCCTTGAAAATTTGTACAAGCTCCATGAAAGCTTATATAAACTATCTTTAAAAAAAACAACCATTATTAAGGAAAACGACATGGAGGGCCTCCAGCAATTATTAAAGGATGAGCAAACGCATATTGCTGCAATTAATACACTTGAATTGGAACGTCAAAAGGTAGCAAATGACTTTTTACATACTGACAAGGATGTAACCATTTCTGAATGTATAGATGCTGCTCCAATTGAGTTGAAGGAAAAGCTATCATTTTTACAAACTCAAATTATAGAAATTGTAGATAAATTGAAAGAGCAAAATGAATTAAATCAATCATTAATATATCTCTCACTGCAATATGTCAACATGACTCTTGATTTGATTCAACCAAAACCGGAAAGCTACACTTACGGTCGACCAAACCAACCAAGAACAACCCAAAAGCCTTCATTTACTGCATTTGATTCGAAGGCATAATACAGATCAAAATAAGTTAATGGGGGTTAACAAATGACTTCAACATTTTTCGGCCTTGAAACGGCAAAACGCGGGATGAACACCCAACAGAGTGCCTTATATGTAACAGGGCAGAATATTTCAAATGCTAATACAGATGGTTATTCAAGACAAACAGTGAACATTACTCATACTGAGCCGTATCCTCCGGTTGGAATGAACCGCCCACAATTACCTGGACAGATGGGGACTGGATCGAAGATTGCAGATATTAGCCGTGTCCGAGACGCATTTCTCGACCAGCAATACCGTGGGCAAAATAATCAATTGGGTTACTGGAGCACTAAAGCAGACGCACTTTCCCAGATGGAACAAATTATGAATGAGCCAAGTGATGATGGTTTATCTGCAACAATGGGACAATTATCCCAAGCACTTCAAGATTTAAGTGTACATCCAGAGGACGAAGGGGCACGTTCGGTAGTTTTGAACCGCGCTCAGGCGGTTGCAGAAACCTTTCATTACTTAAGCAATTCATTGAGTGAGATTCAAGATAACTTAGGGAATAAATTACAGGTTTCCCTTAAAGATATTAATTCGATTTTAAAGCAAATTAATGATCTTAATAATCAAATAGCTAAAGTAGAACCTAACGGTTATGTCCCGAACGATTTATACGATGATAGGGATAGGTTGGTAGATCAGCTTTCAATGTATGTTAATATCAAGGTTACAAGAGGACCAACTTCACCTAGTGCATCACCGATTGCAGAAGGTCCTTATAAAATTGAGATTCTAGACGCAAGTAATAAAAGTGTTGGAACATTGGTAGATAGTGATGGATACTATCAACTTGGTTTCAAATCTGGAGAAGGTCCCGAAAGCGATAATCCAACCGAAAAAATGATAAGCGGTTTTACTCTTGAAAAACAAGGCAATATTGATTTTGATGTAGCAAGTTTTTCTCAAGGGTCTCTTAAGGGATTAGTAGAAAGTTATGGATATGTAGGTACGAATGGATCAAGTGGAATCTATCCTGATATGTTAGACAAATTAAATAAGTTAGCATTAACATTTGCACAAAAATTTAATGATATACATAGCTCTGGAACTGATTTGAATGGTAATGCGGGTAGTAATAATTTCTTTATTTTTGCAAGTAGTGGAAATAGCGCTGATTATGCTAAGAATATCGAACTTAATAGTTCAATAACCACTTCCATGATTGCGGCCTCAAGCTCTGCCACAAAGGAACCGGGAAATGGACAGAATGCTATTAAACTAGCAAACTTCCAGAATGAAGATTTATCCACAAATGGATCCAATATGATTAACAAAGGAACAATAGGGTCTTTTTATGCAGGGGTTATTGGTTCACTTGGTGTAGATGCACAACAAGCCAATCGATTAACTGCAAATAGTTCAAATCTAAAGGAATCAGTAGATCAAAATAGGCAATCTGTAAGCTCTGTATCTTTAGATGAAGAAATGGTAAATATGATTAAATTTCAACAAGCCTATAATGCATCTGCAAGAAATATCACAATTGTGGATGAAATGCTCGATAAAATTATTAATGGCTTAGGAACTGGCGGAAGATAGGAGGTATTAAAATGCGAGTAACACAAACGATGCTATCAAGGAATTTTCTTAATAACTTATCAAACAACTATGATAAGTTAGGTAAGTTACAAGACCAAATTGCTTCACAAAAGAAAATCAATAAACCATCCGATGATCCGGTCGTTGCAATGCAAGGCATCAATTATCGTACTAATTTGCAAGAGATACAGCAATATAAACGGAATTTTTCTGAAGCACATGACTGGTTGGATAATGCCGATTCTGCATTAGATGAAGCTACTCAGGCAATGCAAAGAATTCGAGAATTGACTGTGGAAGCATCGAATGGATCACTTGAAGATAATCAAAGAAAGTCGATTGCTACAGAGATTACGCAATTACGCGATCATTTAGTTGAGGTTGCTAATACGAAAGTGGGAAATAAATATATTTTTAATGGTACCGATACCGTTACAAAGCCTGTTGACTTGTCAACGAACCCACCTACTTTTTCAACAAATAATAATCCAGTAAATATTGAATTGGCAAAGGGGATTTCTTTAAAAGTTAATCCAGATACTAGTGTGTTCAGTGGTCAACAAAGTGGAGACTTATTTTTTGATCTAAATAATTTAATTAACGATTTAAATTCGAGTAATCCTTCTAATATTGGCGGTTATTTAGACAAACTAGATCAGGCTACAAATAAAATTACAAATGAACGAGCCTCCCTAGGAGCTGTAAGTAATAGAATTGACTTAATGGAAACAAGAAATGGTGAGCAAGAAGTAACAGCAACGAAAATGATGTCTGATAATGAAGATGCAGATTTAGATAAAGTTATCACTGACTTTATAGCTCAACAAAGTGCCTTTCGTGCGGCACTAGGGGTAGGCGCTAGCATTATACAGCCAACATTACTCGACTTTTTAAAGTAAAGCTATTCAATTTGGATAGCTTTTTTTACTAGAGGTGAACAAAAATGAATATACCACAAATTCGCTTACAATCAACGCAGGCAAAAATTGAAATTACAACAACTCCGGGGCAGATGTCAATTCAACAGCCTACTGCCGATTTGGATTTACAACAACCACCTGCTGAAATGACGATTAATCGAACACCATCGGTACTAAATATAGATCAGTCACAGGCAAGGGCTGATTTAGATTTGAAGTCAATCTTCGTAAGGACAAGGGAAATTGCACAGAAGGGGTATCAAGATTGGGTGAAAGGTTTAGCAAGGACAGCAGAAGAGGGAAATGAACTCATGAAAATAGAAAATCACGGGAAGGCTATCCCAAAAATAGCGAAACAAAACAGTGAACCACCAATGTATGATGTAAATATCGGGTTCATTCCTTCTATAGGCAGTGTGAAGCTAAAATATGATCCAGGAAACGTGGAAATACAATGGAATATTAAGAAACCGATAAATAATACAAAAATCAATAAACCAATCATAGATTATAGTCCTGGAAGTGTTCAAGTTGGAATAAAACAATATCAGGATTTGAAAATTGATTTTGATAATTTAAAGTTTGTTGGTATAAATTTTGAGTTAGAAATTTAGGAGTGAATCAAATAAATGTTAATGAAGACCAAATACCATAGTGAAGTCGAAATCAATGAAAATGATATATGGCAATTTGAAAATGGACTACCAGGTTTTCCAGAGGAAAAGGAATTTTGCATTTTGCCATTGCAAGAAGATAAAGGATTTTTTATCTTACAATCCACGAAAACTCCAGAGATTGCTTTTGTTATTTCGAATCCATTTTCTTTCGTACCAAACTATGAATTTAAAATAGATGAACAGACATTAGAACAATTAGAGCTTCAATCAAAAGAGGACCTACAGGTATTAACTATTTTGACTGTGCAAGACCCATTTGAGAAAACAACCGCCAATTTATTAGCGCCATTATTGTTTAATGTTAAAAATAAAAAAGCCAAGCAGATGATCATAAATGGTTCAAATTATGTAACGAAACACCCACTCTTTTATATAAAAGGGGGAAAATAGATGCTCATTCTAACTCGTAAAAAGGGAGAATCCATTCAAATTGGCGATGATATTGAAATCACCATTTCAGCTGTAAATGGTGACCAGGTTAAAATAGGAATCAATGCCCCAAAAAATATAGAAATTCACAGGAAAGAAATCTATATTGAAATACAAAATGAGAATAAAAATGCAGTTTTAGAAGTGAAAAATCTACTTGATATTCTCCCAAGTAAAAAACAATAAATTTTTTAAAAAAACTATTAAACCTCCTTGATTTCTGTCGATATAAGTAATGTAAGCGGTAAGTGAAAGACCGGCCGGCTCTCACTTATCGAAACAAGTTAATTGTGTTCACAAGGATGTGAACCATACATTCAAGGAGGAAAAACAAATGATTATCAATCATAATATTGCAGCTCTTAACACTTTGAACAGATTAAACACTGCTTCAAATGCACAATCTAAATCTATGGAAAAATTATCTTCAGGTATGCGTATCAACCGTGCTGGTGATGATGCAGCTGGTCTTGCAATCTCTGAAAAAATGCGTGGACAAATCCGTGGCCTAGACCAAGCAGCTCGTAACTCTCAAGATGGTATTTCTTTAATCCAAACTGCTGAAGGCGCATTGAACGAAACTCATGATATCCTTCAACGTATGCGTGAGCTAGCAGTACAAGGTGGAAACGATACAAACACTTCTGACGACCGTACTCAAATTCAAACTGAACTTAACCAATTGATGTCTGAGATTGATAGAATTGCTGACACAACTGAGTTCAACACTAAAAACTTGCTAGGTGGTTCATTCTCAGCTACTCTACAAGTTGGTGCGAACAACGGACAAATCATCAACTTCGGTATCAGTGCTATGAATACAACTGGTCTTGGAATCAACACAGGAATTAGTGTTGGTAGCAACGCATCTGCAAGTACTTCCATTTCTGCTATTGATGCAGCTATCACAAAAGTTTCTACTCAAAGAGCAAATCTTGGTGCGTTACAAAACCGCCTAGAGCATACTATTAACAACTTGAGCACATCTTCTGAAAACTTAACAGCAGCAGAATCTCGTATTCGTGACGTTGATATGGCTAAAGAAATGATGAATCAAACTAAGAGCGGTATTCTTGCACAAGCTGCTCAAGCAATGCTTGCACAAGCTAACCAACAACCACAAGGAGTTCTTCAACTTCTTCGTTAATTATTTAATTTTATTCCTCTCCTCTTTAGGAGAGGAATTCAACAAAATATCGTGGCATCCTTCGGGGGTCACGATATTTTGTTGAGTTCAATATAAAATTAATGAGGGATAATATATGAAACCTTTTGTTTCTTTATGTATGATTGTTAAAAATGAAGAAAAAGTGTTAGAGCGTTGCTTAAGCTCTGTTAAAGATGTTATAGATGAGATAATTGTGGTTGATACTGGATCTACAGATAAAACTAAAGAAATCGCAGCAAAGTATGTTAATCATGTGTATCATTATGACTGGAATGACAGTTTTGCGGATGCTCGTAACTTTGCACAGTCAAAAGCTACTGGTGAATGGATACTTGTAATGGACGCGGATGAGTATGTTGATTCAAGTAATTTAGAATCGGCCATTCAGGAATTGAAAAGTTTTGAAATAGAAACATTCGATGCATGTGAAGTAAAAGTATTTAATTTTACTGGTAATTATGGAGAAACAATTGTTCAAAATCATAGTGTAAGGATTTTTAGGAATCTTCCAACTATTGGTTATAGTCGATCTGTTCATGAGCAAGTAACAAGAACAGATGGCGAACTAAGAATAAAAAGTTTGGGACTTATCCTCTACCATTCTGGTTACCTAAATAATGTGGTTGGAACAAAGAAAAAAAATGAGCGAAATACAAAGTTAATTGAAAAGCAAATGAGTATAACTGGTCAGAGTGGATTTGACTATTTTAATTTAGGAAATGAATTGCTTTCCCAAGGATTAACGGAAAAAGCGTTAGAATCATATATTAAAGCCTATCAAAAAAAGCCAGACTTTCGATTTAGCTGGGTCTCCTTTTGCTTAATTCAAATTATTAATTGCTTATATGTATTAAAACGTTATCAGGACGCGTTAAATGTCATAGCAGATGCCGAGAATATTTATTTAGAATCTCCTGATTTTAAATGTTTTAAAGCAATTATATATGTTGCTCAGAATCGTTCGGATGATGCAATCATTGAATTGGAATCTTTATTAGACCATACGGATCAATACCAACAAATTGTAACAAGTGTAGATTTTAAGGAATACCGTCCGCATCAAATGCTGGGTAGCATATATAAGGATAAGGGCAACTATGAAAAGGCTGTTTTTCATTTAGTAAAAGCATTAAATCTTAATCAATATTGTTACAGATCCTTATTGAATTTAATGGAAATACTGTTGGAAACCTCTACTGTAGAAGAAGTCTCCGAATTTTTACATCAAAATGGGTTCATTAAGAGCAGTAATGATGTAATAAAATTTATTCGGGTTTTTACTATTCTTGCAGAAACAGAAATCGCCAGAAAATATTTAAAAGAACTTGATCAGGCTTCTGATTTGAGAAAATCTTACGAGATTAAAATAGATCTAATAGAGGGGCATGCCGAAAGTTTAACGTATTTCTTTGAAAAAGAAACTTTTGAAGACCTAAGAGCTATGATAGAAAACGGCGTTATCGATATATATGATCTATTATTAGCCGATATTGCCTATTTAAAAGATAAAAGAATACCAGTCCTTCTATCTAATTTAACAAATGAGGAAAATATCAAAGAATTAATTAATTATGTAGTTTTCGATAATGTTCCAACAAATACGGATATGATAAAAGATGATTTTCTAGCCCTACTAGAGAAAACATTACAGATGAAAAAATATGATCTATTTGAAATGATTGTATCTAAAGCTGATGCATTTAAAAATATTGATCTTTCTATTGGTCACTTATTATTTCGCTTTGAGTATCAAAATAAAGCAAAGGAATATTATGAAAAAGTTGATCCGCATCTTTATGATGATAAAACATTTATTAATTTAGTGAAATATTATAAGGAGCAGGGTGATTTCAAACTTGCTTCAGAATGGTTAATTGTTGCTATTAGTTTTGGAAAAACGGATTATCGATTATTTGAAAATGCATTAGAAATGCACTTAGAAGGTAACGAGACTTATTTATGGGATATTGATCAAATATTAACAATAGGGATTCAGCTATATCCAGGAAGTCCAAAGTTATTATACCTTTCTAATAAAATTCATCAGGGTAACAATTCTCAAACTTCTTCGGAATATATAGTTGGATTTTTCTTGGAAACTACTCAACATTATTTTGTGTATGAATCAATTATTGATGAATTAGTAAAGCAAGGGGTTAATTGTCATCTTGTTCTTAACGATAAATATGGGGATACACCAGAAACACAAAATATGTTTAATGACTTATTATCGTTTATTGGGAATATAGATCGTAATGATATAGAAGCTTATACGATTACTGCCATTAAAGATTCCCAGTTTCAGTATGATTGTATGGTGAGCTGTTATTATTCAGCATGGTTAAATGATGTAGCAAAAGTTCATGTAAGAACTCCTTATGGTTTATTGGCAAAAGAGTACTGGAATTACTCCTGGTGGAATGTATTTTACGATAAAATTCTCTGCTATAGTGAGTATGATGCCTCGCGTCTAACCATCAAGGATAATTGTGCAGTTGTTGGAGTACCAAAATTTGATAAATGGTTTAGAAAAGAAATTGATAATATGGATCAAGTTAAGCAAAAATTTCAACTAGACGAATCAAAAGAGACAATTATGTATGCTCCAACATATGGTCATCTAAGTTCAATCGATGATTGGTTAGACGAAATAAAATTACTAGAAGAATATTATAATGTCATTATAAAGCTTCATCCTGGTACAGCACACAGAGAGAGTGAGACGAGTAGAAGAAATAAAATCATGAATAACTTTAATAATGTTACAGGTGATCCGAGGGATTTAATTCCTTTATTAGAAATAGTAGATTATGTTATCACTGATACGAGTAGCATGATTTTTGAAGCGATGATAACTCAGCAAAATATACTGTTATTAAATCCGGTTAATAATCCTCCGATTGAAGAGAATACCGGTGAGCACTTTTTAAGAAGTAATGTTATAAACTTAAATATTGGTGAAAATATTCATGAATATTTAATGAACAAGGCCTTATTTGAGGAGCAAGGGAAAAGAATCGCAAAAGAACTACAGTCGGTGTATAACTTGACGGATGGTCATTCAGGAAGTAGAGCAGCACAGGAAATTATTACATTATTGGAAAATCGTAGCACAGAGCCGAACAAGTTTCTCTTGAGTTTACGTCAACGGATTTTTGAAAAATAAATTTGAAAAAGAATGCAACTCGCTTAAAAAGGGTTGCATTCTTTTTTTATAAACCATTGTTAAATTTGTTTATTACTACAATACAATCTTTACAGGAATGTATAAAAATATCAACAACATAAAAAAAGTGATACCCATTGGATACCACTTTTCCATTGAACAATGATGTAATTATATTTTAAATGGATTTCAATACCTCTATAATCGTATGAATATCCGTTTCACTTAAGCTTGGATGAACAGGAATAGAAAGAACCTGGGAGGATAATCTTTCAGCATTCGGTAAGCTGATGCCATTATAACCTAGTTCTTTGTATAAAGGCTGTAAGTGTATTGGTGTTGGGTAATGTACCCCATAACCGATTCCATTCTTTTCAAGCTTGTTTATAACATCGTTTCTCAATTTATTTTTAATTTTGATTGTATATTGATGATAGACATGCTTGTAACCACTGGGGACATATGGTATATCTAACCACTCAATATCTTTAAGTCCTTTATCTAATAGCTTTGCATTTTTAATTCTTTGTGAGGTAAAATGATTAATCTGCCGCAGCTGTCCGAGCCCTATTGCGGCACTAATATTAGTCATTCTATAATTATATCCCAATATAGTATGCACATATCTTTCAGATGAACCATGATTAATAAGTAATTTACCTCTATTGTAAATTTCTTCATCTTTTGTAACAATCATACCACCCTCGCTGGTGGTCATATTTTTAGTAGGGTAAAAACTAAATACCCCAACATCTCCAAAGGTCCCTACTTTTTTGCCATTGATTTCAGCTCCATGTGCTTGAGCACAATCTTCTATTACTTTAAGGTTCAACTCGTTTGCAACCTTCATAATTTCATCCATGTTAGCAGGGAGACCATATAGATGAACAACCAGTATCGCTTTAATATTATTGTTCTCTTTGACCAATTTCCTTATATGCTCCGTACTCATGTTACAAGTATTGGGATCAATATCTGCAAAAACAGGCTTATGGCCACTATATAATATAGAATTACTGCTTGCTATGAACGTGAAAGGAGTAGTAATAATTTGGGAGTTTTCAGGTAGTTCCAGTGCTTCAATTGCAGCGTGCAGACCGGTTGTGCCGGATGATGTAGCAATTGTATAAGGAATTTCAATATAATTGGCAAAATCATCTTCAAACTTCTTAACATATTCACCTGATGCCAAGTTACCACTTTTAAGGACCTCATTAACAAGATCTATTTCGGCATTTGATATTATCGGTTTAGCAATGGGAATCATTTTGTCCCCTCCTGATTTTTTTCGATAGTTATGTCTTTCTTACATGAGGGACATGTAAATAAGCATCCATTAATGTTTAATAGTTTTGTACCACATTGACAAACATAACCAATTAATTTGGCAGGATTTCCAGCCACAAGTCCGAAGTCTGGGACATCTTTTGTTACTACAGAACCCGCGGCTACCATAGCATACATTCCAATTTCATTGCCGCACACAATTGTCGCATTAGCACCAATTGATGCGCCTTCTTTAACAACAGTTTCAGTTATTTTCCAATTTTCATTTGTAGCTCTTGGAAATAGGTCATTTGTAAATACCATATGCGGGCCTAAAAATACTTTATTATGAATGGTAACCCCTTTATAAACAGAGACACCGTTTTGAATTTTACAATGGTCACCTATATGGACTCCTTCATCAATATAGACATCTTTTGAAAGAATACAGTTACTTCCTATAATTGCATTTTCTCTAATTTGAACATTATTCCATATCTTTGTTGCCTTACCAACCTTTGAGTTTGAACTAACCTCTGCAGTTGGATGGCAAAAGTATTCACTAGACATTTTCAGCCTCCATTATGAAGATATTCGTGAAACTATTGATTTGATTGATAAATTTTATCATACATACGAATTTTTAATTAAATATATTTTTACTCTATCCTCATTTAATATGTTGCTAGTTTAGATAGAAACAAGGGTTTTTAAGTTAATATTAATATTCTCCCTAATTTTTTCACAAACTTCTAACGCCTTTAATCCGTCATATGCGCTTACTACAGGGGATTTATTTAATCTCACACAATTAATAAAACTTTTAATCTCATTGAGTAATGGTTCCTCATTTGGGACAAAAACACGGCTTACAACACTTTCTTGCTTGTATGTCGCAGTACTATCCACACTTTCATGCATGTTTGTCCATTGATATATGCTTATTTTTTTATCAATGTAATCTAAATCAATATAAGAATCATCAGTCGTTAAACACAGCTTTCTAATTTTTTCTTGTGTCACTCTGCTAGCTGTTAGATTAGCTATTATACCGTTGTCAAATTGAATCGATGCAACTGCGTAGTCTATTAAATTGTTATGGGAAAAGACCGACTTTCCAAAAGCATTTATTGCAGATATGTCATTAATGCTTTTGTTAAAGAAACTAAGAACAATATCGATATCATGAATCATTAAATCTTGAACCACATCGACATCCGTAATTCTGCCATTGTAGGGACTTAATCTTTTTATGTCTATTCCTATGGCTTTTTGACTATTTTGTAATTTATTTAATTCAACGATAGCTGGGTTAAACCTTTCAATATGTCCTACTTGAACAATTAATTGCTTGGAATCTGAAAGGGACATAATATTAATTGCTTCACTTATTGAAGATGCAATTGGCTTCTCTATCAAAATATGAGTATTTAATTCTAAAGCCCTTTTAGCGATTTCATGATGATAAATCGTTGGAACTGCAATGGAAACAGCGTCACATTCATTTAATAATTCATCCAATTGATCAAAAAATTTTATATTAAATTGTGTTGCTATTGCATTTCCTATAGTCTTATTATTGTCAAAAATCCCAATTAACTTAACTTCATGGCTTAAACTATCGTATATACGAACATGATGCCTTCCCATTGCACCAGTCCCAATTACACCGACTTTTAATTTATTCAATATAAACTTCCTTTCTGAATCCTCTTAAAAGTTTTATTAATAAAATAATATTTTTGATGTTTTATATATACTCTTTATCGGTTTAATTTCGGTTTTTTTTATAAAATTTTATGTATCGAGAAAGTAATAATTATATTGTAAATATAATACCAACTCTCTTGTAATTTTTTACGATTTTAATGACTTAATAAATTATATGAATATTGCTTTTTAAGAACAATTACTTAAACTTCTTAATAAATAGTCGATAGTATAGGGGACGGGATTTTTAGTTTAATTGGTTATGTATATTAAGTGACGTTTAGGTGGCGAAAGTAGATGAAAAATCATGTAATTATTTTAGCTTCAGGTAATGGAGAGAGATTGGGAAACCATATACCTAAACAATTTATTAAAATTTCAGGGAAGACAATCATTGAGCATACGATAGAAGTTTTTGAAAATAATATTAATATTGATGAAATAACGATAGTGGTGAATCCTAACTATAAAACCGTAATGGAGGATATTTTACTAAAAAATCATTATAAGAAGGTTAAAAGGTTACTTAATGGGGGGAAGACAAGAAAGGAAAGTTCTTTCATTGGATTATCGGGAATGAATGACTCCGATAAAGTCTTAATTCACGATGCTGTAAGGCCATTTGTAAGTGAAAGAATTATAAATGACTGCTTTAAAGCTTTAGAAAGATATAATGCAGTTGATGTTGCAATTACAACTGCTGATACAATTATAAAAATTAATGAAGATGAATTAATTGAAGATATTCCAGACCGAAATACATTAAGAAGGGGACAAACACCACAAGCATTTAGAGTAGGAATTATAAAGAAAGCCCATATCATGTCTCAATCAGACGACTTTAATAGTGTTACAGATGACTGCGGGTTAGTAGTAAAATATAATTTAGCGGATGTATTTGTGGTAAACGGAGAGACCAAAAATATCAAGATTACATATAAAGAAGATTTATATTTAGCGGATAGGCTTTTTCAATTAAATTCAAACAAATATTATGGCGATGCTCAACTAAACGGATTAGATAATAAAGTGATTGTCATATTCGGTGGAACTAAGGGAATAGGGGAATCTATTTATCTTGAAGCAAGAAAATATGGAGCTATAGTTTATACATTTTCTCGTGAAAATGGAGTAGATGTAACTAACTATGAGGTTTTAGTTGAAACACTAGAAAGAGTGTTTAGTAAAGAACAGAGGATTGATTATATAGTAAACACTGCTGGTACGTTGAAAATGGGAAAAATTGAATCGCGGGAAATACATGATATTGTTGATGAAATAAATATCAATTATTTAGGAGCCATTAATGTTGTAAAGGTTTCAATACCTTATCTTAGTTTAAGTCAGGGTGGAATCTTATTATTTACTTCAAGTTCCTATACTAGAGGAAGACCTTTGTACTCTATCTATTCTTCGACCAAATCAGCATTAGTTAATTTGGTGCAGGGACTTTCTGAAGAATTTGTACAACAAAATATTAGAATTAATGCAATTAATCCTGAAAGAACAAATACTCCTATGAGAAGGGAGAGTTTTGGATTTGAACCAATAGAAACATTATTAAATTCAGAAAAAGTTGCTCAGGTATCACTTCAAACCTTATTATCTGATTTATCAGGACAGGTAATTGATGTTAGAAAATAATGTTTTAATATGAATTTTATAGTAAGCGAGGCTTTTAAATGCAAAAAAAGATTGCGTGTTATGGTTCATGTATCACAAGGGATAATTTTAATTCACAACTAAATCACAATTATAAAGAAAGATATCGATGTGTGGTTACATCAGAGCATTCATCGATTATCAGTGTCTTAAGTCCAGAAGTAAAATTTGATAGTGAAAAATTAGATTATACAGTAAGTAAATTTGCTGCTAGGAATAAAGAAATCGCAGAAGCAGATTTAAATAAAACGTTTTTAAGAGATCTTATAGAGAATCAGCCTGATTATTTAATAATGGATTTTTTTCCTGATATTTTTTTTGGGGTAGTTTTTTCAAATGATAATATTATGACTAATAATCATTGGTACCTTTGTAATACAACATATTATAAGGAACTTCCACAAAAATTTATTCTTAAAATAGAAAATGATACTTCCAATTACCTTAGTGTATGGATGCCAGCTATGGAAAACTTTATGAGGTTTATAAAAAACAATCTACCAAATTGCAATGTCATTATTAATAAAGCTAGGTTTGGAAATAGAGTACTTGAAAATAATACTGTGTCGTATTTGCAACCCTTATCGTTGTATAATGAGATTTGGGATAAAATTGACAATTATGTAATTAATAAATTTCATCTCAAATATATTCAATTAGATCATTCAAAATATTTTCTAACAAAAAATCATACATTAGGATGGAATTTGTTTCATCTGCATTATCATGATAATTATTACCATGATTTTATGGAACAACTAGATATTTTAATAGGGGATTAGAACTCATTTATCGTACTTGATATATGCATAAAGTTCTACTTATCTGTTTTTTTTGAATTGGAAGAATTCCGGGAAATGAGGATTCTTTCAATTTTATTTTTTGGGAGGACTATTAATGAGTACCGTAAGTCTAGTATTAATTGTGAAAAATGAAGAGAAAAAAATTAAAAGATGTATTGAGAGCGCTAAAGAAAGTGTTGATGAGGTAGTAGTAGTAGATACCGGTTCTTCTGATAATACGAAAAAAATTGCAATATCCATGGGAGTTAGTATGTTTGATTACAAATGGAATAATAGCTTTGCTGATGCCAGAAATTATGCTATTTCTAAAGCTACTAGCGACTGGGTTTTTATTTTGGATGCTGATGAATACTTTAGACAAAATTATCGTCAAGAAATTCAAAATCATATCAATAATGGGCAAGCTATTGGTAGAGTAAAAGTTGTAAACAAATACGAGCAGGATGGAATTATGCATGAAGCCGTTGTATATAGCCTAAGACTATTTCCGAAAGGAACGAGGTATGAAGGCAGAATTCATGAACAGGTTGTATCAGATTTACCAAGGAAATTAACTAAAATAGAAGTTTTACATGATGGATACTATAAAGTAGATAAAAGTAGTAGAAATATTCCATTGTTACAGGAAGAAATTAAATCAAATCCTAATGATCCCTATTATTTATATCAATTAGGAAAAGCATATCAAAGTAAAGAAAATTATTCGGAAGCAAATAAATATTATCAAAAAAGTTATATGTTGATTAACAGGACGGAGCCTTATGCTCCAAGTTTAATTGTTCAATATATTCATTGCTTATCAAAATCCAGTCAATTTGTAAAAGGACTCAAAATTATTGAAAAAGAAGAACGGTTCTTATCTTCCTATCCTGATTTCTTTTTTACTAAGGGAATCTTACTAATGAATTATTTTTCTAGTAAACCGAACTCGAATCTAAATGATTTAGAATTGATTGAAAGTTGTTTTCTGCAATGTTTAAAAATAGGTGAAACCAACACTTTAGAAGGTACAGTTGGTATGGGAAGTTTTTTACCAGCCTATAATCTAGGGTTATTATACGAATTATGCGGATTAAAAGAAAAAGCGGATTATTATTATCAGCAATCAGCAGCACATGGTTTTAAACCGGCTGAAAAACGTTTTTTAAGAAGATAGAATCCTTATATTAGCATAAATAAATTTGTTGATAATCTGTTATTTTAGATTTCAACCAATTTAAGATAATAATACGCGATTTTTGATTTGAATCAAAAATCGCGTATTTTTTTAACCGTGTTTTCAAGGTTTTTGAACCTCATAAAATATTTGAGTAGTCTTATCGAATAATGACCAACACATAATAAATATCTTATTAATTACATAAAGAGATTCAGGAAAACTAAACAATTTATATTAACCTTCCGATACTATTAGTAGAAGTTATTAAGGAGAGGAAGAGTTCAAAATGATTGACCGAATTGCTGGAGGACAGATAATCCATACGACAAATTCATCAAATTCGGTTCAAGGTGATACTAACATTGTAAAAGCAGCTGAACCTATATTTTTACAAGAGGAAAAGAGAGAACAATTACAAGAGAATTACCCAAAAGAAAAGCTTCAAAAAGTAATTGAGAGTATGAACCAATTTGTTCAAGCTTCGAACAAACATTTGAAATTTGAATTGCATGATCAATTAAACGAATATTACGTTAAGATTGTTGATGATAAAACACAAGAAGTAATAAAAGAAATTCCTTCGAAAAAGATGCTAGATATTTTTGCGGAAATGGAAAAGCATTTAGGATTATTAGTAGATAAAAAGATTTAAAGGGAGTGACACCTCATGGTACAAAGAATTTTCGGACTTGCAAGTGGAATGGATATTGATTCAATGGTAAAACAGCTGATGACAGCTGAAAAAATTCCATTGGATAAAATGAAACAGCAAAAGCAAGTGCTAGAATGGCAACGTGATGATTATCGTACGATAAATTCTGCCTTTTTAGACTTCCAAACTGCACTATCAAATATGAAATATACAACCCAATATCGTGTTCGAAACGTAACATCATCCAATGATAATTATGTAACAGCTACTGGTTCAAGTGTAGCTTCATTGTCCTCATCAACCATTCAAAGTGTTAGCCAATTAGCAACAGCTGCTACTAAAAAAAATAATGGTACTATTTCTGCTAGTCCATCTAATAAGATTGATGCTACGAAAAGCTTGGAGTCGCAAAATTTTGCTGGCGGTTCAATTACTTGGAAAACAGGGTCTGTAGAGACACAATCTATAACTGCTCAAGGTACTAATACAGCGAAGTTAGACTTAAAAGGCGAGACTCTAAATTTAGATCCAAACTATATGAATATTGAAGTGAATGGAAAAAACTATAAGGTTATTACTTCTGGTACGGCAGCTGATAATGAGGTACTTGTTGATAGTGATGGAAATCTAACATTTAATAGCAATGTGCCTGCTGGCAGCATTATTAAAGTGGATTATACTACTCAAGAAAACATTACACAGCAAACAGTAAATAAAGATGCTACCGAAATACAATTGAATCTTGGAAAATACACATTATCTTCTGTTAAAGTGAACGGAACAGACTACACTTTAGATGGTGATACGTTAAAAGATGCAAGTGGTAATATATTAGGAACCTATGATAGTGCTACTGGTAAAATTACTAATTTAAATACCACATTTACAGAAGATACAACAATTGAAGTTCACTCCACACAAAACTATTCTGCTTTTAATCTAAAGACGTATGGAGCGAATAACCAAGTAAATACTAAAACTTTTTTATTTACAGGTTCTGATAGTTTGAATACTGTGATGAATCAGGTAAATAATTCTAAAGTTGGAGTAACGATGTTTTATGATTCTTTTTCAGATAAAGTGACGTTGACTAGAACGGAAACAGGGGATTTCAATTCAAGTGGTAGTGAAATCATTACAGATGATAGTGATTTCTTAAAAACTATTTTACAATTTGACGATAGTTCTCAAGAAATAGGTGGTACAAATGCTAAATTTACTATCAATGGTCTTGAGACGGAAAGAAACTCCAATACTTTTACAATTAATGGTGTTACTTATACACTCAAGCAGACGTTCAATGTAACAGATCCTAATACTGGGGAAGTGACAAATCCATCGGCGCCCGTGACATTATCTGTAAGTAACGATACTGATAAAGTTTTTAATAATATTAAGGATTTGGTTGATAAATATAATACTTTAATTGATACTGTCAATAAAAAGTTGACAGAGGAAAGAGATCGAGATTATCCTCCATTAACTGATGATCAGAGGGAACAGCTATCCGATACACAACAGGAGCAATGGGATGCAAAAGCGAAAAGTGGTTTATTAAGAGGAGATACGATTTTATCCAGTGCACTTACTCAAATGCGTACATTAATATATCAGCCTGTTCAGAATCCAAATATTTCTTCCAGTTATAATCAATTAGCAACAATAGGTATAACCACTACGGCTAATTTTATGGACGGTGGAAAATTACAAATTAATGAGGATAAGCTCAAAGCTGCTATTGAGGCAGATCCAACTTCGGTAGAAAATTTATTCCGAGGCACAGGGGATACTGTATCGTCAAAAGGAATCGTGCAAAGACTGTATGATAATGTTACCTCTGTTATGAACCAACTTAAAGAAAAGGCTGGTAATAGTTATTCTACCAATAATCAATTTGTGATTGGACGCAGTTTAAATGATTTGAACAACCAGATTAAATCTTTCAATGACCGTTTAACACAGATAGAGAATCGTTATTATAGCCAATTCACGGCAATGGAGCAGGCCATCCAACAATCGAATACTCAAGCAAGCTATATACAGCAAATGTTTGCTAGTTAACAGTAATTGAAAGGAGAGACTACCGATGGCAGTATATAACCCATACCAGGCATACCAAAATAATTCTGTAACAACTGCTGCACCTGGTGAGTTAACCTTAATGTTATATAATGGATGTTTAAAATTTATTAATCTTGCAAAAGCATCGATTGAACAAAAGAACATTCAAGAAAAAAATATAAACATTCAAAAGGCACAAAATATCATCCATGAACTTATGGTTACGTTGAAGATGGAATATGATATTTCTAAAAAAATGATGTCACTTTATGATTACATCAATCGTCGTTTAATAGAATCAAATATAAAAAATGATTCCTCTATTTTAAACGAAGTGGAAGAACTTATTACAGAATTCCGCGACACTTGGAAAGAGGTTATCCAACTAAACCGTCAGCAACAATATAATGGAAAAGGTGGACAAGCATAATGAATGCGGTCGAAGCCTGTTTTGTTCTTACAGATGAGTTAATTACGACATTAAAACAAGTCACTTCGGAACACCGTGATAAGGCAATGGAAAAAATGCAAGAATTGCTTAATAAAAGAGAACAGTTATTGCCTTTAATAAAGCCACCTTTTACCGAGAAGGAAGTGTTAGTGGGAAAACAGCTTATTGAGCAACAAAAAGAGCTTGATAAACTACTACTTAGAATAAAACAAGATATCAAAGAGGATATTAATGGATTATCGAAGAAAAAAACATCCATGAAAAGATATATTAACCCATATGAAAATATGCAAACAGACGGTTTCTTTTACGATAAGCGAAAATAAGTGAATAAAAGTAAAATGAAAAAGTAGCAGCATGTATTTTTCTATTGAAATTTAGTACTTCTCCACACGTAATTTTGGAGGAATCGAATTAAAAAGAAAAAGGTTATTCGAGAGTCCCTTAATCCGGCTTGAGCAACTTGGAAAGAATTGATCAAAGGGAAGTTGAATCCGCCTATAAAACTGATTACCTGGTATCAGGTGATTTTCTCAACACTTACAGAATGCCATACTACTTTTATGCTTGGAGAAATAACCATGACTACAAAAGTTACTAACCGTTTAAAGGAAATAAATAACTTATTCTTTATCGCTTTATTGAATGAGGAAGGAAATATCCTGTCCATTGATACCCCATTTCAATCAGGTGATTTTACCAAATTAGTTGGTCAGCCATTTAGCTCGCTTGTTTCAAGTGAATATAAAGAGCATGTAGATTTAGCTATTGAAAAGGTTTATAGGACTTTAGAATCTCATACCTATACGATTCATTTTCCTGACCAATCGCTTTGGAAAATCGTGAAGTTACCGATCCTAATCAAGGGGGAATATCATGGAATACATGTGGTATGTACCTGCCTTGGGGTGGGGGATGTCGAGTCAAGTCGGTCTATTGACGTTAAACAAGCATTATCAAAAGTAGAAGGTACGTACACTAGTTTGTTAGAAAAGGCATTCTTAGGAGTTTATGTAATTCAAGAGAAACAGTTGGTGTATGTGAATGAATGGGTTACCAATATTCTAGGAGTGACAGAGGACGATTTACTTGGGACTAATTTTCTTAAGTTTATTCGGGAGGATGAACGAAAGCGATTATTCATTCAATTTCAACTTCTAGAAGAGGGAAAAGTACCACTCTTTCAGGAAGAATTCCAAATAAGAGACGCTAGTGGTGAAGTGAAGTACCTGGAATTCCAAGCAATGAAAACTACTATTAATGGGTTGAGGGCTGTCCTTGGAATAATTTTAGATATGACAGAAAAACGAAAAATGAAGGCAGAATTAGAAGCCCTAGCGTATCATGATCCATTAACTAAGCTTCCTAATATGAATTTTGTTCAATATCATCTTTCTCAACGTTTCCGCGAGGTGAAAAATCAAAGCAGCTCTACTTGTTTGATGTTCTTTGATCTCGATAGGTTTAAATTAATCAATGATTCTTACGGTCACCATGTTGGGGATCAGGTCCTATTAGTGACAACAAGAAGATTAAAAGATGCGATAAAAGAGGTTGGGACCGTTATTCGTGCGGGTGCAGATGAATTCATTCTTTATCTGCCCCGTTTAACCCATAGTCAAGCCGAAGCATTAGCCCAACAATTATTAACACGCTTTACGGAACCTTTACAGCTTGAAGAACATGAAATAAGGACAGCAGTAAGTATTGGTATTGCCGTGTCGGAAAAGGGTGAGTCTTTGGAGGAGCTAATAAAAAATGCAAGCGCTGCCCTTCATTTTGCAAAGGAATTCGGCAGAAATCAATTTCGCTTTTATACTTCTGCCTTCAGTGAAATTTCTAATCGCAGGATGCAGTTGGAACAAAGATTAAGAATAGCCTTTGAACAAAATCAATTAGAAATCTTTTATCAACCAAAATTAGATTTATATACAAAGCAGATAACCGGTATGGAGGCTTTAGCTAGATGGAATGACCCTGTGCTTGGCAGTGTTTCACCAGCAGAATTTATTCCTATTGCAGAGGAAACAGGATTAATTGTTCCAATTGGTAAATGGGTGTTGGAAACAGCCTGCAGACAAAATAAAGAATGGCAGCAAAAAGGGTATTCACCAATGCAAGTGTGTGTGAATATATCTGGAAAACAATTTTTGCAAAATGATTTTGTACCTATGATTGAGCGAATATTGGAAGAATGTCAATTATCCTCTGAGTATTTGAATCTAGAAATTACAGAGGGAATAGCCCTTTACAATATCGATGAAGCAATAGATAAATTAAAGATGTTAAAGAAGTTTTGGATTAGTATTTCTTTAGATGATTTTGGTACAGGTTATTCTTCTTTAAGGTATATTAAATCATTACCGATTGATTTTCTTAAGATTGATCGTTCGTTTATTCAAGGAATTCTAGCTAACCATATAGATGCGGAAATTATTCGTTCGATTATTTCACTATCTCATACACTAGGATTTAAAGTAGTAGCAGAAGGTGTTGAAGAGGAGAATCAGCTCAAAATATTAAAGGAAATGAGCTGTGATGAAATACAAGGATATTATTTTGCCAAACCAATGTCGAAGCATGAATTTGAAAAATTTCTAATCGAACATGGAGAACTATTGAATAATCATTAATTCGCTGAAGATCTCTAATTGGGAGATCTTTTCTTTTTGTAATATATATACAATTTTATACATTTACTTTATAATTACATTAATTGTAAAAGACTTTTTATGCAGCTGGAGGAATACATATGCCTATCTACAATGTAATGGAAGAAATCGTGAAAAATGTTCTAGATGAGAATATCGAACAGCTGCACTTATCATGCACCTGTAAAAGATGCAGAAATGATATACTAGCGATTTCTCTTAATAAATTGCCTCCACATTATATTGTAAATAAGGACAGCAGTCCTTATATTCGCGCAGCATATACAGCGGATCGGCAGGGTGCCACTAATATTCTAAGTACAGTCATACAAGCAGCTGAAATAGTAGCAAAAAATAAAAGATGCGGTAATTAAGTAAATGATTGAAACAAGAGTAGATTCTCTTGTTTTTTTATTTTTTGTCGAATTTTGTATTATTTTATTTAGTGAATTATTTATGAAAATTGTCGAAATATGTCCTGTATTAGAGTAATATACTAAAGTGTGTTAAAATAATTGAATTTTGCAAGGGACCTTATTAAAACAAAAACATAGTTAGATTTGTTTTTAAGGCCGTTTCAATTTACCCTAATTGAAATGGTTTTTTATTTTGCGAAAATTGTAATGGAATTGATAAATCATTTATTAAAAAAGGGCGTGGCCACCATGATTTTATTTGATCAGGAAATTAGCGATGATTTTCCCTCATTTTACTCAAAAGTTCGATTAAGCGACAACCAAATAAAATCCTTATTACAGAAGTATCTGGAGTTCGATACTGTAATTTCAATCAAGGTTACTATAGAGGAAACGATAAGGCTAACAGGAATGGAGGCCATTACGTTAATTATGTGTCAATTAAAGAGAAATAAAGTAATTGAATTAATCCATCATTTATATTTAATTGATAAAAGAAATTCAGACACCATTGAATATTTAAAGTTTATAATACTTGGAATTATTTTAAATCATAAATATTAATTTCATTAGTTCAATATCCTCTCATTGGGGATATTTTTTATGTAATGAATAAATTTCCAAGCAGGTCAAACTCTACCCCATGTCAAATATATATATTTTGGCAAGTATTTGGATATGGGAGGAAAGATTCATGGAACATTCAGTAGAAAAACAATTTACAACGGAAATCTTAAATAAAATATTAGCAACTTATCATTTAGATTCTAATGTGAAGAAGCTAGGAGATTTTGAGAATTATGCGTTTGAGGTATATCAAAATGGAGTGGCTAAAATTCTAAGGATCACCCATAGTTCGCATCGTTCACAAAAAGAGTTGGAATCGGAGCTCGATTGGATTCAATATTTACATAGTCATGGAATTAGCATTCCAGCAGTATTTATATCACCGAATGGAAAAACAGTGGAAGCATTTGAGGCAGAGGATTCCTTTTTTTATGCAAGTTTGTTTGAAAAAGCACCGGGTAAACCGGTTAAGGTAGAGGATTTTGATGAAAAGCTTTTCCGTATTTGGGGGAAAGTCACAGGTAAAATGCATCGTGTTACAAAGGAATATCGACCAGGGGCGAATATTCAGCCTCGTTCTCATTGGAATGGTAATGACTTATTGGAATTGGAGTACTATTATCCGAAAGAGGATAAAGAGGCTTTGGCTGCTGCACTTAAAGTGATACAAGAAATTGAAAAATTACCTATAACCAAAGAATCTTACGGGCTGCTTCACACAGATATCCACAGTGGAAATTTTTTCTATGATGGAGAAACCATTCACGTATTCGATTTTGATGATTCCTGCTATCATTATTTTGCAGTTGATATTGCAATTCCGTTGTATTATTCGACCATTAGCAAGCATTATTTTGGAACCAAATTGGAACGGAATGAATTTGCAAAAGAATTTTTAAAGGCTTTTTTGGAAGGGTATCGTGAGGAAAATGAACTTTCCCAAGAATGCTTAGAAACGATTCCGTTGTTTTTAAAGCAAAGGGATATTGAACTATATGCAGTTTTTAGTAAAAAGGTGCCGATGGAAGAAAGGAATGCAAGGCTCCAGCATTGGATTCAGGAAATCAAAGCTCGCATTGAAAGAAATGAAGCTGTGGTAGATCTTGATTTTGTTATTAATTTAAAATGATCTATCATTATAAATTATAAGAATAAAGAGGCTTAAAAAAAGCCTCTTTTACACAATTCTTACCAAAATACTCCTGGATATCCAAATCCATAACCAGGATAGCCCCAGCCACCATATAATCCAGGACCTAATAAGGCACCCGCAGCTAATCCTCCTGCAAGGCCGCCTAAGAATGGCGCTCCGAACCCAAAGCCGAATGGTCTTCCGAATCCCCAAGGTCTCCCCCAACCAAAGCCAGGTCTCCCCCAGCCAAACCCGGGTCTGCCCCAAATTCTTTCATCTTGTACTGGTACACCATATCCATGTTGAAAATCAGGATGCATTCTTTTTCCTCCTCAAAATTTATATTTTTATTAAACATTTTCACTAAAGGATATGTTAAAGAGGCATAAGCTGTTTGGGTATATGCCTTAATATTGGAAATTATTTTAGGACATTGTCCTAGTGAAAAAGTGACATTTCGACAAATTTTAATATTTCCCGAGAAATTCGACAAAAATCTTTTTAGGTTTAAGCAGGAATATAGACGTGTATAATAGAAATATATAGTCATAGCATTAAAAAAAGGTAATGTGTTTTCTAAAGTCTCGGCAAGACAAGCCCAGATTTCATGAAGACGCAGCCAAATTAGGAGGAGTCCATATGATGAACTACAACATTCGTGGCGAAAACATTGAGGTAACTCCAGCAATAAGGGAATATGTTGAAAAGAAAGTAAGTAAATTAGAACGTTATTTTAATGAGGTGCCTGATACCAATGTTCATGTGAATTTAAAGGTATATCAAGGCAAATCTTCTAAGGTAGAAGTCACCATCCCGCTTCCACAGCTTGTATTAAGAGCTGAAGAAGTGAATGAGGACATGTATGCTGCTATTGACTTAATAACTGATAAATTGGAAAGACAAATCCGTAAACATAAAACAAAAGTAAACCGAAAACTCCGTGAAAATGGCAACCAAAGAGAGTTCTTTGCATCCAATGTTGCCACTAGTGTTCAAGTAGATGAGGATGAAAATGACTTAGAGGTTGTCCGAACTAAGCAATTTGATTTAAAACCGATGGATAGTGAAGAAGCTGTACTGCAAATGAACCTTCTCGGGCATAATTTCTTTGTCTACACAGACTCTGAAACAAATCAAACCAATATTGTCTACCGTCGAAAAGATGGCAAATACGGTTTAATTGAAACAAAATAGGTAGAAAAAAATCCGTGACCAAGTGGTTGCGGATTTTTTTGATATAAGACGCACGTATTTGTACTGCTATAGTTTGGTCAAGTTACTGTATAATAGTAAAAAAAATCATACATGGGGTGTGTACATGAAAATAGATGATATCGATCGTAAAATATTACAGCTTTTAACAGAGAATGGGCGTTTATCGTATGCGGATATCGGTAAGCAATTAAATTTATCCCGGGTAGCAGTACGTGAGCGTGTCCATCAGCTAATGAATCATGGTGTAATTGAAAAATTTTCAGTTGTCATTAATTCGGAGAAAATAGGAAAACAAGTTTCCGCTTTTTTCGAAGTGGATTGTGAACCTGCTTATTTAGTGGAGGTTGCTCAAAAATTAGCGGACAATCCAAGTGTTGCAAGCTGTTATCAAATGACTGGTCCAAGTACTTTACATATGCATGTGCTGGTGGATGACTTCACAAGCCTTGAACACTTCATTAACAATGAACTTTATAATTTAGAAGGTATCACAAGGGTGGAGAGTAATATTTTATTGCGGAGATTTAAGAGTAGGAATGGATTGAAGCTTTAGATCGATTTGATCATTGAATAGGACTAATTACCTAAATTGGTCCGTTGACAGTCTTTTTCGGTCCGATTGGAAGAAAAGTCGGTCCGTTCTAAAGCAGTTTCGGTCCATTCGCGAGAAAAATCGGTCCGATCACAGTCATTTGCATAAATCCTCGTGCGGTTTCGTGCAGATCCCCATTTTCGTGAAAGATTAAGAATTTTGTAGAAAAATAGTAGTCATAAAGATGAAAATTTACTATAATCATAGATAGAGATTACGTTTGTTAAAGAAAATAATAATTTTGCTTTACAATTGAACACAAAAAGGGGAGTGTAGAACGTGAATCTTGATCACTTATACCAGCCGTATCCATCTACAAGAAATACTGTCTTTGCAAAAAATGGGATGGTTGCCACCTCACAACCGCTAGCTGCCCATGCAGGACTTGAGATTCTTCGCAAAGGCGGAAATGCCATTGATGCAGCGATTGCTACTGCAGCCGCCTTAACAGTTGTGGAACCTACGTCCAATGGAATTGGGTCTGATTGTTTTGCACTAGTATGGACAGAAGGAAAGCTTCATGGATTAAATGCCAGCGGGCCTTCGCCAAAATCGATTTCGATTGAAGCTCTCCGTGAACGCGGATATGAAAAAATGCCTGTTCATGGTGTGGTGCCTGTCACTGTGCCTGGTACTCCATCCGGGTGGGCGGAGCTTTCGAAGAAGTTTGGTCGGTTGTCGCTAAAAGAAGTACTCGAACCTGCAATTCGTTATGCCGAGGAAGGATATCCTTTAACGCCAATTCTCGGAAAGTATTGGAAGTCCGCATACCAAAATTATAAACAAAATATGACTGGAGAAGAGTTTCAATCGTGGTTTGAAACATTTGCACCTGATGGGAGGGCTCCGGAAATCGGTGAAATTTGGCGCTCTCCCGGTCATGCGAGTACACTAAGGGAAATTGCAGAAACAAATGCGGAAAGCTTTTATCGTGGTCCATTAGCAGAAAAAATTGCAAATTACGTGCAAAAATATAATGGATATTTATCGAAAGAGGATTTAGAAGCGTATCATGCTGAATGGGTAGAACCGATTTCTACCAATTATCGTGGCTACAATGTTTGGGAAATTCCGCCAAATGGGCAAGGATTAGTTGCACTCATGGCTCTAAACATTGCCAGTGGATTTGAATTTACGGAAAAAGAAACAGTAGATACTTATCATAAACAAATTGAAGCAATGAAGCTTGCATTTACGGATGGGAAAGCGCATATTTCGGATATCCAACATATGCGAGTGGAAGTGGATCATCTTTTATCTGAGGAGTATGCTGCAGAGCGGCGCGCATTAATTGGGGAGGAAGCAATCACTCCTCAGCCTTACACTCCACCAAGCGGAGGAACAGTTTATTTAGCGGCTGCAGATGGGGAAGGCAATATGGTGTCATTCATCCAAAGTAATTACATGGGATTTGGATCCGGTATTGTGGTGCCAGGCACCGGAATAGCTTTACAAAATCGTGGAGCAGATTTTTCATTAGACCCAGAACATCCCAATGCATTAAAGCCTGGTAAGAAGACTTACCATACTATCATTCCCGGATTTTTAACGAAAGGTAAGGAAGCTGTCGGGCCATTTGGGGTAATGGGGGGATATATGCAGCCACAAGGACATTTCCAAGTCATTATGAATACGATTGATTTTCATTTGAATCCGCAGGCGGCACTTGATGCACCGCGCTGGCAGTGGATAGAGGGAAAGAAAATTCAAGTGGAATGTCATTTTCCAAATCATATCGCACAGGCATTAGTGCGAAAAGGTCATCAAATTCAAATTGCAACCGATGGAGGAGGCTTTGGCCGTGGGCAAGTGATTTGGCGCGACCCTGTAACAGGTGTTTTAATGGGTGGAACCGAATCGAGAACAGATGGTTCCATTGCGGTATATTAGATTTTTTAAATTTAAAAAGTAAAAATGATTGACCTTGCTCTCCATAGGGTTAAGGTCGGTCATCACGTAAAATATAGTTGAATCGTTTTTGGAATGGAGTCTCAAACTAAAACAACAGTGAAAGAGACAAAAAAAGGAATGTGATAATGTGAAATCTTGGGATATATTTGTTGCCTTTTTCCGGTCAGGAATGCTTGGGTATGGCGGAGGACTATCGGCAATCCCCCTTATGAAAAGAGAAGTAGTGGAAACGTATAAGTGGATGGATGATGATGAGTTCTCCGACATCTTGGCATTGGCGAACACTCTTCCAGGCCCTATCAATACGAAAATGTCAGGTTATATTGGCTGGCGAGTTGGTGGCTTTTGGGGAATGTTAAGCGCACTAGTAGGAACCGTACTGCCTACCGTTGTATTATTGATTATTTTTTTAACCGTATTAAATGCTTACAAAGATAAGCCTTGGGTAAATGGAATGTCCAAAGCGGTAATTCCAATTGCCGGAGTCATGTTAGGTGTCTTGACATGGGATTTTATCAAAAAATCGAAAAGTACCATGGGATGGACTGCAACAATTATTCTTCTTATTATCAGTATTGTGGTGATGCAAGTATTAGGTATTCATCCCGCTATTTTAATAATTGGTCTGCTTGGTTCCGCACTCCTTACTAAAAATAAGAAGGAAGAAAAGCAGGTGAAGGCATCATGATATACTGGCAGATTTTCTTAGCGAATTTTATGGCGAACCTTCTAGGATATGGAGGTGGACCTGCAACGATTCCTCTTCTGGAAAATGAGGTAGTAGATCGTTACGGCTGGTTTTCGGTTCATGAATTTAGTGAGATAGTGGCACTTGGAAATGCTTTGCCTGGACCGATTGCAACGAAGATGGCTGGGTATATCGGCTATGCACAGGGCGGGGTGCTAGGTGCTATCATAGCATTATTCGCATGTGTTGCCCCTTCTCTAATCTTAATCATTGCACTCCTCGGAATTCTAATGAAATTCAAAGACACAAATAAAGTTAAAAACATGACGAAGCTGGTACGTCCGGCTATTGCAGTTTTATTAGGAGTTATGACAATTGACTTTTTTACAACCTCCTATAAAGGTGTTGGAATAGTTCAAACAGCGATTATCGGAATTGTAAGTTTATTATTGTTAGAAAAATGGAAGGTTAGCCCCGTATATGTGATTGGTGGAGCGTTAGTATATGGAGCAATTTTCTTAGGAAATTAATTTTTAAAGGCAAGTGCTGATGATGGAGCACTTGCTTTTTTATATGCGTCAGTATGCGAGCTCCTAAGCGGATCCTGAGTCCGTTATTTAGAAATAAATACTCAATATCACCGCAATCTTCACTAATAACGTACGTTTGTAAATATAGAAAAATAGCCCATTTCGGTACAGAAACACAACAAGGGTTCTTATATCCACTTAAAATTACCATAAAAACTTCCTTTTCCCCGCAATCCACTTCACCTCTTTGGTTGTCACTTCATAGGTTAAAATGTTAAAATTTAATAAGTAGTATAATTGGCATGTCGTGTGAGAGGATTTTTTTGAATCCGTACAGAATGTATATAAATGGTTATAGACTACATTTCGGGTCATCTTTTCTTATAATGGCCGGTCAAACCTGTCCACATTAGAGATGTTTATTCGGTTGTCGCCTTCAGGAGTGACAAATTGGTGCTTTAAGAGACGGCCTTAATAAATACCTCTCACAGTTGATGATAAAGGAGCGTTATGGATGGTTGCATTTTTAGAAAAGGTTTTTGATGCAAATAAACGCGAAATTAAGCGTCTAGATAAGTTAGCAAATCAAATTGAGCAATTAGCCTCTGATATGGAGAAGTTATCTGATGATCAGCTTCGTGAAAAGACGGAGGAATTTAAAGAACGCTATCAAAAAGGTGAAACTTTAGATGATTTATTAGTGGAAGCATTTGCAGTTGTTCGAGAAGGGGCACGCCGTGTGCTTGGGCTGTACCCATATCATGTTCAGCTGATGGGTGGTATTTCCCTACATGAAGGGAACATCTCTGAAATGAAAACAGGTGAAGGTAAAACGTTAACAGCAACGATGCCTGTTTATTTGAATGCTCTATCCGGTAAAGGTGTACACGTCGTAACAGTCAATGAATATTTGGCTACCCGTGACGCAACGGAAATGGGTCAGCTATATAACTTTTTAGGATTAACTGTAGGGTTGAATCTCAACAGTATGTCCAGTGAAGAAAAACAAGAGGCATATGCGGCGGATATTACGTATGGAACAAATAATGAATTTGGTTTCGACTATCTTCGTGACAATATGGTTTTATATAGAGAGCAGAGGGTACAAAGACCACTTCATTTTGCGATTATTGATGAGGTTGACTCCATCTTAATTGACGAGGCTCGTACACCATTAATCATTTCCGGACAGGCACAAAAGTCAACCAATCTTTATATTCAAGCTAATGCATTCGTTCGTACATTGAAAAAAGAAGAAGATTATACTTATGATGAAAAAACTAAAAGTGTTCAGTTAACAGAGGAAGGAATCAGTAAGGCAGAGCGTTCTTTTGGAATTGAAAACTTGTTTGATATTAATCATGTAACATTGAACCATCATATCAATCAGGCTTTAAAAGCAAATGTATCGATGCATATCGATGTGGATTATGTGGTGCAAGACGGAGAAATTGTTATCGTTGACCAATTTACTGGTCGTTTAATGAAGGGCCGCCGTTTCAGTGATGGATTGCATCAAGCGATTGAAGCAAAAGAAGCGGTAGAAATTCAAAATGAAAGTATGACCATGGCGACAATTACGTTCCAGAACTATTTCCGTATGTATGAAAAGCTTGCCGGGATGACGGGTACAGCGAAAACGGAAGAAGAGGAATTCCGTAATATTTATAATATGAGGGTTATTGTTATTCCGACAAACAAACCTATTGCCCGTGATGACCGTCCAGATTTAATTTACGCTACTATGGATGGTAAATTCCGTGCAGTGGTGGAAGATATTGCAGCCCGTCATAAAAAGGGGCAGCCAGTCCTCGTTGGTACCGTGGCAATTGAAACATCGGAATTAATTTCTCAATATTTATCGAAAAAAGGCATTCGACATAACGTCTTGAATGCGAAAAATCATGAACGTGAAGCTGAAATTATTGCTCTTGCAGGTGAAAAAGGTTCCGTAACTATTGCAACGAACATGGCGGGGCGTGGTACTGATATCAAGCTTGGAGAAGGTGTCGTAGAACTTGGCGGTCTTGCTGTTATTGGTACTGAGCGTCATGAATCTCGCCGTATCGATAATCAGCTCCGCGGACGTTCAGGACGTCAAGGGGATCCTGGTATTACACAATTTTATCTATCTATGGAAGATGAATTGATGCGCCGTTTCGGTTCTGATAATATGAAGAATATGATGCAGAGACTAGGAATGGATGACTCACAGCCTATCCAAAGTAAGATGGTATCTAGAGCGGTTGAATCTGCACAAAAACGTGTGGAAGGTAATAACTTTGATGCACGTAAGCAGCTATTGCAATATGATGATGTGCTTCGCCAACAACGTGAGATTATTTACAATCAACGTAATGAAGTTATCGATTCCGAAAATCTTCGTGATATTGTAGAAAATATGATCAAAAGAGTAATTGAACGTGCAGTTGACATTCATACACCTAGGAACGAAGATGAAGAAAATTGGAATCTGCAAGGACTTGTAGATTTTGTACACGGTAATCTTTTACAAGAAGGTGCTGTATCTGCGAACGATTTCCTTGGCAAAGAGCCAGAGGAAATGGTGGATCTTATCTTTGAAAAAGTGAAAAAGGATTATGATCAAAAAGAGGAATCACTAGGCTCTGAACAAATGCGCGAATTTGAAAAGGTTGTTCTTCTTCGAGCTGTGGATACGAAATGGATTGATCATATTGATGCAATGGAGCATTTGCGCCAAGGTATTCATTTACGTGCTTACGGACAAGTCGATCCGCTTCGTGAATATCAAAGTGAAGGTTTTGCTATGTTTGAATCAATGGTTATGGCCATTGAAGAGGATGCGGCTAAATATATCATGAAGGCGGAAATTCGTAACAACCTACAACGTGAAGAGGTAGCGAAAGGCCAAGCGGTTAATCCAAAGGAAGATGGTGAAACTGTTAAGAAAAAGCCTGTTAGAAAGAAACAGGATATCGGCCGAAATGCTCTTTGCCCATGCGGAAGCGGGAAAAAATATAAGCAATGTCATGGGAAAAATCTTTAATATTTTACACTGAATTATTTCGGAATCGTCTCTCCAGACTAACCAAGGCGATTCCGATTTCTTGTCACATAGAAGTTACTTTAAAATAAAGGACTACATCGGCTAGCGGATTACTCGTCTCTTCTTGCGGGTAAACATCAGCTCGCGAACGGATACCATAATTCGTACGCCGATTATCGAGGCGTTTACGTATTTGAAATCAACATGAGGTGAAATGATATGGAATTATTTGAAATTAGATCGGAACTTGAAAAAACAGCTAAGAAATTAGCGGATTTTAGGGGGTCTCTTTGACCTCGAAAACAAAGAAGCCCGCATTGCAGAATTAGATGAAATTATGCTCGAACCAAATTTTTGGAACGATCAACAAGGTGCTCAAAAGGTCATAAACGAAGCAAATGGCTTAAAAGATTTAGTGAATGAGTATAAGGAACTGGTAGATACACAAGAGAATCTTGAGCTAACTCATGACCTAGTAAAAGAAGAAGAGGATTCGGAATTGCATGCTGAGCTGGAATCGGAACTTCACGAACTTGTTACTCGTTTAAATGAGTTTGAATTACAGCTTTTATTAAGCGAGCCTTATGATAAAAACAATGCAATCCTAGAACTTCATCCAGGTGCCGGCGGAACCGAGTCTCAGGACTGGGGTTCTATGCTGCTTAGAATGTATACACGCTGGGGTGAAAAGAAAGGCTTCAAAGTAGAAACTCTTGATTATCTAGCAGGTGATGAAGCGGGAATTAAAAGTGTAACCCTATTGATAAAGGGCCATAACGCATACGGATATTTAAAAGCGGAAAAAGGTGTTCATCGTTTAGTCCGAATCTCTCCTTTTGACTCATCAGGCCGCCGTCATACTTCCTTTGTCTCATGTGAAGTTATGCCGGAATTTAATGATGATATTGAAATTGAAATTCGAACAGAAGATCTTCGAATCGATACTTACCGTTCCAGTGGAGCCGGTGGTCAGCACATTAACACTACAGATTCTGCGGTTCGAATCACACATATTCCAACTGGTGTCGTTGTGTCCTGTCAATCGGAGCGCTCTCAAATCAAAAACCGTGAAACTGCAATGAGTATGTTAAAAGCAAAACTCTATCAGCGTGAAATTGAAGAAAAAGAAAAGCAATTAGCAGAAATTCGCGGCGAACAAAAGGAAATCGGCTGGGGAAGTCAAATTCGTTCCTACGTTTTCCACCCATATTCTATGGTGAAGGATCATCGTACCAATACAGAAAGCGGGAATGTTCAAGCCGTCATGGATGGAGATATTGATCCATTTATCAACGCTTATCTACGTTTTCGACTTTCCTAAGAATAAAACACTTATGCCAAGGAACAATAGGCATGAGTGTTTTTTGTTTAAATAAAAACTATGTCTATGTAGACACCTCTATCACCCCCATGCTATACTCTCTGTCGGAAAGTCTATCACAACATAGAAGGGGATAATACATGAAGAAATCAAGAGGGGAAATAAAAGAAAATAAAGTTCAAACAAAAATATTGGAATACATATACATATTGATTGGATCAGCGATTATAGCTATTTCCTTTAATGTTTTTTTACTCCCCAATGAAGTTGCATCCGGCGGAGTAAGCGGCATCAGTACGATTTTACACGGGGTATTTGGTTGGAAGCCTGCCTATGTTCAATGGGCGTTTAACATTCCGTTATTTATTGCAGGCATTATCTTTTTAGGTTTTCAATTTGGGGTGAAAACGCTTGTTGGTACTATTTTTTTACCTTTTGTTGTCTTTTTAACAGAACATATGGAGCCTTGGACCAAAGATCCACTATTAGGTGCTATATTTGGCGGGGTTGGGGTTGGTCTTGGACTAGGTATTGTTTTTAGGGGAAAAGCCTCTACAGGAGGCACTGACTTGGCAGCCCAAATTATTCATAAATTTTCAGGTTTGACACTTGGGACATGTGTTGTCATCATTGATGGACTTGTCGTGTTATCCGCAGCATTCGTGTTTGATATCGAAAAAGCATTGTATGCACTGATTGGGCTATTTGTTACTAGTAAAACGATTGATCTTGTACAGATTGGCATTAGCCGTTCCAAAACAGCTTTAATTATTACGGATAAACAACAAGAAATTCGTGAAGGTATTTTGAATAAAATTGACCGTGGTGTGACAAAACTATCAGCATATGGGGGATTTACGGAAAGTGAAAAACCCGTACTCATGTGTGTAGTAGATCAGACAGAGTTCATAAAGTTGAAACAATTGGTGAAAAGTCTTGATCCAACTGCATTTGTCGTTGTTATGGATGCATTTGAGGTACTTGGGGAAGGTTTCAAAAAAAACTAGTCTTGTTATACTGGAAATGCAAGAAGCATTTTCCATTCCTAAGGAGGAAAAAAGGATGAAAAGAAAAGTAATCGGAGTAGTAATGATTGTTATGCTTGCGTTTGCAATGGTTGCTTGTTCAAGCAAAACGAAGGATACAGGTAAACCAAGCGACAATACGAACAAAACTACTACAACTGCAAATGCCGGTGATGCGCAAAAGCTTTTTAATGCAAAATGCTCTTCATGCCATGGCAAAGATTTAGCCGGTAATGTTGGTCCAAACTTGCAAAAAGTAGGGTCTAAATATAGTAAAGATGAAATTTTAAACATCATTAAAAAAGGTAAAGGTAACGGAGCAATGCCAGCTGGTTTATACAGCGGTAAAGACGCTGAAACCATTGCGGATTGGTTAGCAAGCAAAAAATAATTTCGTAAAGACTTGATGTTTATCATCAGGTCTTTTTTATAGTTATAAGAAGAACTTGGAGTTCGAGTAAATCTTTAGACCTGAAGTGAGTCGTTAGACCTATATTCCCAATCCATTGAAAGGTATTTTTCGGGCCGTTTCTACCAGGTTTTGGGCTTTTCGACAATGATTTCGGTCTGTCGATTCCGAATAATTATTACTTCTATGCTTTAATTACACTTCATCTATATCCAAAAGCAATCATATACGGCAAAGAACAAACTTCAAAACTATATAATTACAAGTAAATTCCAAGGTTTGAAATAAAAATGTAATATGCTTACTGGTATTGGGATGTTATAATAATTCTGTGATTCATTTCGATGAATTACGATGTTTTTTGCTATTTTTTGATAGAGGTTTAAAATTTGACGAAAATAGTTAATCACTGAATACAGATTTTTTCTGCAACTTAGAAAGAAGATTACAGTAAAGATAGGTGATTAGATGATAGAAATGCAAAATGTTTATAAAAAGTATCCAAATGGAGTTATTGCAGCCAATGGCCTGAACGTGCATATAAAACAAGGAGAATTCGTCTATGTCGTTGGTCCTAGTGGTGCAGGAAAGTCAACTTTTATTAAGATGATATACCGTGAGGAAAAAGCAACAGACGGCTCCATTATGGTAAATGGTATTAATCTTTCTAAACTGAAAAATAGTAAAATCCCATATTTTCGCAGACAGATAGGTGTTGTGTTTCAAGATTTTAAGTTGCTGCCAACACTTACTGTTTTTGAAAATGTAGCCTTTGCGTTGGAAGTAATTGAAGAACCTCCAAAATCAATCAAAAAACGTGTGATGGACGTTCTGAATCTTGTTGGTTTAAAACATAAAGCACGAATGCTTCCAACCGAGCTTTCCGGGGGCGAGCAGCAGCGGGTTTCGATTGCGCGTTCCATCGTTAATCGACCACGTGTAATGATTGCAGACGAGCCTACAGGAAATCTTGATCCGGAAACATCTTGGGATATTATGAGGATATTTGAAGAAATTAATGAGCGTGGAACGACTGTTGTGATGGCAACTCATAACCGCGATATTGTCAATACGATTAGACATCGTGTTATTGCAATCGAAGGTGGAAAAATCGTTCGCGACGAAAGTCGGGGGGAATACGGATATGAAAGCTAGAACATTTCAGCGTCATCTCCGTGAGAGTCTGAAGAGCCTTGGTCGTAACGGCTGGATGATGTTTGCGTCAGCAAGTGCAGTTACCATTACCTTATTACTAGTAGGCGTTTTCTTCGTTATTATGATGAATATGAACAAGGTGGCATCAGATATTGAAAATGACGTTGAGATTCGGGTCCATATAGATTTAACTGCTACTAAGCAGGATCAAACCAATATGCATAACCAAATTCAAAATATCCCAGAAGTAAAGTCCATTACTTTTTCATCGAAAGAGGAAGAGTTACAGGACTTGATTAAGAAAATGGGGAAGGACTTCGAATTATTCAAACAAGACAATCCTTTATATGACGTATTTGTCGTAAAAACGAAGAACCCAACGGATACTCCGAAAGTAGCCAAACAGATAGAAAAAATGGATCATGTAGAATCGGCTATTTACGGTAAAGGTAAAGTAGAAAAATTATTTAATGTGTTGAAGATAAGTAGAAATGTAGGGTTAGTTTTAGTAGTGGGCTTGCTATTTACAGCGATGTTCTTAATTTCTAACACTATTAAAATCACGATTTTTGCCAGAAGAAAAGAAATTGAGATTATGAAATTAGTAGGAGCAACAAATTGGTTTATCCGCTGGCCGTTAGTCATGGAAGGAATTTGGCTTGGAATACTAGGCTCGATTTTACCAATTTTAATTGTTTCTGTCGGCTACTACTATGCACATAAAATAATTGCTCCGCGATTGATGGGCCAATTCATTCAAATCTTGAACTTCAGCCCATTTATATTTGAAGTGAGTGCACTGCTATTAGTGATTGGAATTTTTATTGGTATATGGGGAAGTGCGATGTCCATACGCCGTTTCTTAAAAGTGTAATGAAGGAAACTAAAAATAATAAATAACATATTTCAAGTAAGACAGTCATCATGAACGGAGAGTACAAAAAAAGAGTAGGTACTTTTCGTTCCTGATTATATACATATAGCTTGGAAAGAGTGAGAGGGGTTAAGTCATTGAAAAAACGTTCATTGTTTTCTATTGTGCTAGTATTGCCTTTAGTTTTTACCTATCATTCAAACGCATTTGCTTCTAAGCTTAATGACCTTCAAAATCAAAAAAAGCAAGTAGAAGAGAAGAGTTCTAGCGTTAATTCGAGTATAGATAAAAAAGATGCACAAATATCGGATATCAGCGGAAAACAGGTTGATTTAGCAACACAAATGAGACAAATAGAATCGCAGATTGCCAGTACTGATAAAAAGATTGGCGAAAAGCAAACTCAAATAAATGACACACAAAAGCAAATTACGACTTTACAAAACAGTATCGCGGAATTAACGAAGCGAATCCAAGAACGTGATCAGTTGTTAAAACAACGAGCACGCGCTATGCAGACGAATGGCGGCTCGGTGAACTATCTAGATGTAATTTTAGATGCAGAAAGTATTAGTGATCTCATTGACCGCTTATCAGCAGTTACCACACTTGTAAGCGCAGATAAAGAAATAATGGATCAACAAAAGAAAGATCAAGATGTTCTTGTTCAACAGAAGGCTGAAGTAGAGAAAAAATTAAAAGATCTTCGTGGCATGGTCAATGAACTACAAAGCTTAAAGAGTAACTTAAATCAGCAACAAGCAAAAAAAGCAGAGATTCTTAAACAATTGGGAGAGAAGAAAACACAGCTAGAATCACAAAAAATGTCTCTTCAAGAAGAAAAAGAAAACTTAGCGGCTCAAAAGAGTGCAATTGCGAAAGCGATAAAACTTGAAAAGGATAGAATTGCTCGTGAAGCAGCGGAAAAAGCAGCAGCCGAGAGGGCAGCAAAACAACGTTCTCAAAGCAGCGGTAGCAGTAGTAATTCTAGTAGCAGTGGTAACACTAGTAGCGGTGGTAGTTCCACTAGCTCTGGCGGTGGAGGATCTGCCAGTGGGTCAGCTAGTACTCCATCCGTAACTTCAGGAACTTTTATGCGTCCGGCGGTTGGACGGGTTACCTCTGAATTTGGTAATCGATCCTTTGATGCCGACGGCTTCCATTCCGGTATTGATATAGCCCAAGGCGGATTAGTGCCAATTGTAGCAGCAGGAGACGGTGTTGTATTTCGCTCTTACTTATCAGACAGCTACGGTAACTGTGTGATGATTACTCATGTCGTAAATGGTAATGTATATACAACCGTATATGCACATATGAGAAATCGACTCGTTTCAAATGGGCAATCCGTGCATAAAGGCCAAGTTATTGGCTACATGGGAGAAACCGGCGAAGCTTATGGACAGCATTTACACTTTGAATTCTACGTTGGAGAATGGACAGCATCCCATTCCAACGCAGTCAATCCAAGAAACTATATAAACTTCTAATAAATAGAGAAAACTCCTTGTCAATGGCAAGGGGTTTTTTGTTATGAGTGTTTTACTATTCAGATTATATAGGTTTTTGGGGATGAAGTTCTGTTTCGATTAACATTGTGAAGCATATTAGGAAGAGACTGTAATCCATCTTGACCTGTTCGATAGCCTAGTGGGGTGCAGGATTAGGTCACGCTTATAGTATTTTTCATCATATTACTCTGATATGTAAGTGGTTTAAAATATCGTTATATAAATGACCTTATGTTACTGGATGATACAATGCATGGAAAACATAAACGGGAGGATTCCCTTTTGTTTTCAATCTCTTTATACTTTTCTTAAGTGGTGTAAAATAAGGGGATTTTTTAATAGAAATGACTATAAAAATATGGAGTCCCTCAAATGTACTGACAAAAAACAGAAAAGACACCTTGCTAATCAGACAAATGCAAAGTGTCTTTTCTATTATGATCGGCTTTCTTTTAATAATAAATATAAAAAGTATGGTGCACCGATGATGGCGGTTATGATTCCAGCGGGAATTCCATCAGGATCTACAAGATTTCGGCCAATCGTATCAGAAAGTAATAATAGCCATCCCCCAATCAGAATGACAATGGGCATGTAAAGTTGACTTCTCGGCCCTATCAGCGACTTTGCTAGATGGGGAGCAATCAATCCGATAAAAGCAATTCCCCCCGTAACAGAAACGGCAGAGGCAGCTAATGCGACAGATGCAAGAAGCAAAATAAAACGCTCTCGTTTAATGTTTAAGCCAACACCAATCGCTGATGGTTCTGTCAGATTCAATATATTTAATCGGTTCGATTTATATAATGTAAATGGAATTAAAATAAGAATCCAAGGCAGAATTGCCCAGATAAAGGGCCAGTCGGTACCCCAAATATTCCCGGCTAACCATTTATTAATAAAATCAACCTTATCTCTATCTGCTCCAGAAATTAATACAATCATCACTCCCGAGAGAGCCATGGAAAATCCTACACCGACCAGAACTAACTTAACTGGTTGAAAGCCGACGCTCTTACTATAAGCGAAAATATAAATGAGAAGTGCGGTAATCAGAGCCCCAATAAATGCTGTTACTGGCAGCATAAAAGCAAAAGAGGTAGAAGTAATCGGCAAAAATAAAAAGAATACAGCGACCCCTACACCGGCCCCAGAATTGATTCCAATAATGCCAGGATCCGCTAAATCATTGCGGGTGAGACTTTGTAGAATTGCCCCCGATACAGATAAAGCCATACCTGCTAATAAAGTAATAATGATTCTGGGTAGACGAATAGAAAATAGGATAAAGTTTTCATTAAATGTACCTTGTCCGGAGAGGATAGGAACTAATCGATTAAAGGGAATCGATGCATATCCAAGATTCATTCCAGTAATAATGGTAAGGATAATAAGAACTAATAATATCGTGATAATAATGCGCTGTTTTTTTAGTATGGACGGGTGTATCATGAGATCGCTTTTCCTCCTTTTTGGACAATAAATAAAAAGAAAGGAAGACCAAAGATTGCTACGATAGTAGCTATTGGAGTTTCATAAGGTGCATTAATGGTACGTGCTAACGTGTCGGCAATAGACATAAAAGCTGCACCGAAAATCGCAGACATCGGTAGAATAAATCGATAATCTGTTCCCACGATTTGTCTAACAATATGGGGAATCATTAACCCTAAGAATGCTAGGTTTCCAGCAATCGCAACAGATGCACCTGCAAGTAAAATAATAATAATATAAAGGATGATTTTTATTCTAGTAATCTTTTGTCCCAATCCGATTGCAACTTCTTCATTTAGGCTAAGCACTGTAAGCTGTCTGGAAAATAAAAGCGAAATAATAATTCCTATCGTAACAACTGGAATTATTAGCTTTAGCTGGCTCCAATTAGCACCTAATAAGCCACCAGCAGTCCACATGGAAACATCCTTTGAAATTTTAAAATATAAACCTACACCGTCTGCTATCCCATACAGCAAAGCAGAGATAGCCGCCCCAGCTAAAACTATTCGAAGCGGGGAAAAGCCACCTTTTCTTAATGCCCCAATCCCAAATACCATTAGAACGCCAATCGCAGCTCCTAGAAAACATGCAAACATGATTAAATAGTAATTGGCCGAAGGAATTAGGGCAATCATGATGGCAAGAGCGGCATTAGCTCCAGCTGTTAACCCCAGCAAGCCTGGGTCTGCCAGCGGATTCCTCGTTAAACCTTGCATAATGGCTCCGGAAACGGAAAGAGCTGCTCCAACGAAAATAGCGGCTACTTCCCTTGGAAAGCGGATTTCACGAATCATGGTGATGGTATCTGAAGAAGCATTCGTTGTAATAGCCAGCCACACTTCCTTCACACTAGTATTAGCAGCTCCAAAAATCATTGCAACAAGAAAACTCCCCATTAATAAAAGGAAAACAATAATAAATTTTATTATTATAGATTTTGAACTTTTAGCTTTATACATAAGCACCCCAACTTTTTTTATTTAAAAGATGCGAAAAGCAACAATGTACTAAAAATAAGAAAAGAGGGTGACCCAATTACAATCGTGCCACCCTCAACAATCAGATTATTTACCAAGAAATGCGTTTTGGAAGTATTTAAGCTGATAATCAAGTGTTATTGGATCATTGAAATAAAATGCTTTTGCATTCACTTCAAAGACATGTTTATTTTTTACAGCTGGAATATTTTTGTACGTATTTGTTTCTTGGAATGATGTATCACCATCCGAATTCTTACTAAAGATGATATAATCACCTGCGAATTCAGGCAGTACTTCTGGTGAAATAGCATAATAGCCAGGTTTTAAAGCAGTTTCTTCCACTTTTTTCGGCATTTTTAATCCCATTTGTTGATATAAAATTTCGGTTCCGCGTCCCCAATTGTTTCCAAATACATATAGTTGTTTATCGAAGTTTTCAATTACAGAAACGGTTGCGTTTTCTCCGATTTTTTCCTTAATTTGTTTACCAGTCTCATCGGCACGCTTCTTGAAATCATTTACCCAGTCAGTAGCTTCTTTTTCTTTGTTTAAGAGCTTTCCAATTTCAATATGCTGTGTTAAATAGTCTACTTTTCCGTATGTAAATGTTACGGTAGGGGCAATCTTTTTCAATTTATCAAGGTTTTTTGTAGTGGATAATCCAATAATTAAATCTGGTTTTAATGCAATGATCTTTTCTAAATTATCCTCTGAAACCTCTTCTACCCCTTTTAATTTATCCTTAAAGTTTGGATTCATCTTGGACCAGGAATCGACTCCAACAAGATTAACTCCTAGAGACATTACATTACCCGCATAGCTTGCTAGAACCACAACTCTTTTAGGATGGGCAGGCACCTGAACTGGACCATTCTCAGATTGATAGGTAATGGTGTCATTCTTTTGGTCCTTTTTGGAACCGCCTGATGTATTTTCATTGCCGCTGGTACAAGCACTAAGCATTAGCACTACCACTAAAACTAAAAACGGGATGATTCTCTTTTTCATTCTCATATTCTCCTTTTATTAAGTTATAAGTAATACAAATAGGTTTATTTGTTCTTGGATCTCTGCCAATATCTGCATCAATATGAAAAACTTCTTTTAGCACTTGATGAGTGATTACCTCTTCACAATCGCCAGATTTAACAATTTGGCCGTCTTTTAGAGCGATGATGTGATCAGAGAAACGGGAGGCTTGATTGATATCATGTAATACCATCACAATAGTTCTTTCTTGCTCTTCATTAAGCTTCTGCAATAATTCCAGCACTTCCAATTGATGAGCCATATCTAAATAAGTAGTCGGTTCATCAAGAAAGATCATTTCTGTTTCTTGTGCTAATGCCATTGCTATCCAAACCCGTTGACGTTGTCCACCAGACAAGGAATCAACAGGCAGATATTTATAATCAATCGTTCCTGTTACTTCGAGAGCCCAGTTAATGACTTCCAAATCCTTTTTGGAAAGCCGCCCAAACCCTTTTTGATATGGAAAGCGCCCAAATGAGACCAATTCTCCAACCGTCAGCCCCGCTGCACTTTCTGGTGTTTGCGGAAGAATTGCCAACTTTTTGGCTAAATCTTTCGTATCTTCTTTTGTAATACTTCTGCCATCAAGAATAATGGAACCTGATTGGTGAGGGATAATCCGTGTCATTGCCTTTAATAATGTTGATTTCCCACATCCATTAGAACCTATAATAGTGGTAATTCGTTTTTCAGGGATTTCAATAGACAAATCCTTAACAATTAACCGTTCACCATAGCCGATATGTAAATGATCCGTGTAGAGCAGAACCATAAGGTAGCCTCCGATAAAAATAAATTGTTGATATTGATAATCGTTATCAGTTACAATGTAACTATAAAGTGATTCATATTATTTGTCAACCAACATTTTTCTATAATAGAAAGACATAAATTTGCTTTTTACAGATAAGGAGAGAGCAACTTGAGTATATTAGAATGCTTTGATGTAACGATTTTAGGCGGTGGGCCAGCTGGACTGTATTCTGCTTTTTACAGTGGATTACGAGGAATGAAAACAAAGATTGTCGAATATCAATCACAACTCGGAGGGAAAATACATATTTATCCGGAGAAAATGATTTGGGATGTAGGCGGTCTCGCACCTCTACCTGGAGCGAAATTAATTAATCAGCTTGTGGAGCAAGGTCTAACCTTTAATCCTGAGGTAGTTTTAAATGAAAAAATTGTTTCCATATCAAAAAATGAAGAAGGATTATTTATTTTAAAGGCTGAATCGGGACGTGAGCATTTATCGAAAACGGTGATTGTGGCTATTGGTAGCGGGATTATCAAGCATCAAAAACTTAATATTGAAGGGGCAGAACGCTTCGAGGTTTCGAATTTGCATTACACCGTAAAATCTTTGAAGTATTTTAAAGATAAAATTGTATTAATTTCTGGAGGCGGAAATTCTGCCATAGATTGGGCGAATGAACTAGAGCCAATTGCAAAAAAGGTATATGTAACCCATCGAAAAGCATGTTTAACAGGACATGAAGCCCAAATAAATCAATTGCAATGCAGTTCGGCAGAGTGCTTAGCGAAAACCCGAATTGCTAAATTAATTGCCGGAAGCGAAGATCGAATTGAACGCGTTCAACTGGAACATTGCTTCACTGGGAAAGTAACAGAAATTGAAGTCGATGAGGTTGTAGTGAATCATGGATTTGACATTGATTCTGCTCTACTAAATGAAAGTGAGCTTAATATAAAACTAGCGGAGCAATTTTACATCGACGGAACGCCCATGAGTGAATCATCCGTACCGGGTCTATTTGCAGCCGGAGATATTTTAAAACATGAAGGAAAATTGAACTTAATTGCCGGAGCCTTTCAAGATGCAGCCAATGCTGTTAATAAGGCAAAACAATACATCGATCCGGAGGCAGATTCTTTTGCAATGGTCTCTTCTCACAATGAAGTATTCTATAAGAAGAATCGAAAGCTTGTTCAAGAAATGGTTAAATAAAATGGGGTAGCTACCAATTCCCATTTTCTTTTTAAATCAAACGATGAATAGAAGAATTCAAAAATCAAGCTGTATGAACAGTAAGGTTTCTTGAATTCTTTTTCATTTCCCCATTTTTCTTTTAAGATACTTAGGACACCGTTTTGATTGTGGAAAATGATCCCAATAATTTAATTCTGGTAAGTGTTCATATTCGTCTATGTGAGGCACCATCACATCCACAACGGTCAATTCCCATTTTCCACGGTTAAACCTTTCGATGGAAATGGGAACCTTATGAAAAGAACTCCTTTAATGCCGCATAACAAATAAAAGAATTAGTCCGATAGTATCAATGGACGATAAGTGACAAAAATTATGATTATCTATTTCTTGCGTAACACGGAAATAGACGGAGTCTCTTTTAAATAATGTTTGGGTTAATTTATTAACGAATGCTAAAAAATATAATAAGTCAAAAGAAGTATGGATATTTCGATTGAAACCATAAATGATTTTTGTGCCCGTTAAGTTACGGGAATTAGATTGGCAAAAGAGGTTTTTTGATTTGCTTTTTATAAAGCGGAAATTTTTTGAATATCGGTCAGTAGAAGGGGCAGGTCTTGGACTTGCAATTGTGTAGCAATTATTTATTTACATCACACCCACATGGGATACTACTCTTCGTATTTATTTTCCTATTTAGAACAATTTATGTTTAAAGGCTATAAAATAAGATAGTTGGACATATACTATTATGCTTAAACATGTTAAGGACCTAAAGAATTATTGCTGTTTATGGCATGGCCTTTTCAGATGGAAGTTTTAGAGGCATTTATGTTATGATACTGTTTGAGCCAGATAGTTAAGCGGGACTGGATTAAAGGAGAACAGAATGACAATTACAACGGTCTTATTTGCCTTTTTTTTCTTATTAAATTTTGTGTTAGCAGGGGTTGTTATCTTTCTAGAAAGGCGTCATGTAGGAGCAACCTGGGCATGGATGCTTGTCCTGTTATTTTTACCGATTGTAGGCTTTATAATATACTTAATATTGGGACAAAACCTAAGCAGAAGAAGAATCTTTTATTGGAAAGATCAAGAGAAAATTGGGATAAAAGAGATTACTAAGAATCAAATTGATTTATTGCGCCACAATTCATTTCCGTTTCATGATGAAAGGACGGTCCAATATAAGGACTTAGTTTACATGCTTCTAGTGAATGATGGAGCAATTATGTCCCATGATAATGATGTGGAAATCTTCATCGACGGTAAGGATAAATTCCATTCTTTATTTAAGGATATTGAGAAAGCAAAGGACCATATCCACCTTCTTTATTATATTATTCGCAATGATAATTTAGGAAAACAGCTTATTGAATTATTAACTTTAAAGGCAAAAGAAGGAGTAAAGGTCCGCGTTGTTTATGATGACATGGGGTCCCGCAAATTGCCAAGGAAATTTTTTAGGGAATTTATAGAAGCTGGGGGAGAGGTAGCATCCTTTTTTGCAGCCAAAATTCCCCATGTCAATTTACGCGTCAATTTTCGAAATCACCGAAAACTTGCTATCATTGATGGAGAGATAGGTTATATCGGTGGTTTTAATATTGGAGATGAGTATTTAGGGTTAAATGAGAAATTTGGCTATTGGAGAGATACTCATTTAAAAATTGTCGGTAAAGCAGTGTATGCCATGCAAACTAGATTTATTCTTGATTGGAATCAGGCAGCCTCAAAAGAAATCCGCTATGAAACACGATATTTTCCCGATATTGTATCAACAGGGGATACAGATGTACAAATCGTATCGAGCGGTCCAGATTCGGAATGGGAGCAGATTAAAAACGGTTATATTAAAATGATCAATTCTGCCAAAAAATATATTTATATGCAGACGCCCTATTTTATACCGGATGATAGTTTGCTTAATGCCTTGAAAATTGCGGCCTTGTCTGGAGTCGATGTACGCTTGATGATTCCAAATAAGCCGGATCATATGTTCGTTTACTGGGCAACCTATTCGAATGTTGGCGAACTTTTAAAAACAAACGCGAAGGTCTATATTTACGAAAATGGCTTTATTCATGCGAAAATGCTTGTGGTGGACGGTAAAATTGCAACGGTCGGAACCGCAAATATTGATAACCGCAGTTTCCGCTTGAATTTCGAGGTAAATGCCTTTTTATATAGCCAGTATCTCGCAAAAAAACTCGAAAACATTTATAAAGATGATATGCAAAAATCACGAGAATTAACCATCGAGGATTACCGAAATCGCCCGATGTATATACGTTTTAAAGAATCCGTCTCTCGCTTACTATCTCCTATTTTATAGTGGCTTGGGGGACAGGTCCCTCGTCCCACTTTTTGGGATAATGGACCTGTCCCTTTTTTCATTCTCCCCTTTGGTCATGGGAACCGGAAGTAACCTTTGTAATCCGCCATGAATTCCACATCGGGACGAGGAACCTGTCCCTAAATCCCACATCCGACAGAGTAGGTGGGACGAGGAACCTGTCCCTAAATCCCACAAAATTGTTTTGACATCAAGGTAAACCAAGCGTACAATCTGTTTAATTAAATATAATATGCGGGGTGTGGAATTTGGGTGTTTCATTCGATACGAAAGTGGTACATAATTCATTAAAGAACACGAACGTTATTCACAGTAAAACGACGCCAATCTATCAAACAACAGCTTTTACCTTTTCTTCTTTGGAAGAGTTGGAAGGGTTCTATCAAGGGGAATCCCCGTATTTATATAGTAGAACGGGCAATCCGAACACAGATGAACTGGGACAGGCAGTTGCAGCATTGGAAGGTGCACCCACTGGCGTAGCTACCTCTTCAGGGTTGTCTGCTATTTTAGCTGGGATTCTTTCTGTTGCAAAAGCGGGAGACCATGTCGTTGCAGCGGAGGACCTTTATGGCGGAACCTATCATCTATTAAAAGAAGAGCTAAAACAATTTGGAATTGAAACGACCTTTATATCATTTGAGAATAGTGATCAAATCAAAAACTCCATTCAAAAAAATACGACTCTTCTTTATACTGAAACCGTAACTAACCCATTTTTGCGTGTGGAGGATATCGGAAAACTCGTCGAGATTGCAAGAGAAGAGTCCATTATCACAATGGTGGATAATACCTTTGCAAGCCCCTATTTGAAACAGCCGTTTCTGGAAGGGGTAGATCTTGTTGTTCACAGTGCGACAAAATATTTAGGTGGCCATAGTGATGTTACTGCAGGGGTTTTAGTGGGACATGCTAACCTTGTGGAGAGAGCACGTGAAAAAGTAGTGAACCTTGGCGCAAATTTAAGTCCATTTGAGGCGTGGCTCACATGCCGAGGCATCAAAACATTGGCATTGCGAATGGAACGCCAGGCATCCAATGCCAAGGAATTGGCACAGGCATTAATGGCAAATGTATCGGTAAAAAGAGTTTACTATCCGAAATATGTTTCGGAAAAAGGAAACGGTGCAATTGTAACAATAGAATTGAGTGATAAATGCAATATCAGCCAGTTCTTTGCCTCTCTTGGCTGGGTAAAAATTGTTCCAACATTAGCGGGTGTTGAAACTACTGTTTCGTATCCACTTGGCACATCGCACAGGGCTTTACCACAGGAACTCCAAGAGAAAATAGGCATTAATAAACAGGTGGTTCGCATCTCATTAGGAATTGAGAGTGCAAACGATATTATTAAACAATTCGAGGATGCCATACAATCATCCCTAAAATGATTGTATTCAAAACATACAAAAATTTTCAAAAAAACTATTGACTTATGATTTACCACTCTACTATAATGCACATTAGAAGTAATTTTAAATTTTATGAAAATTAAATGAATACTCTTATCGAGAGTGGCGGAGGGAATAGGCCCTATGATGCCCGGCAACCATCAAACTCTTATGTTTGATAAGGTGCTAATTCCTACAGATCCTTGAGGTCTGAAAGATAAGGGGAGGAACCTGCATAACAAGCCCTCTTCTTATAAGAGGGTTTTTTAATTCCTCTTTGGAACCCTCACCCCTGTCTTAAAAATTTCTCGAAGACAAATTAATCCCAAAATGGAGGAATGGAAAAATGACAGAACAAAAACAATTACGCCCAGAAACATTATTGCTACATGGGGGACAACAAGCAGATCCAGTAACCGGTTCACGTGCAGTACCACTTTATAAAACTACCTCATATGTTTTCAAAGATACGGATTATGCACAAGGATTGTTTGCTTTAGAACAAGAAGGCTATATTTATACACGAATTGGGAATCCAACTGTTGATGTATTTGAAAAGCGAGTTGCACTTTTAGAAGGTGGAACTGCTGCAGTAGCTCTATCATCTGGAGCCGCGGCAATCGCCTTCTCCATTTTAAACCTTGCTGGGGCAGGAGATGAAATTGTTGCAGCAGGAAACCTATATGGAGGAACTTATAATCTATTTGCAGTAACCCTTCCAAAGTATGGCATAAATGTGAAATTTGTCGATGCAGATGACCCAGAGAACTTCCAAAAAGCAATCACTTCAAAAACCAAGGCATTATACGCGGAGATAATCGGAAATCCGAGCTTACATGTATTAGATGTGGAAGCTGTAGCAAAAGTTGCACATGATAATGGCATTCCATTAATTGTGGATAATACTTTTGGCACCCCATACTTAACCAATCCAATAGAGTGGGGAGCAGATGTTGTTGTACACTCTGCAACAAAATGGATTGGCGGACATGGAACAGCTATTGGCGGAGTAGTAGTCGATGGCGGAAATTTTGATTGGAACAGCGACAAATTCCCTGGCTTTAAAGAACCAGACCCAAGCTACCATGGTTTGCGCTATGGGGTAGACGTTCCTCAAGCGGCTTTTGCTACCAAGCTTCGTGTTCAACTGCTTCGGGATTTTGGGCCGGCATTGAGTCCGGATAGTGCTTTCTTATTTTTACAAGGGCTTGAGACCTTACATTTGCGGGTTCCAAAACATAATGAAAATGCATTGAAGGTTGCCCAATTTTTACAAAGCCACCCGGCTGTAGAATGGGTGAGTTATACAGGATTGGAAAGTCATCCTTCCCATGAATTAGCCAAAAAGTATTTTAGGGATGGATTTGGCTCCATCGTGAATTTTGGAATAAAAGGCGGAAGAGAAGCGGGACGAAAAGTAATCGACAATATTCAACTTTGGTCCCATGTTGCCAATGTTGGAGATGCGAAATCATTAATTATTCATCCAGCTTCAACTACTCACCAACAATTAAGTGCGGAAGATCTAAAACAAACCGGAGTTACAGAAGAACTTATTCGTTTATCTGTTGGATTAGAGGCAGCAGAAGATATTATTGCAGACTTAGAACAAGCTATTTTAAAAGCAACAGCTGTTTCGGTATCATGACAAACATTCAAACCGTTAGAATCGGCAGCATGAAACTGGAAAATGGTGAGTTCTTAAATATTGAACTTGCCTATGAAAGATGTGGTCCTGAGGATGCACCGGTCATCCTCGTGTGCCATGCCTTGACAGGAAACCAGTTTACAATCGGAACGGAAAGAGAGCCTGGCTGGTGGAGTGGGCTTATTGGTTACCGTAAGTACATTGATATTAATCAATGGCAAGTCATTACCTTTAATGTGCTGGGAGGTTGTGATGGATCGACAGGACCTTTATCCATTCAACCTGATTCACAAGAACCGTATCGTTCAGAATTTCCTTCTATTACAATCCGGGATATGGTTCATGCTGAACGGCTTGCACTCAATCAGCTAGGCATCCAAAAATTAAAAGCGGTGATTGGCGGATCTTTAGGAGGTATGCAAGTACTGGAGTGGGGAGTAATGTATCCAGATGACGTGGAGCAGCTTTTCGTACTTGCATCCACACCTTTCTTAAGTGATTACGGAATTGCTTTTAACCGAATTGGTATTGCTGCTATTGAAGGCGACCCAAATTTTAAAAACGGTTATTACCAATTTTCCCATGAGGTAAAAGGCTTTGAGGTTGCCAGAATGGTCGGAATGGTAACGTACCGTAGTCCAAAGTTATTTTCTCAACGTTTTAACAGGAAGAGTCAATCGGACAATTTCTATAGTGTGGAATCTTATTTACACTATCAAGGTGAAAAACTAGCTAAACGGTTTGATGTGAATAGCTATCTTGTTTTATTAAAAGCCATGAATTCTCATGATATTGGGCGAGGAAGAGGCGGTATAACAAAAGCTGCATCAACCATTAAGGCTCATGTAACGGGGATCGGTTTTGAACATGATCTAATCTATCCATGTGAAGATATCGAGGCATTTATCGAAGCAGTGGAAAAAGGCGTTTTTTATAAGGTCCCAACTGATTTTGGCCATGATGGCTTTTTAGTAGAATTCGAGAAATGGGGATACTTGATCCAGCATGCTTTAGAAAAAAACTTAATCGGTGTAAGTAGTACAAAAAAATGATAGAGTGGGAGCACCTATCCAATGTGCTAGTTATTCCAAAAAGGAAAGGTGATGTAATGGCAAAAATTAAGGCAGCCCTCTTAGGATATGGTACTGTTGGTCAAGGTGTGTATACAGCGTTAAAAACCCATCGTCAGCGGCTAAAAGGTCTTTTAGGAGAAGAAGTGGAAATTGTAGGAGTCTTGATTAAGGATCCACATAAAAGACGGGATATCGATTCTAATATATTCATTACAACAGAATTTAAGGATATTTTAAAGATTCCCGGATTGCAAGTTATCTTTGAAGCTATTGTTGGGGAAGAACCGGGGTATACGTATTTAAGACGGGCAATCGAAAAAGGAATCCAAGTGATTACGGCTAATAAAGTAATGTTTGCCCGCTACGGGAAAGAACTTCTTCAGAAAGGAAAGGAATACGATGTAAGTGTCAGGTATGAAGCAACGACTGCCGGCGGAGTGCCAATTATTAGAACACTAAAGCAAATACTTCAGGTGAATAAAATTGAAAGAATTCAAGGTATTTTGAATGGTACTTCAAATTTTATTTTAACTGAAATGCGTAATAATGAAATATCTTTTGACGAGGCGTTAAAATTAGCACAACGAAATGGCTATGCAGAGGAGAATCCGACAAGTGATATAAGCGGCAAGGATGCATTCTGCAAAACGATGATTTTAAGTGAGCTAGCTTTTGGGAAACAGCCAATTTGGTCGGAAGTTGAATTACAGGGGATTACCGCAATTACATCGGAGCAAGTAAAACAGGCCTCCCAACGGAACTTGAAGTATAAGCATATAGCAGATATTTATCAGGAAAACGGCGACCTCAAAGCCTCCGTTAAGCCGATATTAATAGAAGAAAGCCATCCACTTTATTCTGTTGATGGAGTCGACAATGCGATTACGGTGGAAGCTAGTTTATTAGGAAGATTTACCTTGATTGGACCAGGCGCCGGTAAACTGCCAACCGCGAGCGCAATGGTGGAGGATCTAGCGGATATCTATACTGTAAAAAATCGTCAGTTGCAGCTAAGTATCTAGAGATATGCTTCTATTGGAGGGCGTGTGGAATTACACACGTTCTTTTTCTATTTTTATGGCGAAATCGAATTTGTAGAGTTTAGGTTAAAAGAACAAGTTAGAGCGAAAAGAGAAGGCGGGCGGGTGTCCTTTAGAAAGGTTTCAAAAGGACAAGTTAAAGCGAAGAGAGAAGGCGGGTGTCCTTTAGAAAGGTTCAAAAGGACAAGTTAAAGCGAAAAGAGAAGGGTGGGTGTCCTTTAGAAAGGAACAAAAGGACAAGTTAGAGCAAAAAGAGAAGGCAGGTGTTCCTTTAGAAAGGAACAAAAGGACAAGGTGGAGCAAAAAGAGAAGGGAAATGTCCATTAGAAAGGTTCAAAAGGACAAGTTAAAGCGAAAGAGAAGGCAAATGTCCTTTAGAAGGGTTCAAAAGGACAAGTCAGAGCAAAAAGAGAAGGGAAATGTCCATTATAAGGTTTCAAAAGGACAAGTCAGAGCAAAAAGAGAAGGCAAATGGTCTTTAGAAGGGAACAAAAGGACAAGTCAGAGCGAAAAGAGAAGGCGGGTGTCCTTTAGAAAGGTTTCAAAAAGACAAGTTAAAGCGAAAAAAGAAGGCAAATGTCCTTTATAAGGTTTCAAAAGGACAAGTCAGAGCAAAAAGAGAAGGGAAATGTCCATTACAAGGTTTCAAAAGGACAAGTCAGAGCGAAAAGAGAAGGCAGGTGTCCATTAGAAAGGTTCAAAAGGACAAGTTAAAGCGAAAAGAGAAGGGAAATGTCCTTTATAAGGTTTCAAAAGGACAAGGTAGAGCAAAAAGAGAAGGCAAATGGTCTTTAGAAGGGAACAAAAGGGCAAGTCAGAGCAAATAGAGAAGGGCAATGTCCTTTATAAGGATTCAAAAGGACAAGTCAGAGCAAAAAGAGAAGGCGTGTGTCCATTAGAAAGGAACAAAAGGACAAGGTGGAGCAAAAAGAGAAGGGAAATGTCCTTTATAAGGTTTCAAAAGGACAAGGCAAGTGTCCATTAGAAAGGTTCCAAAGGACAAAACAAGGCAAAAAGAGAAAGCCAGTGTCCATTTAAATGAGGGAAAACGAAAAAAGTAGAAAAAGAAAATTCAAAATACACTTTGTATAGATAATAAGCCTATTCTTCCCTAGACTATAAAAAAACGAAAATAATAATGACAATCCGAATCACCTCAAAATAGCCCGCTCCCATTTACCAAAACTCAAAACTTCGTTATCATAACCTGTCCCACCCAATCATATATTGAAGAATAGGTTTGTGAAATTTAGTCAAGCACTTCTCCCGCTAAATCTCACTCGAAAAAGCTATATTTATCCGTGATGAGGGGGACTTCGATGAAACGTAGATGGTTAGCAGTTGTTATTTCAGGGTCATTACTTACTGGTGCAGGCGGCACATATACAGGGATGAAATGGTATTATCATGACCTCCAGCAAAAAATCGAAGAGAATACAGCACAAATTCCTTTAAAAGGGCAGCAGGTTCTCCCTGATTTATCTAAGATTGCTCAAGCGTATGATCTGATTATGAAATCCTATGTGAAAAAAGTGGATGAGAAGCAACTAGTTGAAGGGGCAATTCAAGGCATGGTAGGTACCTTAAATGATCCTTTTTCTGTTTATATGGATGCAAAAACAGCAACACAGTTTAACAATTCTTTGGACTCCTCCTTTGAGGGAATTGGGGCAGAAGTAGCACAAAAGGATGGAAAGATTGTTATTGTGGCCCCTTATAAAGATTCACCAGCTGAAAAGGCGGGACTTCGTCCTAAAGATGTCATTGTAAAAATTGATGGTGTGAGCACTCATGGCTTGGATCTTACAGAAGCAACGACGAAAATCCGCGGTAAAAAAGGAACGTCGGTCACATTGGAGATTCAAAGAGAAGGCGCAAGCAATCCCTTAACATTTGTAGTGAAACGGGAAAGCATCCCACTTGAAACCGTATTTTCGGCAATCAAAAAACAAGGTGAGAAATCAATCGGATATTTGGAAATTACTCAATTTTCCAAGGATACCGCTGTCGATTTTAATCAAAAACTTCAAAAACTAGAATCACAGAATATAAGTGGACTTATCATTGATGTAAGAGGAAATCCGGGCGGCTATTTATCTAGCGTGGAAGATATGTTGAAAGGTCTCGTTCCAAATGATAAACCTTATTTTCAAATTGAACAACGCAATGGTGATAAGCTTCCTTATTATTCAAAGCTGAAGCAGAAGAAGTCATATCCAATTGCTGTACTGGTTGATGAAGGAAGTGCGTCCGCAGCGGAGATACTAGCAAGCTCCTTACAGGAAGCGGACGGATATACATTAATAGGTGAAAAAACATTTGGGAAGGGAACGGTCCAAACAGCCATGCCATTAGGGGATGGAAGTTCCATTAAATTGACTATGTATAAATGGCTTACACCAGATGGAAATTGGATTCATCAAAAAGGTATCAAACCTAACATTGAGGTCAAACAACCAGAGTATTTTTATGTAAATCCATTAAAGGTAGATGATTCTTTAAAGATAGATGCTAATAATGAGCAAGTTAAACTTGCCCAGCAAATCCTTTCTGGTTTAGGCTATGGGCCAGGACGTGAAGATGGCTATTTTGATAATCAAACAGAACAGGCGGTAAAAGCATTTCAAAATCAAGAAAAGCTTCCTATAACGGGTGAAATTGATACC
>Ga0224736_1013_pt2 | contig 75908 bp, 98 predicted proteins | sample IA12soil_MG_GH6A_FD_161628 | JGI IMG/M metagenome (GOLD analysis project Ga0224736, IMG submission 161628) | Enriched cells from agricultural soil in Iowa, United States - IA12soil_MG_GH6A(-) | ecosystem: Environmental > Terrestrial > Soil > Agricultural land | place: USA: Iowa | collected 2017-05-08
ATTTAATGATATCTCTGTATGTTCGAATTGTTTTGTTCATATCCTCGATATTTTCAAATGTAGAAAGATTGTGGAAGGCATTTAAGGAATTTGTTATGAAGATTAAAGCAGGAAAAAGAATTAAGAATATTTATGGGTACTTTAATGGGATTGTAAACAATTTAATGGACAAGCTTTTCTTTGACCATGACTTTATGAATTAACCACTCTTTTAATACTCTGTTGTTTTATTTCTGGTATTACTGTACTACCTTTTAAACTCCCAATAAATTTTGTGAATGATTCTGCCTGGAATATTTTAAATGGATAGTTATTATCATCAAGTGGATAACGTTGTTCACTAAGAATGATGAGGCGAGTATTTTTATCTGCCAATATATCACTTTTAAATAATTCAGCATAACGATCTAATTTATCATTCATTTGTTTTTCCGAATATATCGTTCTTTGAACTTCGATAAAGAATGGAGTTTTGCGGAAAAAACAATAAATATCTGGTTCTGCGTATTCTGATTTATTCCCATACTTTGGCTCGACTAAAAAGGATTCTAAACTTCCTAATTTACGAAGTTCTTTATAAACATCGAGAATGGCTAAAAAATGGGATATTTTCTGTGAGTTTTTCTTAATTTGTACTTCTGGGCCAAAATATACATATGGAAAAAACGATACTGATCTTTGAATTTGACCATCACGAAATAACCTAAGCAAAACATTATTAGCAGCTAATTGGGGATTTTTTAAATTAGAGAAATGTAATTCTGCTATCGAGTCACGATCCATTACACGGAATTTATTGAGGTCTTTAATAATGGCTTTATCCCTATTCGTTAACATCATTAAACACATCCTTTTCTGATAGTTGTGGTTGCTCATCCATAACTTCCTTAACTTCTTTTTTAGAAACATAGAATGGATTTAATAATATTTTTGCTTTTTCAATATCGAGATAAGGAGCTTGCAATTCAAATAATTTGTCACTGTTCATAATAAACCGTCCACTGACTTCGATTTTTTCAGCATTGGGAGTATTTACGATACGTGATTCAACTTTATCTCTTAATTTAAAACCCATGCTAACTGTTAGATTGGCGCGGACAGTAGTATCCAAGACTTGAGCATTTGGACGCTGCATAGAGAGGATGGCGAATACTCCAAGAGTCCTTCCAATGGCTACAATCTCAGTAAGAATATCCATAATTGTTTCATCTTTACGCAACATTACAAACTCATCAATGCAAACCACAATATAAGGACGTTTATGTTCTTGCGGAAGATCATCAACATGACTTACTTCAAACGTTTCAGTCAAGTCGCTTCGTTCATCTAATTCCTTTTTAATGTGCTGCAGCATCTTCCTAATGTCCCTGGGTTGACTCAACGCACATTGAACATGCTCTACTTTACGGAAAATATGAAACTCTGATTTTTTACAATCCGCCAAATACAATTCCATCTCCTCTGGACGTTTCGTTTTTATAAGGGTTGTAATGATAGAACGCAACTGTGTGGACTTACCGGAACCTGTTTCTCCAGCAATTAAAATATGAGGATGCTTTAATAAATCAAAAGCGACATATTGCCCATTCCTGTTCATACCAGCAATTATTCCAAGTTTAAAGTGTGCTACAATAGGCTGTATTTCGCTAAATTTATAGGTTAATTCCTTTGGCATAGACTTCTGGTAGACCTTTAAAACAAACTTTTTCAAATCTCCTTCCATTTCAATGTTTTTTCCAAAATGCTGTTGAAAAACATATTCTTTTTTCTTCACTTCCTTAGGATCCATTCCATTTAAAAGTGAAAAAGTATAGATAGTCTTTTTATCTTTTTTATCAAATTGAACACTGTGGATTTTAGGATAAATCAGGATTTCTTTATCTCCGCTTTTATATTTGTTTATTAATCCAGCATTCTTAAAAGCTTTTTTAAGTTGAGCTTTCTCATGTAACTTTGCTACCACCTCTAAAACACTCATTATTTTCATCCCCTTAAATATGAAATAAGAACCAGAAGATTATTCCAAAGGATCCAATAGGGAAAGCGAATTTTAAGAAACTTGATATGCTGCTAGCAATTCCGTTTAACCCATTGACCGCAAATATTTTTTCTGTTATTGCAAAAACAATAACAGTTCCACATGCCAAGATGAAAAGTGAAAAGGTTGGGTCGTGTAATGGAAAAAGAGCTTTTAATGTAATAGGTGGAAAAAATGAGTATATACTTGTTTGTAGAGGTGTATTTCTTTCAATGGGATGGGCTGGCCGGCTCATAAAATCCTTGAATGAAATGACCTCTATTTTGTTGTTAGAAAACATTTAATTATCCTCCTAAACCTAAGATACATCCTATAAATTCAATACAGTTTAAAATAAAATCCGACATAGGTCCTGTCATATGTGTTTCCATAATCGAAAATACATGATTAAGAGGTTTGATAATATCGCGGTCTACCTGTGTTTTTAAAGTAGCAGCATGATAATGAATGAATTGGTAAAGGTCTTCAGTAGGTTTAAATTGTTTCATTCCGGTCCATATGGAATAATCCGCAACACAATCAGCACTTTGTAGAAAATTTCCATTAGAACAAACACTATCAATCTCATGAAAATTATTTAATAAGTCATATTGTGGCTTCACTTGCCTCCATTCTGCGTTTTCGTAAATAAATTTCAACTTCTTAAAAGGGACATCTAAACCAACATTTTCTTTAATGGATTCATGCATAGTGTCGTAATTCATCATCAATATCACCTCCTTCTCCTGTTTAACAGATTCTCTTTTTGTTGATATACAAGCGTTTATCTTTGTACAAATGCATTAGTGATACTCAGATGAATCTGTTTATGAAAAGAAGTAGGTAACTAGCAGAATTCATATAGGTACTGTTTTTCTACTGTTTAGCTATCGCGTTAATACAGTGTATGGGCGAATGAACTTAAACTTGCATGTCTTTCACAAAATTAGTTGTATTTTTTTGTAAGTATTTTTTTGAAAGGGATATCAATTCCTTTAGAGAAATATAATAATAGGTGATAAATATGTTAAAAAGTAATATTGGTCCGTTAATAAAACAATCCAAATATAAGAGAGAATATTTGCAAAAGGTACTTGGAGTATCAGCAAATACACTTTCTAATTGGAGTACAGGTAAAAGCATCCCATCTTTAGAAAAGGCATTTCAGTTAGCGGAACTATTAGGGGTTCAAGTTGATGATCTTTATGATAAAGTGGAAGAAGGATGAAACCTCGATATCTTTTAGGCGTAGAATTAAAATAAAGGAGGATGATACCATGAGCAGCATTAACAAAATACGAAAAGCCTTATATGGAACAGCCAAAATATTAGGAGATGTAAACGCAGTTCAAAAAGGCACTGTAGGGAAAAGAATCGCAAGAAAAGCAGCTGGGAAAGCCACGGGGAAAATGCTTAATAAGTTATTTAAATAAACCGTCCATAAATGGGCGGTTTTAATTGTTTATTCGGACGTTCATTATCTCGCTGAACAAAATATATTCAACTTCATTAAAATCCAAAATAAGCTTTATTCTTTGCTTTATTTGGTCCACAGAATGAACAATACCAGTTATCTTCTCAACAAATCCATTGTCATACACGGTAAACTCAATGGGAATTTTATTTTCTTTAGCAAAATGTATTCGTTCCTCAAATTCCTGAATTTGATAATCGTCTAATATTGGCATCTGAATTTTCTTTTCATCAATCCACATTTGCTTTAAGCCTTCTACATGTTCAGGCATGAAGAATCCTTGCCACTTTTTTATTCCACGATCTTTAATATCCACCCTATGCACCCCTTCTATGTTTTCTAAGAGGTCCAATCGATAAAATGTTACTTATGTTGAAAGTACGAACCTGGTTTCTTGTGAAGCAATAGGCACGCAAATAATCCTCTCCAACTTTTTCAACTTTAACAATGCGTTGGGTTATCTCTCCTTTATTGGATTGATAAATCATTTCAAGCTTTTCGTCATATTCTACAGCCCTCATTAATAAACTTTTCATCGATTAGACCTCCTCAAAATACGAACTATCGTTCTTATTATATACGAACATTTGTTCCTTATTCAAGTAAAAAAATATACCAACAAATAGATTAATTGGTATAAAATAGTTGACTACTACATTATAGTGTAGTATAATATAAATATAGAAAGGAGGTGGACAAATGGTACTACTGTTAAAAATAATAGCCGTAATAACCGGCATAGCAACGATTCGAAAAGTCTGGCACGACGGAACGAAATCGAAACAAGAAGCCGAGAAATTACGACTAGAAAATCAGAAAATGAGACGTGGGGGTTAATCCCCTACTTCTCCATAACAGTATACCATAATTTATATGATTGAAAACGTAGTAAATGTATCCTTAATTATTGTTGTGGGCATTCTCTGTATAGTCTGGATAAGAAAAAAATATTGGGATAGAAGGAAGAAGTGATAATATGCACGCTATAGATTTACTTTGTAAGGAATACGGTATAACTCGCTATTCTTTATCAAAGAAAAGTGGTATAAGGGAATCGGTATTTTCAAATTTAGTCCAAAAAAATACTCCAATTGAAAACATGAAATTAGGTACACTTTTAAAAATGGCTTCTGCTCTTGATTTACCAATAGGTGTATTAATTGAAAAACTTTTGGAATATGAAAAAGCCCCTCTCGACGAATGAGAAGGGTTTTTGCTATTTATAAATAAAGGATTGAGAAAATGACAATTGAAGAGATGGTGAAAGAATTAAAAGAACCAATGAGGTCATTTGTAAAAGAATTTATTAAGGATTGCTATGAACATAGAAATGATGACGTGGACGAAAATGTGATTGAGTTATTGACGATGATAAAGAATAGGTATATAAAAAATTCCCATATCTAATGATCTGAGCTTTGGTATTCATAGACACATCTCCTTTCGACAATAACTATTACTATTTATATGAGGTTTGTATCTTTCTTCCTATATGGATAAATTCATCAAAAATAAAGGAAAATAATCCTATTTTATTGAATTGATATTTAGTATAACCATAGGGAGGGGAAGAAATGAAAAAATTATTATTGTTGCCTTTGTTGTTTATATTGTTGTTAAACGGATGTTCTAATCAAAGTTCATCGAGTGAAAATACCCAAGAAAAATGTAAAAACCCGAAAATAAAAGGGAATTTAACTACATATAATGGAGAAAAAATCTATCATGTACCAGGTGGACAATTTTATGATAAGACAAATGCGGAAGAAATGTTTTGTACAGAAGATGATGCCATAAAAGCCGGATATAGAAAAAGTGAAAGGTGATTAAATGTATTTATTTTATACGAAGCGTGAGAAAAAAATTACTTATATCTCATTACTAATAAACTCAGTTATTTTTACTATTATCGCTTATTATTTGTTTGAATTAAAAAATGACTTATTTTTACTTATTAAACTTGGCATACTTCTTTTTTCATGTCAGATTATAAGTCTTATTATGCCAGACTTCACCAAAAAGTTTTTCTTTAAAACACTACATCCTAAGGATGACATTGATGAGCTACAAAAGAAATTAAAAATGATAGAAGAAGAAATAAAAAAAGTTAAAGGATTAGATTATTATGATGATGCTTCTTATAAATAGTGCTCCTATCTTTAATGAATAGGTATTATTTTTATAGACAGTGGTTTAGGAGAGATTTTATTAAATGAATATGAATATAGATATGACAATACTTTTTGTAGCAATTATTGGACTAATTATAATCTATACCCACGAATTCAAAATGAAAAAGGAGCAGAAACTTGAGCAGAGACTTAAACAGGAAAGGGAACTTAAACTAAGAAAATCAGGTATTTTTGAAGTTGATAATATGTCTGGTGAGATGTTTGAAGAGTTTCTAAAAACCTTATTACAGACGAGAGGTTTCAATGTTAGCCTGACAAAAGCAACGGGTGATTACGGCGCTGACCTTATTCTTTCAACTCCAGAAAAGACTATTGTTGTACAAGCAAAACGGTATAAAAATAAAGTGGGTGTAAAAGCTGTTCAGGAAATTGTTTCAGCTAAAAATCATTATGGTGCTGATGAGTGTTGGGTGATTACAAATAACTACTTTACTGAACCGGCTAAGAAATTGGGATTCTCCAATGAAGTGTTTTTAATTGATCGAGACCGTTTAATAGATTGGATATTAGATGAGAAAAATGAACCTCAAATCATTTAAACCTGAACTAATAAGTGTAAGACATAAAAAATTATGCCCCTCTCCATTAAGAGAAGGGCTTTAGATATGTAAATTATTAATTATAATCTTTATTAAAATCTTCGTAATAACTACTATCTAGTATCATACTATCAAGTTCTCGGTTTTCAATAAATCTAGTAAAATTAATAGTCGGTAATATCAAGGGGTTATGTCTACTTTTACTTGTAATATCAGTTAAAGCAGACCTTACGTAAGGAAATAATATTGCACAACCGTTTACTAGCTTAAATGTAGAAATATCATCTATTTCGTGTTGTTCCGCATCCTCAACTTTTAATGTATAAAACCCTCTTACTACTACCTCTGCATTAAACGGAAGGCTATTATCTCCATCCTCGTCAATTATTCTAACTCCCATGATAATATTAAATTTTGAACTATCATTTTCTTTCTCTGCTAATTTAATAAAAAATTCAGGTGAGAGTTTTGTATAGTCATGATTCATATTACCGCTACTTTTTTCATAACTCATATTGTCTATTTGAAATCCTTCAAATGACATAATTCCTTGTACCATCTTACTGCACCTCATATTTATGCAACAATTTTTGAATCAGTATCATTAAAAATAAGCATGTCTTTTGTTAAATCACCCATTAGTACATATCTAACTGAACTTTTGTTTTCCCAGGTCATACTATCAACTTCAGGTATTTTTGTCCACTTCTCATTTGAGACAACAATTCCTAAAGCTTCTTGAAACCTGTTTTTTGGGATTACCTCTACAGTTCCATTTGAACGAAGGATACTTGGTTGAGTTTGTGCTTCATTATATTCTAATCCGTATCTTGCAGCAGCTTCTTTAATAATTGTTTGTAGGTCTCTTTTCATTATAATTCACTCCCTAACTAAACCTTATGTTTGCAGGATATCTATACTTATCATTAGGATATTCAACTTCCATAGTTTTAACACAATTATTATTTCGTATACATATCTGAGTTTCTTTATACCTAATGTTAAGTGGAAAAACATTTTTATCAAACCAATGAGTATTAACTGCTCCATAACTAGGCTTAAATTGAGGTTCAAACGTTTTAATTATTACATTCCATCCATAAACCTCAGCAAGTATATCAATTACTGTACACATATTTATGTGCTCATCTTCTGTAAATTGAACATGCTTTAGTTCGTCATACAAATCATTAATACGGCTAAAGAAAATATCAATTTCTTCAGGATTGTCTAAATTCAACACTTTTTCTTTTTTTTCATTAATTAAAGCTTTTATGATAACTAATATGTTACCTTTTCCTTTTTTTTTGGGATCTGTCTCGGAATTTCGATTAATAAACCAATGAGCTAATTTTTTTTCCGTATAAAAATATGTACCTTGTCCAAGCCAATGATTTGGACGAAATTCTGGTTGAAAACCATCATTAAGGATATTTTGTACGTGCTCCTCGAAGGTTCCGTGATATCCAACAATTTCTAACTCGCTAGTCATTTTAAAACATCCCTACTAGTTTATAAGGCTATTATTATTAAAACTATGTATCGGTACATCTATAAATAAAAATCTATATATTTATATATAACATAACTATAAACTAAATAGATAAATTTTGTAAAAAAAAATTACTTGTTTTAAATATTTTTTTGTTTTTTCTAATATTTATTTCTTTCGAAACGAGAAATTACTGAAAAAGAGGAGCACTAATCACGCTCCTTTTTCCATTAAAAAACCCCAATGGCAGTTTTAATCTGGGATGAATAATATATTGTGTAGTGACAATCAAAATATTCTATTTCACCCGTAGTCTTTGACCAGGGAAAATAATATCTGATTTCAACTTATTCAAGGATTTAATCTTTGAAACGGTGGTTTTATTATTTTTGGCAATAATCCACAAACAATCGCCTTTTACGACTGTATGGTATTTTGTTGTGCTTGATGCTCCACTAACTGTTCCGGTAATTTTAATCTTTTGGCCAACTCTTATAAGATTAATATTTTTCATTTTATTTAGAGACTTCAATTTGGTAACAGATGTTTTAAACTTTTTAGCTATTCCACTAAGTGTATCTCCACGTTTTACTATATAAGTAGTTGTTTTCGTAGGTGCTGCAGTTGTTCCAGAAGTAGTCAATTTACTATTACCAATGTTCACTTTTGCAGGCTTTAACCCACTTTGAAGCTTGGAAAGCAAGGCAAGATTTTGTGCTGATGTACCTGTATAATCGGTAATCCCATATTTATTTGCTAGTGCTTTACGATCCGTAAAAGACGATTTCATTCCTTTAGATTTCAAGTAATCTACTAAAGAAGGTGATTTAATCGTACCAACCTTATCTGTCACCTTTTGAGTGGATTTCGTCTTGGTACTATATTTCCCTGCATAATCCTCCGAAACATCAAAATTACCGTAACTATTCATTCCAATAAAACGATAATCAGATGCCCACTGCCATGCTCCTTTCCCATTTGAAAACTGCGCTGTAGGTTTACCCTTTTGTGGGTTAGATGGATAAGAAGCTAACCACGGTTTATTGATAATTAATGATCCTGGATACAAGTAATGATTATAAAAATAAGACCCAGTATACAAGTCCACGCGTGTATATCCAAGTCTTTTCATTTCTGAAATAAAGGCATTTGTATATCCGGTTAGACTTGCTGCACTTTTTGAAAGATTGGTAGCTTCAACATCCACTACAACATATCCATCTTTTGCTTTATCGAATCCTACAAGTTTCAGCTTTTTATCAAACCATTGTGCTTCTGCCTTTGCTGATGCTACGCTTTTAAAGCGTGCAAAATGATAAGCATTGACGATTAAGCCAGCTTGTTTTGCATTCGCAATATTTACGGATGCTGCAGGATCCACATAATATTCTCCCTCAGAAACCTTCACTACAACACCTTGAACGTTTCCGGATTTTATAGTCTGATAGAATGCTAATGGCAACCCTTTTTCAGCGTTGTGATGGGAAACATCTATGAAATCAATATCTGGCTGTTCAGCAAATGCACTTAAACCAAAAGAAAAAGCTAGTCCTAAGCTAAGGACTAGCGAAATAGCACTTATTTTTAATTTCTTCAATTCTTTCATCCCCTTAATTTATATTTATTTTTCTCCTTTATTGTCACTGCTTTGTTGAATCACTTGTAATTTTTCAACGATAATAGCTGGTACTTTCAATCCGAGTTGGGCACAGTTCTCTAATATAGATAGAACTTCGTTTGCTATATAAAAAATGACCGTAGCATAAGCTACAGCCCCATTTAGACCTAATATTTTATCAATGATATTAGCAGCAATGATAATTCCAAATATGCCAATCTTACGGGCATATCCAAACAGTGCATTACGGCTTCGTAATCGTTTTTCTTTCCATGCTCTTAGTATACCTGTGACTACATCTAAAAACATTGCAATCACCAACAAATCTAAAAATTTTACTGTCCCAAATAAATACAATTTAACAATTTCTAAACTAATCATTTTATCCATCTCCATTTTTTTAAATAAAAAAGTCTTATGCGGCTTGTTCTGTTTGTAATTTATTTATTACTTCATTCACAATAAGAGTCTTTAACTGATTAGTATCGCCACCAGCTGACATGTATTGTTCTTTTGTGACTTCCACATATCCAGAAAGGTTAAAAGTAGCACCAGAACTTATAAAGTTTAAATTAACTCCTGTAAAATCTTCATCATAACTATTACCAAATACAAAATTAATGCCTGTTAATGTGATTTTCATTTTTCATCAGCTCCATTATTTTAATTTAAAATCCATCTTAACTTTCAAAAAAACTTTTCATTGTCATCAAATCCTTTCTTAAAGGATTAAAAATACCTCCTGTCGAAATATGGTATCGAAGGAGGTGAAGATCATAATGCAAATGAAAATAGTTACTGGTTACGAAAATAGTTTAGATTTAGTAACAAAAGAAGTAATTGAACAACGAGCAGACTATATTAATTACAAACTTACTTATCCAAACGGGTTAATTTTGGAATTTAAAATTGATGGTGAAGAAGTGAATGTTATTCCAAATAAACCACTCAAGGAAGTATCTCCGGGTGTTTATAAGCCTGTAATTTGATTTGCTTTAATAATGATGGATGTGGGCGTTACAGTGACTTCTGTTTCGCCCACCTTTGTAATTATCTTATTTTTCTCTTTAATAATTTCACTCTTTTTATACATTATTCATCAGCTCCTTCAAATTGTTCGCAGAGATAGTCATATATCACTGCATCTTGACCTTGCCATTCCTTATCACAATTTAACAATATATCTTTCACTGTTTTTAGCATTCCTTGTGCATCGCCACCTTCAAAGACTCTTTCCTCTTCATAAAGTTCCGTGCGATCTTTAGCAAATGCATCTAAATCTTTGACATCCCATTTGGTTCCATTCTCTATGGTTTTTGGTTCTCCTTTTTCATCAAGGTAACAATGCTCTTTTAATAATTCTTTTTCTTGCTCTGCAAAGTCCTTTAGTTTCTCTTCTAAGGCCTTGATAAATTGTGTACGGTGACGGGACTGTTTTCCTTTTAAAGACAAATTAAAAAGCAGGTTGATAGCCTGCCCTAGTTTCTGATTTTCAATTTTTACTTGCATATTATGCTGCCTCCAATTTTTGTTTAATATTTGCCATTTCCATTTCAAGATTAGCTATCTTTAAAATTAGGTTTTCATTTTGTTCTCTTAATATATTTAATTCTTCAGAGTGATTATCTGTCACTGCAGCGAGTTCTTGCACTCCTTTCCACAAATAAGCAGAAAAAGCATATAGTTCGATAGAGTCACCTGCTTGGCCATGTAAAATTCTCGGAGTTTCATCAACCATAACTCCCAACCTTTTGAATGCATCCGGTTCTTCCCATTTATATCGGTAAGTATAAACTTTCCCATTTTTGATATCCCCAAGAACACTTCTTGTAAATTCAACAATATCATCCTTAGTTTCTCTGGTTGAACTTGGTGGTAAAAATGAGTTTGCTCTGATGTTAACATAGTTAGAAGCCTGTGAAGGTGCAGTAGCACGAATCTCTGAACCTTGTAAATAGACAATACTTGTGTTATCGCCAGCACGTAAAACTACATAACCTCTAGCAGTAGTGAAAACTCCATTTCCATTATCATAACCAGCGAAACTAGTCCCCCCTGCCATTATATTCTTTGCGGATACAGTACCACCATTTGAATCAGCATATATAGTTACATACCCATCTCTTGTTGACCCATTAAAATGTTCCAATTCGATTTGAGCAGTTGAGTAAATTCTGACCCTACTTGCAATAGAGCCGTTATATTGTCTTAGGGTTCTGAATTCATCTGTATATACTTCCGTATAATTAATGTTTGGATTACCATCTAGAACTTGCTTTAATTTCATAGATGAATCCTGTAGAACCATTGTATTGGTACCATTGTAATACGGATTATCTGCCGGTGCTGTTGAATTAAACGTAGCTCCGTTGATTGTAATACCTGTTAAAGTACCCGTGGAAATACTAGCAGCATCCAAATTGATTACTTTTACTTTATTAGCATCCAATGTTCCTGTTGTCAGCTTCGTTGCACTAACGTTTTGTATCATTGCATCCTTAATAACCGCATTGTCAATCGTTGTTTGACCAGTTATGTGAACTTTCTTTCCATCTATAAGAATGCCTTCAGTTGATATATTAATCTGATTCACAACATCATTCTTTTTTACTCTTAAATTAATGTCATTTGCTAATTGAGTAATTTGGGATTGAGTTGCTTGATCCTCTGGAGCTGGTGTCCAATCAGTAGCTTTGTTACCTTTTTCCAATTTTATTCCTGTTACATCGGCAGAACAAAAACCACTTGACGTTGCTTGTCCTACATAAACTCCTGTAAAACTATCTTTCGCCGTAAATTTATGGGAGATTCTAATCCATTTGCCTATCATATTGGTAACATCGTATGTTGTACGAGTCCAACCGAATGCTCCATTGCCTTCCTGTACTTCAACTAAACCTGTACCATTAGTGACTCTTATCCAAGCTGTTAATATATAAGTCTCATCTTTTATCACACTTACATTATCTTGGGCATATCCCCACTCTCCAGTAGAGTCTGCACTGAAATAGAAACCGGTTGTAAAACCTGCAAGATCAGTAATAGTTGTTGTGCGTCTTGTGCCAGTAGCAGAACCCCAATTTCTCCAGTTAGTTAAACCATCCGCAAAATTCGAGTTTAGTACTAAATTACGTCCACCCAAATTATCTAAATCATTTCTTACAGACGTAATCGTACTCTGCAAACTTTTACTCGTCTGTGTAAGGGTACTGATATTTCCCTCTGCGTCTGTCATTCTAGTTTGAAGAGCGTTTGCTAATTGTGTAACGGTTGAAATATTACCTTTATTATCGCTAACTTGTGTCTGTAAACCATTTACGGTTTGGGTTAATGAGCTTACATTTCCTTCTGTATTTGAAATTCTAGTTGCAAAACTATTTGCAGTTTGTTGTAAAGTACTTACATTTCCCTCAGTTGTTGAAATTCTAGATGTGAGGCTGGAAGTTGTCTGTACTATCGCTGAAATATCTCCAGTATTTTCATCTACTTTTACACTTAATGCATTAGCAGTATCAATCGCGTCACCAGCATTTTTTAAAGCGTCTTGAGCATTATCAAAAGCAGATTGAGCTTGATTAATGGCTGATTGTGCATTTTGCGTTGCTGCGTTAGCAGTATTAACTGCACTATTCGCTTGATTAATTGCACTCTGAGCATCGGCTTGAGCTTTTGAGATAGCATTATTAATTGAGGTATTATCAACATCTGTAACCCACTTGGTTCCATCCCAATGTTTAATTGCAATAACAATTCCATTATCATCTTCTACAAACCAGTTATCACCTGGCTTTGGGTTTTGTGGTTCAATAGAACCATAATAATTCGTGCTTTTACCGTCAGCACTTTGTAAAGCCACCGTAGCTGTTTGATTTGCTGCATTTGCTGTCTTTTCCGCATTATTTGCAGTTTCTTGTGCTTGTCCAGCCGTTTCCTCTGCTCCTTTTGCAACTTTAGAAGAATTAGTAAAAGGGATATCAACGCTCCCCATGATTGCCATTATGTCCCACCTCCTCGCTTATGCTCATCGATACGGAAAAGTTGATTAGTACGTTGGTTACTTTCCACATCTTCATTCCCAAAAGCGAAACCTTGTATCAACCATTTCTTCCCGTTGGAGTCGTAATAATAGCTTATTGTTTCCGGCTCGTTATGATTGTTAATTTCTTCAATGGTTCCTTTATCAAGCGTATAAACAATTCGATAAACCAGCGACTTAGAACGGATATCAAAACAATATAAACACCGTTGGTCCTCTCCGGTGGAACTTCCACTTGTAAAATAAACATAGGGGAAATCTAAACAAGCTGACTGATAAGTTTGTTCGGTGCCGAAATAATTAATATCGCTACCTTTTGCCGTATACACCGGCTTATAGATGTGATTTAATACATCTGATTTTTTACAAACGTAAAATGTTGGATCAGCTTTTCCACCAACAAAAAGGACGTACCCATTTCGTACGTCCAAGTTCGTTCGTAATTCTTCATTTACAGATAATAAATCAACAATGCTGCTGTCTCCCCATTTTAAAATCTTATTCGCTTGGTATTTATACTTAACAATATGCCACTTATTGTTGTTGTCACGATAATAAGACCATATCCACATTTGACCGTCCACGTATTCCATGCCAAAATGGGCACCATGTCCACCGTTTATGGCCCACATCCTATCTTTGATAGCTCCGGTTAGGTCTGTTCTTGTGATTAAATAGGAAGATACGGCATCCCCATTTTTGGGACCTGTATAGCCTTGTGACCAATAAATATCACCATGCACATCATCAACCTGGGCATATTGAGCAACACCTTTTGTGAAGTCATCCCATCCATCCGGAGGATCCATTTGTAAAGTGGCAAAATAAGCTGCATCTTCTTCCGTTGCAAAAATGATTGGATCCGATAGTCCATCGTCCACTTGGCATCGAATGGTTGAATTTGCAACCTCTGAACCAACTGTGATGATATTTCCAATCCCTATATGGGAATTTTCCCAGGCAGTATCATGGGAACCATCAGAATTTATTTTTTGCCAAACAAACTTATCATTACTGATTTGAGAAGTAATTTCTTCTGTACCGTAATAAACACGGATAATAATTCGTTTTTCGGTATCATCAGCAAAATCCGTTCCATCCGGTGTAAAATACTCTATTTTATACGACTTTGCCTTTTGTGCTTCTTGATATGCCTGGGAAGCTTTGGATCTCAGTTCCCATATGTCTGCAGGAGTAACAGCGACAATTTCAATAAATTCACCAAGTATTACTTTGTTATTGGTAGGATTAGCTTCTGACTCGTCTAATTGAATCACCCTTGCTGCAATGGTTAATTCCGGTTGCATAGAAAAATCCACTACTTGAAAGTGATCACCTAAGTTCGGTTTATATCCTAAATAAGCCACATCAACATTGTAGTTATATTTTGGGTGATTAAATTTCTCTAATTGCGCTTTTCCCCAATCCAAAAGCCCCGAAGGATTAAGGATTTGGTCATTTACCACATACCCTTCTAAATATGGGCCACCATTGTTGTATAAATCGTTGGCGTCTTCATCGACGATGTATTCACGACCATTATTAACACTGGCAATGGTGACAACCTCGTTTTTACTATTAGTGCCACCATACACAAAAAGTTTGGTGTACATTTCTTGGTCGCTACCGGTTCGAGTCAGTCCTAATAAGTCATGACTATATTCCACCCGATATCCTAGCGATTCTCCAAGCTCTTCCACAATGTCGACTAATTTACGAACAATTTTTCCATTGTATACCTGGACATAGGCTCTAATCTCCACGCTAAATTGACTGGTGAGTTGGTCTAACCAATATTGAGCATTATTCCCTGCGCTAAATTCTAAAGATTTTACCCCACCGAAGAAGTCATTATTCCCTATTTCCCATCCAGACTGCTGCAGGATGTATTCAAATGCTGTTTGGCTGTTTGCTGCACTAAAAGTTTTAGGTTGTACGATTTTATGTGTCAGGTCCCATGCTAATAGATTAATAGCTTGTACTGTTTTCACGTGAGTGGAACCAATAGCATCGTCTTCCCATTCTGTTATTCGGAAACAATAAAAAAAGCCATCATCTGCTTGTTTTAGAAGGTGATAGCCTTGCGTCATATATTCTGTTTCGCGATATCCGTAAGGTACGCTAATTTGAAGAGTATCAGACCATATTTTTCCCTGGTCATCTGCAATTTTCACCGAACGTAAATCATCATAAAATTTACATCCTTTTCCGTTTAAATCGAGCACACCGCAAACATTTAGATGGGAATCTAATATTGTATACAAGCTATCACCTCCTAGTTCTTAGTTGGTCGATACTCCACGTACCAATCTGCTTCGTCTAAATTTGGTTCAAACGCAAAGGTCTTTAAAATTCCACCTTGCATGATGGGAAATTCCGAACCAATATAAAAATTCTGCATGAATGGAGCACCGTTTTTATAAACCGTATGATCCTCACTATTGATCTTTATTTCATCCCCATTATGGGCAATGATAGTTGGTTCCGTAACAGCGTTGTTCCCGCCATCGATAATATTCCAGACTTTCACATCAGCTAAGCCCATATTATTATTTTTGTAGCTTTTAGGCGGCTTGGCTGCATCTTCAGAAATATCCATTTTGGCAGTATAAAAAGCTACTCCAGCTAACTTCTTGTTGGAATACTTATTACTAGTATCCGTCCAATTTACAATTATCGGCTTATCCCACAATGGATTAGAGTTTGAGTCCAACTTGAGTATATATACTTGATATTTGTTCCCGATTTTTTGAAGACGTAAGTACCCATAAAAATTGGTATAGGTGGATGTAGAAGTATCTTCATCCAATTTAACCGTCTTCCATTGCTGAACGGTTTTTTTCTTTCCCTTTGAAGTAACCGTTTTAGTACCATTCCCAAGCTTAACTGTTTTGGTGGTCTTTTTGCCTTTTTTCACTTTCCCCACACCAGCATAAATTTCTTTGAAGCTTGAGGAGGTTCCAATTTGAAACTGAACGGCAACTTCCTCACTATTACTAGCATCTTTCAGCATGATTTTACCGATTCTTGCTCCATTTTCATCTAGTAAATATAATTCTACTTTTCCGTGGGCACGTGGATAATATTGATAGTTATACATTCTTATCAATAATCTCCAGTCATCATAAGCATTAGGCAACCATTGTTGTCTAACTGGGCCATGCCATTTTTTATTGTTTGTTGCCGGTCCAAAGTCAGATGCCCCATTCGAGTCTAATCCTACTTTCAATGCATTGCCTGTTGACTTCATTGTTCCAGAAGGTATACCGTTTTCGATTTGAAAGGTAAGATTATCCTTCGTAATTTCAGTCCACGTGGCCAATGTACTACAAGGGTCATGAAGGACTAAAGGCTCTTTATTTATTGGAGAGTCCCCTGTGTCTGGATCAACATCTGCACCAATATAAACGTAATTACCATCTTGATCTGTGATAGCAATTTTTGTTACATCTTTTTTCGGTAAGCAAGTAAAAATGGGATAGCATTCTGCCGTCCCTTTTGGCGTGATATTGATAGGATTTTCATCCAAACTGAAGCTCTCATATTCTCCGTATGCCTTTGGGTCGCTGCAAGAAAAGGTTAAAGTACATGTTGCCCAATGTGAACCTTCCCTTAATCGCTCAGGAGTGCTTATTCCAGCGAAATGACCGTAATAAGTAAAGTCGGACTCATCACTAAAAATCATTGGATACTCTCCATCTCCAAAAGTCATGCACAGGTCTGTTAGTTGTGCAATCTTTTGAACACGCTCTTGCTCCGATTTAGCTTTAATGGTTATATCGATTTCAAATATTTTTTGACCATATGAGTTTCCAAGGAAGATTTTCCCTACCATTCCTGGGACATCTTGCGTATTTTCCGTAACTTCTGGAAGAATAGGTCTTTTAATCTGATTAACAATTAAATCAAGATCTTGTCTGGAGTCTACACCACAAAAATTAAAGGTGATTTCGGTCATGTTGATGTAACCCCCTTAAAGAAATTTCTTGTTCTATCTTGCTTGTCTTTTTCTTTTTTATTTGCATCGTAAATTTGCTTAGAACCTATATAAACATTCGAATCCTTTTCTAAAATTGCCGTTAAAAGTTGAATCATTTTGCCTTGTTGGTCAATTTGTTCTTGCATTTTAGTAATCACTAATGAATTATCATTTTGAATTGCGACGGATCCGCTAGGTACTCCTAATATACGTTGAGTCGCAGATAATATTTGCATCGCCCTAGATCGTTTGGCTTTATCCAACGGAATAATCGCTTCCGGTTTGTTTCTTTCTGCGATGTGTGCTAGTTGCGCCTTGGTAACAATACCACCATTTGCATAGCCATGCCCTTCACCAAGTCCAGATAAATTAGAACCATATCGCTTCTTTGCATAATTTAAAGCAGCCAACAAATTGTCAAAGCCATTCCATATGTTATTGTGACCTGGGAACTTATAAGCATTAAAGGTAGAGTCAATTGTTTGCATTAAACCTTTTGAAGGATGTCCAGCTTTAGCATTACTATCCCATAAATTAATCGCCTTTGGATTTCCTCCAGATTCACTTTTGATTTGTCTTAACACTTTATCTACTAAAGAGGAAGATAAACCGTTCATCTCTAACGCTCTAAGAACATAGGGCCGCCATCTTTCCACACCGGAACCGCCTGGATTATCTGCAAAAAGATACTTTTTAATAAAACTAGTTACACTTTCTTTTACGGTCGAAATAGCACCTTTTACAATTCCTAATGTTGTACCGGATAGATTGTCGATATTAGTAAACTTTGAAATCGCTAAACTTACTAATTTAGATGGATGGGAAGCATATTCCCAAAAGTTTTTCGCAATATCGACAGTTTTAGATGTAACCTTCTTTAGACCATCCCAAGCACTTTCTAACCACCCTGTGCCGTCTTTATATTTTGGGAGTAAAGATATAAGTTTTTCTGTTGCGTTACCGTTTAAAACGCTTGAACCTTTTGGCAAATCAATTAATGTATCACGATTAGGTGAGAGGAATGTTCTCCCATTTGGTAGCTGGATAAGTTCCTCTTTACCACCATCACCAACAATCGCAGGTCCTCCTGGATGGTTATTGGTACCTTTTGCATATTGAGGAACATCCCATTTTGGAATCCTTAGCTTTTTAGGAGCATGTACTTTATCAAGAATCCAGTTGATTCCTTTTCCAATTCCATTTACACCTTTTCCAAGTCCGCGTAACATGGCATTACCGACGTAAAGTGCTGCCTTTTTTAAAGCACCGGCACCTTTCTTTAATCCGTCTGCCATCTTGCCAGGTAATTTTTTAAAGATGCCTTCAATCCAATCAATAGGTTTGGAAAAGATATTTTTAATGGCCTTCCACATTTTTGAGAAGCCTTCTTTAAATAACTTAATGAACAACTTTGCACTTTTAAAGATTTTCCCGAAAAATCCGAGTTCTAAAGCATTAATTAAAACTTTAAAAGCACCTTTGAAAATGTCCTTTAAGCCTTCCCATACTTTCTTCCAGTTTCCCGTAAACAAACCACCGAAAACTTTTAGAACACCCATGATAATGGTTAAGGCTCCGGATATAATATTTTTTATATTATTAAAGACCGATTTAATTAAAGGAGATAAGATTTTCATTAGGTTTTGAAAAGCCTGGATGATCATGGTTCCATTTTCATCCCAAAACTTTTTCAGTACAGATAGCTGAGATTTGATAAAAGACAGGATGCCATTAAAAATGGATTTAATTTTATCCGTACCGACAATAAAAGCTTGAATGGTTTGATCTGAAAAACCTAATTTCTTTAATAAACTTGCGCCGCCAGCATAATCACCACTAAACATCTGTTTAAATGCTTTTAGGCTCCCAGTTACTTTAGGAAGAATCTTAGAACCGATATTTAATAAATGATCTCCTACTGGTTTTATGGTGTTCTGGAAGTCTCTCCATGCTTGTTTCCACTTACTTATAGGTGTATCGGTTAATGCTTTACCTGCTTTTTTTGTGGCGCCTGTTACATTATCGTAGGCATGGTTGACATTATTTAAGGATTCGATGACCTTCATGGCATTATCTTCGCCAAGAGCAGACCACACTGTGGAAGCAATAGAAAGTTTCTGTTGCTCGTTTTTCATTCCTTTAAGGTCATTTATAGCAGAATTAAAGACATCCTTTGTCGTGGCTTTACCCTTTTTATATTGGTTAAATAGATTTTGAGTATCTGAGGAAAAACTTTTAATATTTTTGGAGAATCGTCCATCCGTTAGCGAGATACCAAATTCTTTTACGAAATCATTTACCTTATCAAAATTATAAGCTCCAGATTTTAAGCCGTTTTCGAGAATGCTGAAGGTATCTTTAATAGAAAAGCCATTTTGTGCCCATAACTGGCTGTATTCAGCCATGTTATCTTCTAACTCGTGAGACTTGTTTAATCCTCGCTGAGCACCTTTGACCATATAGTCAAAAGCTTCATTAGCACTGATACCAAAATTAGTCATGATAGCATTAATCCCGCGTAGAGATTCATCAAAGTCCGCGCCAGTAATTTTGGTAAGAGTAAAAGCTTTCTCTGTGATACCTTTTAGCTGACTATCATCGATACCTTGGAGGTTTTGTTTAATTTTAATTACCGCTTCCGCTACTTCATCTGTGCTTTCTCCAAAACCATCCGCCCACACTTGTCCAACAATTTTCCCTTGTTTCTTGGCTTCTTTCACTGTGGCTCCAGTCATTGCCTGGATTTTTCCTTCTATTTCATCCATTTCTGCACTAAACTTTGTACTAAAAATGCCTAATGCAGCAATGGGCGCAGCAAACATTCCAGCTAATGATTTAGAAAAACCACCAATTTTTTTTATCGCTCCACCAAATTGGCCACCTAGGGATTTTAATTTATTTCCAAATTTGCTTGTTCCCTTTTCGAGTTCTCTTAAACGCTGATTGGACCTATTCAGTTCATTTTCCCAATTAGCTTGAACTCTGATTGCGTTATTAAGTTTATTAGCCAAGTTTTGAGCTTCTTTTGTATTTTCTTTCCCTAATCGGACATATTCCTCATATTTTTCTTTTAAAACGTCTATTTTTTGCTGATTTGCCCTCATGGACTGAGATAAACCATCAATCCGAACTCTTAGACGGTCATATTCTGTAGCAGAATCACCTAAAACAGCCAAGTTAGCTCTCATAGCTGATTGTGCTGTTTTAATTTGTCTTTGGATGACATCCATGTTCCTTGAGAATCTTGTGCCATCTAAACTTAAATTAATGACCATATTCCCTAAAGGTCTTCCGTTTTGACTTCCAGCCATTTTCTCACCTTCCTTTCATAAGAAGAGTACAGGGTAAAGCAAAAAAGCCTTACCCAATGAAAGGCAAGGCTTAAATTCGTTTGAAAAATTCTTCTATATCTTCTTCCTGTTCAGATGGATCCATTAATTCGAGGAAAAAATTAATATCCATTGAGTCAATATCATTTAGTTTCCACCCTGCTTGTAGTAACTCCTGGTACGTCCCTTTAAGATTGTTATAAGAATCTTGAAAGGTTATTTTGCCACCGTTCTTAGATTGGCTTCCTGTTCCTTTTTTTTAGCTTCACCGCCCAAAAGTTGGTCCATAATACCCTCTAACACTTTTGACAGTTGGTCGGCAGCAATACCATCTAGGATACTATCGAAAGTGACACGATCATCATTAAAACAATCAGCAACAATGGTGATTAACTCGTCCAATTGCTCAAGTTCTGACAATTCTTCTGTTTCGACTTTGGTATAAAATTGCACGGCCTTTCGCAAATTACGGGCAGATACAAAGGTTTGGGTAATTGTTTCTTTTTTCTTCTTTTCGGGATTATATAATTCTATTTTTAACATTTTTTCTCCCCCTATTAAGCAGCAGTATATCCTGGGAATACGAACGTTTTGAACGCTTCCTCGGTAAAGCTTTGTGTGCTTGTACGACCTTTAGCATAAACAAGAGCATCACTAGAACGTGCTACAAAGTTGCCGGTAATGGTATCTGTTTGCAGCTCTTTACCTTTATCCTCACCAGTAGCAAGGTTAACTTCGTCGTAAGAGAAAACTCCTTTTAGTAACGAAATGTAAATGGTATCATTCTTTGTCCCTTTTGATTCTAAAATGACTGCAACATATGGTGGAGTAGTATTCGCTCCGATTTTTGCGATTCCATTCTCCACTTTTGCACCAGTAATTTCATTCAATACATCTTCTGGAATATCCGCGATATTTAATTCTAGTGTAGGCTGTCCAGTCCCGCTGGCATCCACATAAAATGGAACATCAGAAGCCCATACCGTGTTCATTGGTGCGCCTAATCCACTGACTTTTGCAGAGATAGTACCACCTTCTTGTGCATCTAAAACATGTACTTTTGTAATGGTTTCCGTTTCATCAAAAATTCCTATATGAACCTTTTGAAATCCTAATGTAGCCATTATATTGACCCCTCTCTAATTAAAATCAATTTGTTGGGTAGTTCGATAACGTCGATACATGCGAGGAGTATTATTAAAATCAGGATCGCTATCGATACCGCCGCTATATTGTGCCCATTCATTTTGTGCCATGAGTTTGTCCATTACAGTTTGTATTTGTTCCAGTGTCTTGCTGGTAGAAGCCCATACATCTACTTGAACACTACATACAAAGGAAAAAGGCATATCAGACGCAAAACCCTCTTGATAGTCACTAATTTCATTTATACGAACAATGGGAAGATGTTCGATTTGATGATACTCCTCTGGTACATACAATTTAAAAATCATATCTGGATTGATAATGCTTGTAATTTCAGAAGCATTCATTAAAAGACCATACACAACGTTTATTGGTAGTTTCATAACCCAAACCCTCGCCTTAATTCTGTTTCTACGATTTGTAGAATTTCATTTCTCATTTCCTCTTCCGTTCGTTGTATAAATCCTTGAGGACGCTGTTTTATCGTCCCCATTTCAACAAAATGAGCGCGCCAGGCAGTATCTTTTCCAAATCCTACAGTGACTTCTCCATCTTTTACACCGGAAACTCGAACATCATCTCTCATATGTTCGTCCGTTTTACCATCTACAGGAGTATTTTCTTGTAATCTTTGAGCTAGTCTTTTTCCAGCTTCTTTTAATGCTCTATTTCGTACTTTTGTCTGTTCGATGGCTAATCTTCTTAAATTATCATTTATTCGTGTTGTTGAAACATCCACACTCATTAGGACACCGCCTTTGCAGTAATCCGAACTAGTTCTTCACTAGGTCTTAGATCGATAGAAATAATGGAATATTTCTTTTCCTTGAATCGAATTTTCATGGAATTATCTATTTTTTCTTCCATTTGTGCAGCAACATTAAAAAAAACCGTATCTTCATATACCGTTCCAATGGATGCTGTTTTATCCTGGACACTTTGCGTAAAAAATTCTGACCAGCAAGAAAATAAAATTACATCTTGTTTAACGAAGTCACCGCCATCATCTTTTTTGGTAACTGTTTTGAAAAAGGAGATTCTTCGATTTAAACGATTAACCAGTTGTTTGGCCATCCGAAATATCCTCCCATTTCAACTTTAGAATTGCATCACGTATTCCGAAAGATAATGGTTTAGACAAAATGTCGTTTGAATCGTCTGAACCAGTTCTATTCGAATACCAATGGGAAACAAGCATTAAAATAGCGCGGTCATATACTAATGACTCGCGCTCTTTAACACCCGATTTTAATAATTCTTCTTTAGCACTTTGAATTAAAAAGTCTATTAACGTATCTTCATCGTCCCAATCAACTTTCAGCCATTGTTTTGCCAATTCAGTGGTTACCGCCATTAGCTACCACTCGTGCTAGGTTGAGTTGTTAAGCTAATTTCGGAGCTTTTTGCGGATTCTCCGCTTACATTTACGGCTGAAACTTGAAATTGATACGTTGTATCACCTGTTAATCCTGTATCTTTATAGGAATTTGTAGAGGATGTTCCTACTTCTATTCCATTTCGATAAATTTTATAAGAGTCTGCCCCATCTACGGCATCCCACGTTAAATTAGCTTGCGTAATGGTAGTAGTGCCAGCTAGATTTTGGGGCGAATTAGGGTGTCGCAGTTACTTTTGCAATACGGAATGCTGATTTTAGCTTAATTTGGTGGTCGAACCATGCAGTAACAACGAATTGCTCAATACCTGTTTTAACATCTTTATCACGGTCATAAAGAGCATTAAGATCATAGTTGAAATGTGAGTAACTAAAATCTCCGACAACAGGATATACTGCAGAATCACAGAAGATAACTGGCTTTCCGATAATTTGTTCTGGTTGAGCAGTATAAAGTGTTGCATTACCATTTGCCAAGGTCTTAATAATCTTTAGATAATCAGTAAATGCCATAACCACTTTAGCGTTTTGACGATAATCCTCATGTAAATCTGCAATTGCTGTTGTAATAGCTTCATATAAATCGGACCCTGTAACTTCTTTTACTCCTATATAATTGTCAGAAGACGGAGTATAGAAACTCATATGCTCTTCTCCGGACTTTGGAGATGTTGCAAATGCGACCTTCTTTTCTTTAGCTGCTACACCAGATTCTAGTGCTTTATCTACGTAGGATACCAAATTAGCATCTGAACCATTTAATACAGTTTCAGAAATACCTGCAAATACTTTAAATTTGTGACGTCCAAATGTTACAACATCACCTGTTGCCTTTAATTCCTTTGCTGTTTCTGTATCTGCAATAAAATCATCATCATCTAATGTGAAATCTAACTTTGGAATTTCTAAATTTGTAATTTGAGTTACAGCAGAATTCCCTCTCAATGGGTTTTTTACTGTCGGCTCCATTAAAATATCATTTGAAACCGTCTTAGGTAAAAACTTATTACCTCCAGTAGTGTCATTATCACCTAACACTTGGAACACTTCTTTCGAAACTGCTTGTTTTTGCATTGTGGCACGAATGAGTGATGCCTTTGCAGAAATTACTTTTTGCTTCGGATCTTCAATTCCTTTAATCCCTTGTTGTGCTGCAAATTTCTCCTTTTGTTCCGCTTCCATAGCGTCATGTTGCTCTTTAATTACATTAAAACGAGCTTGTAAATCCGCTTTAGACTTTTGTAATGCTTGGATATCATCCAATGAAGCAGTGGTGTCCATTGCTTTTGCAGCAAGTTCGTTTTCAGTTTTTTGTAATTGTTGACCGATTGTAGCCATTGCTTGTTTTAATTCGAATAAAGTTTTCATTATATCAATCCTTCCAAAATAGTATTTATATAAGCTGAATTAGCCCTAGATTCATCAGCAATTCTTTGCCTTTTTGCCAATTCTGCAGCAGAAATAGTGTTTTTTTGCTTAGAATATAGCTGTTTAGGTACATTTTTATATTTAGCGAATAGTTCTTCGCTGATTGAAGCAGCCATTTCATTAGCTCCTTCCACAACATCACATAAACCATATTCATATGCTTCCTCTGCAGAAAGCCACTTTTCAGCGTCCAGCATTTCTTGAAGTTTTTCATCTGTTAACTTGTCACCGGCTTTTTGCAAGTATGATTGCTTACTAGAATTGCCTATGCGGTCTAAATCATCCGCTTGTTTTCGTAATTCTGCAGCATTTCCTATGGCAAATGTCCAAGGATTATGAATCATAAGTATAGAGTTAGAAGGCATACGAATTTCATCACCTGCCATAGCAATGACGCTTGCAATTGAAGCAGCTAAAGCATCTACATGAACAATCACCTTTGCTTTATGTCGCTTGAGCATGTTGTGTATGGTAATCCCTTCAAAAACACTGCCACCTGGACTATTAATATATAAATTAATAGTTTCGACATCTTCACCGAGCGCATCCAATTCATTTTTGAACGTTGTAGCAGAATGCTCTCCATAATCTTCCCAAGCGTATTTGGTGATTTCTCCATAAATAAAAATATCTGCAGCATTAGAATTATTCGCAGACATCTTCATTTCAAAAAACTTATTCTTTTTCGCTTCCGTCATTATCCTTCACCCCCTTTCGTTGAGCAGGATCCATTTCAATTGGATACAGATCGCCACTTACCCAAAGTTGAGAAGCATTTCCACCTTTAGGAGGTAGATCTTCTAATTGCCTTACTTCGTCCTGTGACATACCACCGCTTCTAATCATGGCTTGATAGAAGTTTGTTCTGGCTGCGGTATCTCCTCTTAATAAACCACCTAAGCTGAATTTAAAATAAAAACCAGCCTTTCTATCAGCTGGTGTAAGGAGTTTTCTATTAAATTCATGTTCATACTGGCGAACTATTGGAGTTAAAGTCATTTGGACAAACTGAATCATTAGTTGTTCATTACTTCCATAGCTCTGCCCCTCACTGTCATTTAAAAATGACGCAGGAACATTAAAAACGTTGGCCACACGTGAACGAGTAATTCGCTCGGATGCCAACGTATCTGAGGCAAAGTATTTTTTATCAATATCTTTAACGTTTACACCTGGTTCTTGGAATAATACTCCGCCATTTTCTTGGTAAAATCGCCTAAAATCATCAATAATTCGCTGCCTTTTCTCCTCATCAACATTTGCTGCATATTCCAGTATGAAACTATCCTTTTTCTGCATTTCAGAAAGAGAAAATTCTTGAACAGCTTTGTCGTAATCAAGTGTATTTTTTAACACTGATAAAGGGTTTATTCCTGCCCATCGAGAGGCACCGGTTATATGCTTTACATGAAGCATATTTAAGTTATGAAAATAGTACGTTCCATCATTCCCACGAACCTCATACCACAAATTATTATCATCGGTATTGATAAATGGTGTAACGTAAGAAGATTCAATTGGAACAATAGCTTCTGGCTGCATCCGGATATCCCTCATGATTACTGCATAACCATTCCCTGTTTCATTCCTGGACACTTCAATTTTGTTTATCCATTCAAACCCAGACATATTTGGATTAGGATTGTTTATGACCACATCAGCTACCTGGTGGTTTGTCACTATGTCATAATTTTTATAAAGCTTTAAAGGTAATGAGGATAAAGTGTTGGCTATACGGCTAATAACGCTAAAAATCGTCTCATTTGTAGCTAATTTTGAATTATCAATTCCCCAAAAACGACGACCAAACCATTTAGAGAAATCAAATGTTGCTCCTTTCCATCCAGCAACCGCGGCTTTTACCGCATATTTCACTCGAGTGAACCATTTCAAAATCTCACCACCTTTCAATTATTTAAAAAGATCATTAACAGAGATAAACTTAATTTCTCCGTTTCCTTGCTGCTTAACAAATCTCTTCATAACTTCCACATGACTGTTTAAAAACGCTGCAAAACCATCTATTTTACGGTATCGCCCTTGTTTTTGCGGTAATTTATTACGATTTCTGTCTTCAACCAATTTCACATTGTTAACATACCACCTAAATAAACGATTAATTAAGGGTTTATCTTGATCTGGAGTTTGATAGCTAAAAATAACATTTCCATCAATAAATCTTTCCTTCACATCATCTACAGCTGGACCAAGAGTAATATACCCTTGTCTTACTGGCTCTGTGGCAAATCCGAATGTGTTTAATGATTCTACTAAACCGTAGGCCTTAGCAGGGTCAAACATAATTTTTTCAATATAATATAGTTTAGATTGCTCTACAAACCAGTCATAGATATACTCTTTTTTTACATAATCACCAGGAATTATAGTGAGTAGCCCTTGATCTTCGTATTCTCTATAAGGAATTTTTTCGTTATTTTCTATAACCTTCTTCTCAGGAATCCAAGTATGTTCTAGAACAAAAACTTCCTCTGTTTCTATAAATGGGAACTCTAAGCATGCACTGGTAAAATCCTCTGAATCAGATAAATCGAATCCCCCAATACAAGCTTTTTTTATTAAGTCATCCAACTTCACAAATTTCTTTTCGTTCTTTTGGATGGTTTTAAAATCCAGAAATGACTGCGCACCATTATTAACAAACATATTAAACTGTTTGGTTATAAAATCGCTGCGTTCTTGTGGTGTACGCTTATCTTTTTTCCAGTCATCAATGAGGGTAACTAGATTTAAAGATACACCCATATTTGGGTTTGCTTTAATCCACATTTCTGGCTGGTCAAACTCTTTTTCATTATCCAATTCAGCCATAAAATAAAAAGTACGATCATCCTGGACCGCACCTTCAAGAACTTCATCGGCCTGAGAATAATAATCAACTAATGGACCGTCCAGTTGATACCCAGCTGTAGTGATGTATAAAATTAATGGCTGTTTACGGGCTCCACGTGACTTTTTGATAACGTTTATTAAGCGATAGTCTTTAAATTCATGGATTTCATCAAAAATTCCAAGATGGGTATTAAGACCATCTAATTTTTCTGAATCTGACGCACGTGGCTCTATTCGGGAATTCGTTTTATCATAAAATATACCTTTTTGATTTGTTCTAAATCTTTTTCGTTTTCGTAGCTTGGGTGAACTTTCAACCATTGCTTTAGATTCATCGAACAATTCACCAGCTTGTTGTTTTGAGTTAGCTAAAACGTAAACCCTGGCTCCTCTTTCGTGGTCTTTACTAACAGCAAAGTTGGCTAAACCGGAAATAAGTGTAGTTTTACCGTTTTTTCGGCCAAGAAAAATAAGCCCTTCACGGAAGCGCCTAACACCTGTATCTCTATGTACCCAACCATATAAAGAACCAATAACAAAGTGTTGCCAAGGTTGTAGAACTAAACTATTGTAATCACCTTTTGATGGTTTGCAATATTTTTCAATAAATCGAATAGGTCGATGTCCTAATTCTTCATCAAAAATGTAAGGAAAGTCATCTGTCCCTGCCCTCTTAAGGTCATTCAAATGACGTTTACATGCTAACTTTATCTTTTTACCAGCAATGATATTCCCTTTAACTATTTGCTCTGCATACCAATTAGTTAAAAGTTTTGAAGAAAAATATTCTAAGATATATCCACTTTTTACTTGTTCATTTCTCCATTGTTGGTACCATTTATCTAATTCAATGGGATTCATGGTCATCAAGGACCATTTACCTTTAAGTTCCGTTTTCACAGACATTAGATTAAACCTACTTTAGAATTTATCAAAGTCATCGTCATCATCATCCCCATTCACAACTTTCTTTCGTTGTGCAGGAGTTAACCCCATTGACTTTAATAAATTATTTAATGTTTGCACTGTTCTAGTTAGCTCCCCAACAAGTGGATTCTTTACTGGATTTGTTGCTCCGGCTTTATTTGTATAATCAAACATTAAATCTGATTTTTTTAATTCAGATTTTATTTTTCTATAAAACTGGTGAGTTTCTAAATAAAGTTTTATTAATTCTTCATCTGAATCTTTATAGGATTCGCCAATATACTCTATTAATTTTTTTCTGGTAGGAACTGACAAAAAAATACCTCCTTTCCTACGACTTTCTTCCGTTTTTTTGTTACCCCCCCCTTTAGAAAATTTACTGTGCGCGGCAAACGAAGGGCCATCCCCGTTCCGTAGAAATATATATTTTAAGTTAAAGGGTAGGGGGGCTATGTCACTTCCTCGTTTGCTTTACTTTTTATGACAGGGATCTTCGTCCTTTTCGTTTCCTTTTTGCCTTTCCCTTTCTCTGGATGTTCTTTGTTATGACAGGAAGGACAAATGCTTTCGAGATTATCTTCATCTAATGCTAATTCAGGGTAGTCCTCATAGTGTTTGATATGATGTACTGTATTTGCTGGTGTTAGCTTTCCACTTCGTAAACAAGGTTGGCACAGATATCCATCTCGAATAAGAACAATCTCTCTGCATCGCAGCCATTCTTTTGACTTGTAGAAGGCTGCTGCTTCTTTATTACGTTTGTACTTGTTGTAGTATCGATGGGGATTCATTTAACAATCACACCGAACCTCTAACTCTTTTTTTAATCTCTAAACTTACTAAACTTTGCTCAAGAACAGAGATTTTACCCTCCAAATCAAGTATCTGTTTTTCCAGTGTTTTTCCTATTTCATTTATATCGTCTGTAATAGGTTGAGTTTTTAAAGGTTTATCCTTTCCAACTTTTTCTCCTAGTTTAAATGGTTTAGGAAAAACGGGACCAGAACATCTTGGGCATCTAACACCATCCATTCTATTGTGGCCTATAGTAACTGTGTTGCAAGACTTGTCCATACATTCAAATTGAATATTGTATTTCATTTCCTTCTCCACTCTCCATTCATTTATCTTCTTCTAAAAGTTTTTTGTGTGTTTTTAATAGAAAAATATTCTCTTTCTGAAGCTCTGTATCTAAGTCGATTAGCTTTTTTAGATCGGCAACTGATTCAATCTTAATACGCCCTTCTTGATAGTCTTTAACCCACTTGTGTATACCGGCTTGTATGATTTTCCTATAATTAAGATTGGTTTCTTGAATCTCATTAATTAACTTTTTTACCTGTTTATCAACGCTTTCCATTGCAACATCCCTCATTAACTTATAAGATAAGTATCGAGATAGTGTGGCTCAATACGGATCCGTACTTACACTATCTCTTCATGGGCCATGTTGCTCTTGAACAGAAAAAGGAGTGGTATCTGACGGGATGCCCACTCCTTTTTTATTTAGCTTTTATTGCTTTTTCTCCAGTTAGTTCTTCATAGCGTTTAACAATAACATCACAATAATTTGGCGAGTATTCCATTGTGTAACATTTTCTTCCTGTCTTCTCTGCGGCCATTAATGTGCTGCCACTTCCTCCAAATAGATCCAATACTATATCGTTTGGTAAACAGGAGTTTCTAATTGCCCTAACAGGAAGAGCGATTGGTTTCATAGTTGGATGGTCAGCATTCCTTTGAGGTTTGTCCACTCTCCAAATAGTAGATTCGTTTATTTCTTCAATTACTTCATAGTCTGGTACCTTAATCATTAAATGTTGCTCACCAATTGGAATCGTTAATATATAGTGGTCCTTTTCTTTTACTGCAGTAAAATGACCTTTCTTTTCTTCAATAACGGTTGCTTGGAGACGGTCGCCATTCCAAGTGTGAGCTGCTCCTTCTTTCCACCCATATAAAATTGGCTCATGCTGCCAGTGGTAATCTGACCTGCTTAAAATGAATGAGTTTTTAACCCAAATTAAACATTGCTTTAAAAGAAAACCATTTTCAACCAGTGCCTTTCTGAATGCATACCACTCTATATCTGCATGACAAACATAAATGGCCCCACCGTTTCTTATCGAATTAGCCATGTTTCTATAAGCTGCATTTAAAAACTGATAAAATAATTCGGAATCCATATTGTCATTTTCGATTGTTAATTTATCCTTTGTGCTGCCTTGATAATTTACGTTATAAGGAGGATCCGTAAAAATCATATCTGCTAATTGGCCATCCATTAATTTCTGTACATCCTCTTCGTTTGTACTATCTCCACACATTAATCGATGCCTTCCTAATAACCAAATGTCGCCTGGTGCCGTTCTTGTCTCTGTTTCTGATTCTTCCAGAGCTTCCTCAATATCGAAATTATCATCCTCTAAATCTCCAATATCAGAGAGACTGTTATCATGGAAGTTATTAATAAAATCTAGTGCTTCTTCTGGATCAAATCCAGTAAGGCTAATATCAAGGTCCTGTTCATTTAATTCATTTAGTAAGTTATAAAGTTTTTCATCATCCCAATCGCCCGATATCTTATTTAATGCAATATTTAATGCCTTTTCTTTATCGAGATCAAGATTAACAACAGAAACATCAATTTCTGTTTCACCTTCTGCTACTAAAATCTTAAAACGTTGATGGCCACCAACTAAATGACCCGTCCTTTCATTCCATACAATCGATTCAATATAGCCGAATTCTTCTATAGATTTCTTCAATGCTTCATATTCTTTGTCCCCTGGCTGCAAATCCTTTCTTGGATTATATGGTGCTGGATTAATATTTTCTATTTTTACCTTTCGAATTTCCAATCGTTGGTCCTCCTAATTTATAATGATTCAAATTCGTTCTGTAATAAAATTAACTCTATTTTAGGTGGATAATTGCCCTTTATTCTCAAGTATTTGGCCTTATTTTTAAGTATTGAATTATACATATCTTATATTCTGTCTAATTCAGCCTCTAACCAATTTCCTTACAATATCAGCCTTCATTCCACTTCTCAAAAACGAATTAGACAACTTATTTTTGTAGCGAATTCATTTTAAGCATAAAAAAGGAATGGTTATAAGCTAAATCTTCTCATGTATTTATCCTGCGTATCTTGGTTGATGCCGATGTACCGTAGTGTGATTTTTTCACTTGAATGATTGAAGATATCCATTAAAACTGCTACATCTTTAAACTGTTTATAAAAATGATAGCCATATGTTTTTCTCATGGAATGGCAGCCAATACTTTCAAGACCGAATTCCCTAGCCACTTCATTTAAAATATTGTAAGCCATTCCTCTTGTAATAGGACGGTTCTTTCCGTTCCGACTTTTAATGAGATACTCATTTTTCGGTTTCCCTTGAATATACTCTTTGACTGCCTTCTTCAAGACAGTTGTCATTTTGATGCGTTTATGTTTATGGGTTTTCTTTTCCCTTATGGTAATCCACCATCCTTCTACATCACGAACTCTTAGTTTTAAGATGTCTTGAATTCGAAGTCCCGTATTAATACCAAGCATAAACAGAATATAATTTCTTTCATTCTTCTTTTTCAAATATTCTTTGATTTCATCGATAATGTCCTTATCTCGAATAGGCTCCACAATGTTCATCTTCATCACCTCAATTCCTATTAGGTCAAAAGAAAAACCATTCAATCGAATGGCTCTATATTTCTAAGCAGTCCCCCAAGGGTAATAAATATATTTCGTAAAGATCCAACAGAATCAACAAACATTACCGTGATATACTCTATTAAAAAAAGAGGATTTAACATGAAAAAATGAACGCATTAGCCAATACCAAAATCATTTAAAAGGGGTTGGTGAAATGAACGTCCTTGAGAGACTGCTTACAGGTATAGATTTTATTTCGTCAATGCTCCGAGAGGATAAGCTAAGATTGCGAAATAATAGAAGAGAATTGCACTCTTTTTCCCCGTGACCTCCATTCGCAATGCTGCGAGCCATTCCTCTGAATGCTCCCCTCGTACAGCTGCATTCTTCATCGGAATTTTGGTTAGTCCGAGTACATCCTTGATAAAGGAAAGATGCTTCTCCTATCGAACAAACCTTCGATAAGAAAATCTTACCTATGATGAAAAATAAAATAGTCCCCTTTTTTGTCGGGATTTTCTCGGTAAATTGTCGGTGTTTTGTCGGTGAAAAATAAAAAGCACTCAGATTATCCCGAGTGCTGTTGCAATTAAAGATATGGCTGACCGTTGTATATCATAAAATCTGTCCTTGTCATATCCTAGATCTGTGTATATGCTAATGTCCTTTTCTCGTTTATTCGAGAGATACTTTCTCTCAATTACTTCCCGTTCTTCATCATTTAAACTGTTTAATAATGTTCTTTCCATTTGGCGTACTTTTAACTCATTTTCTGGACTAATTTTTCTTAAAGAAGGATATAGATTTTTTACACCAGCTGCAGACCGTTCATTTATGTTTTCAATCTGGACTTTTAATGCTTTATATTCTCTTAAATGCCTTGCTACTTCACGTCTAACTTCTTTTTCATCAACTGGTTCAAACATTTCTAATTGTTCGGCTGCCATATGATCACCACCTGCTCTTTTTCAATGGCCTCCATCAATAAATTGCATTTAGGACATTTCTTTTTAGGAATGATTTTTATATCCATTTGAATTACATCGCAATCCTTGCAAACATATTCAATCATTCGGCATCACATCGAGACCTAATTGAATTAGAATGCTCTCTGCAAATTCAGCTGCTTCCTTTTCTTCACTTGGTAATAAATCGCGAACATATCTATGGCCAGTCTTAAAAGTTGCCAACTTCCTGATACATTCCCACACTTGATGATATGTTACGGTCCCAAATTTTTTGAAAAGAGGTTCTTTATATTTTTTATATAGTTCAGCTAATGGTCTAGAACTGTCTTGAGCAACCCTCAAATCTTTCCCTGTCAGTTCTTTTATAATTTCTGCTTTTAAATCTGCGAAAAGGAGATTACGTTCTTCTTCTGTCATTTGGCAACTCTCCTATAATAATGTTTCTAATAAGCCTTACCTCCATGCTTGTATGTTCGATTCTTATTTTTTCCATATTTAGTATCGTGCTGCTTTTTACTTTGCATTCAATACAATCTTTTGCCATTATTGATTCCTCCCGTTTATTTAATTTTTTCAGGATGCAGAATCATGTTGAAAAAGCTAGTCATTCATTTCTTTTGTGAATTGGCATTTCACATTGATGTGGATTTGTTCCGGTTCGGATAAAGTAAGTTCATACAGTTGCTTGCCGTCTGGAGTTTTAAAGTATCCATATTTTAATAATTCACCTTTTAAATAATCCTTACGCTGTTCGACAGCATGCCTTAATTTATTTGCTTGTCCGTTCATAAAGTAACTCCTTTATATTTATTCCCTCCTCAAATGAGGAGGGAATATCTTAATCTACTAAGCTATGATGACAATTTTGTTAGCTTCAATTTCTTCTTTTAATTCAGTCTCAAAATATTTCTTGATATTTTTCATTGCAGTTATTTTCCAAGCTCCACCGTCAGCTGCGAATAATGCACATCGTGGGCCAGATTGCATACGGAAAATAAATTCACTTTCAGGTTGATCTACCTCTACAAATGTTCGATAAGGTTTTAAAACTACTGGATTAGGAACAAGCACATTCCCTACTGTTGCAACTCCTGTTTTGGCAACAACAGTTTGAGAAACGCCATCATCTCCAACCGTATTTACAGCTTCCTCTTTGATATTTCCAACCACCTGAAGCATAATATCTCGATCTTCATTTTTTACAAATGTTGATTGAAGTTTTATATTAAAGTTTTCTGCATCATACCAGCGGTCAAAATCAAAACTCGGAATCATAGCCGTTGCTTTCATATATTCATTTCTTTTGTAATCTTGATTAAAAGTACTACTTACGACTACCTCTGTAGGGCTTACAATTTGAATCATTCTGCTACTATATTCATCTTTATCAAATCCGGATTTTAAGTAATCTACAATCCCGGATAGGTTTCTTACTTCCAGTGGAAATGGTGTTGCTTCCTCGATTAAATGCATTTTTTGAGTTGAATATTCTTGCCCATTAATCGATTCCAATCTTGTATTACCTAAACCAACAATGTATTGAATAGCTTCTTTAATCATTTTTCATTCCTCCTAAGAATTTTATTTTGTTTGTTGTTTTAAATTAATTATTTTATTACCTTGGTCATCAGACACATCGCCTTCTTCATCAATGAATGTTTGACCTTTTAGCCCAGATTTTAATTCTGCTCCTGTCACTTTACCCTTGTTGTCTAAATCCATAATGAGCTTAGCCTCGATTTGTTTTGCTGGAGCAAGTGTAGATTTTGCAACTACTGTTGATAAAACAACGTCCCTTTTTTCATCAGCTTTTAAAGTTACTGTCACAGTGAGCTTTCTCTTTTTAGATGCATCTGTGTTTGGATCCGCAATATTCTCTAATATCTTTTGCAGTTCCTGATTAAATCGTTCTGACAATGCGCCGTCTGCAAAAGTGTTTAAATCAATAATTTTTGGCATGTGCCATTCCCTCCTGTTTTTCTAATCTCTGTTCATCTAGATATTTATTAAAGGTGAGAAGTCCACCAATTACATGATCTATTTCATACTTTCCAACTATTTCACGAACAAATTGTTTACCTTGTAATACCTTTCCTGTAGCCATATGGTAAGCAACCATTTTCTCAAAAACAGCTTGACCACTCATGGAGTCCTCTCCCTGTTATCCATAATTTTTTTCATAAAATCCAATAAGTGAAGGAAATTCATTTGTCTCTTTTCGCAAATCTCTAAAACTCAAAAACCGGTTCCCAAGATTCATAGGTGTATCCAATGAATATTCATGACAATTTATTGGTTTTTGATTAAAAGTTTGTTGAAAGAATGAAATGGCTTCCGACTTATCTTTCGCGAAAATGAAGACAAATATTTTCCCACTATGTTTTAATGCAAAAACTTTTATTAAAGAAAAACCTAAAGGATTTTGTTTATATAGCTGCCAAAATTTATGTTCATCAGCTTTTACAAGTTTGAGTTTATTAACATCATCGGCTAAGGAAATTCTTCCCTCATGGAGTAAAAAAAGTATGTAATGGGCTATGAATGATTCCTCGTATTTAATGCTGTCCTCATACAGTTCTTTGATCAGCATCCAATATTTCCCCTGTATGTTCGTTGTATCTTGTGTAAACAGTTCCTACAGGTCCATTTCGGTTTTTCCTCACGATTATTTCTAACGAATTGTCATCTGAATCTGGATTGTAATATTTTTCTCGATATAGAAACATGATTAAATCTGCATCTTGCTCTATACTTCCAGACTGTCTTATATCAGACATCATCGGTCGTTTATCTTGCCTTGTTTCCACAGAACGACTTAGTTGTGATAAAACAACCACTGGACAATGAAAATGTTTAGCTATAGCTTTAAGATTTCTAGAGATCTCCGAAACTTGGGAGGTTTCATTCCCCCCATAAAAATTATCTGGACGAATAAGAGTGAGATAATCTATAAAAATGATTGGCTTTCTATTCGGAAACTGTTGAATCATTTTTCTAGTCTTTGCCCTTATCTCCCCGACACTCTGACCTGGAGAATCAAAGATTTGAATCTTGGTGTCCGAAACTCGACCAATGACTGCAGACCATGCCGTTTTTTGCGAATCCGTTAAATCTTTAAATGGATTTCGCATTTTCATTCGGTTGAATCTTCCTGTAGAAGCAATTAGACGGTCTGTAATCCTTTGTTCTGGCATTTCAAGTGAGAAAAAGATAGGTAAATATCCTTGCCACCCTGCTTCTTTTGCAAAATGGATGACAACATCCGTTTTTCCCATAGAGGGTCTTGCGGCAATGATAGTTAGCTCATCATTCTGAAATCCATTTGTCATGGCATTTAGCACTTTCAGACCGGTTGGAATACCTTTATTAATTGCCTTCTCTTGCCAGGGTGCCTCGTACATTTTCGTTAATGCATCCTCGATGGATGTATGGTCATCCACCTTAGATTCATTTATTTTATCCAATGCTCCTATGACCTTATTAATCTCCCAATCTTCGGAGGAAGCATTCACAAGAATATTGCGCTTTTCACGTTCCTTCCAGGATTCTAAAATTAAATCCTCTATCTCCTCAAATTTTTCCTCGTTCGCAAAGGATAACAATTCATTGATGTATGATATTCCTCCGAAACTTTCCAAGTTCACTAATGTGGTGAGAGATATGAGATCAACGGTTTTGCCTTTTTGAATCATATCTACCATGACTTTAAAAAGTTCCTGATGCCTTGTACCTTCAAAGTGCTCCGCCCTTATGACTGTGTCGCTAATTAAATAATTGGCTTTTATAATAGTTCCTAGAAAAGATTTTTCAGCAGTCATACCCAATCTTCACCTGCATTTATGTCAAACTCGAACGGTTTATTCGTAACGCTGCTTACGGGAGGGGAATCCTTAGGCATATTTTTTCGATTTTGAAATTCCATATCTAGTGCTTCTACATCAGACATGTTACTAACGTTCTGGTTATACCAGTCTTTTAAAATACTATCTGCATATTTCCACTTTTTTTGCTGGGCTAAGGCACGCTTCATTGCTTCTAACACTAGTTCTTCGCTAAGATCATTGACCCATTCAATAATCGACTGTGTAATAAATGGGTTTAACACTCCAAAATTCTGTTGATAAAAATTTATAGCATCATCAGCAGCGTTTCTAATTTCCCCTAATGATTCTTTTTCTTTTTCTTTTTCTTTTTCTTTTTCTTTTTCCCCACTTGTCGTGGACGTGTCGTGCACGTATCGTGAAAAAAGCTCATAAATAGTCTGATTTGGAATATTTGGTAACAAATCAATTAACAATGATTTATCCTTCACTTCTCTTAACTCTTTTTTCACGCAATCCAATATGGGTTTACCAGCTTTATTGAGATTGTACTTACCCCAATTAAGAATGGCTATTTCTCTTGTCTGATCATTATATTTAATCAGACCATGAACCTTAATAAAGCGATCTAGCAAGCTATTAATCGACTCAGTGGAATATCCAAGGTCAAAAGCCATTTGCTTTTTCGTTATTTGGTATACCCCTATCTGAGTAGTGCTTGGATTGGTTAAAAGGTACAAGTAAAAGTATTTATCTTCTGGTGTCATTTCCTCAAGAACCCTAGCATCTTGCCAAAATTCCACATGTATATATCTGAATTTAGCCATTTTCTCACCTCTATTTGTCAAAACTAAAAATTAGTGTTACTATATTCGCAAAGTAAAGTAAAATTTAGGCAGTTGGTGTTGGCGCACTTACTGCTCTTTTTAATTCCTTTAATCTATTTATTTGAGACTTCAATACACCTCTGTATAATTCAGCAAATCTATAAAGTTTCAATCCCTCATATTTTTCAATGAGTTGAACGACCTTACCAGTCTCATTCAAGCATTTTTGATATTCTTCTTTTTTTGACATGCTATTAAACTCCTTTTCTATGAAATTTTTTTCGGAATCCAAGCCTCAATATATCCAACAGCTTTTAACATATCTTTTCGTTTAATGTCTCGGTAACTTGCAACACCAAAACGATCTTTTATATCTCGGTATAGTTCGCTAAACAATTTTGGTCTCATATCCTTATCTGCGGTTATTTCATAAACCTTGCTGCTTACAGCTTTCTGAATTCTCCTCTGCTCGCCATGATCAAGAGTAATTTGCTCTTCAACCATTAAACGAATCTCCTTTACTTCATTCTTTAATGCTGAGACATCTTCGGAATTCATAAGTGATAACCTCATCGAAGCCTCAAGCTGTTCCTTTTGAGATAGCATTTTTACTTGATTTTCTATCTTATAATAGTTATCTACTAACATTTCATAAGCATCCCATGCAGTATCAGTATTTAATGATTTAGCATGTAGCCAAGCTCCTTTTTCAGTCCAAAGATATAAAATTGAAGTGAATTTAAGGTTATCGTCAAATTGACGTGACCATTTGAAACTTCGTAATTCTTCACCAGATAAAGCAATATAGTGTTTTCTATGAACATATCTTTCTGAATTTCTTTGGAAGTTTCTATTTATTACCTTTGAATATGTTCCATAAGCTTCTGCCAATTGAGCAGTTGTTAAAACCCTTTGACCTTGATAATCTATAATTTGCATTTCCATCGTTTTTTCACCCCCTTTCAAGTTTTAGAACTAAAATCGTTCATCAAAATTCGCCATGTGACTAAAAAGGAAAGCCTGGTTAGGGTTAATAGTTAACATTTAATCACCATTCTTTTCCTCCCTTTTGGTAAAATAGTCTTGTCTCCCAGACATAACTTTTACGTATAGGAGGTGAAAAATATGGATATGGTTCTAAATATTTGTATTTCAGATGGTTCTGATATTGTTGTTGATGGATTTGATAAAATTGCTTTTTACAATATAATTCCAAACATTGAAGTAACTCGTTCAGGATACTCTTGGCGAAAAGATTATTATGAAGAGTTATTAAGCAATCTAGCAAAATATAAATTTATTAGTATTGAAAGACATGATTCTAACCATGGCTTGGAATATAGGAAACATTCATTTGCTTTCAAGAACTCACATTTTGAGGGTAATAAACCCTTAATTCTACAAACATGTTGCATTACGACTATTATTGACATGTATAATTAGTTTGTTAGGCGGACTTTTTAGTCTGCTTTTTTATTTATTGAAATATGCCAACTTCTTTCTAAATAAGTATTTTTTGTTTCTTCAAGAACGTTAAGCACTTCAGCAGCGTTCAATTCTTCCCTAACTAAAACTCCTATAATTTGAGAAATAATCTCTGGTTTATTCACTTTCCTCACCTCCTAAAAATTGATCACTTACCATAATGCTTATCAATGCTACTAATACTGTGAAGAAATATAGAGTAAGGAAATAGTTCATGTCTTTATCACTTTCTCTTTTTCATCTTCAACTTTATTGAGTTCCATATCCTTCACATTACTTAAGTCAGAAAAGTCTTTTCCTATATATCTTTTTAGAAAATCATCTATTTCAAATTTAGGTATTTTATATTGGCCTAGTTTCAGTGCTTTTAAATGACCATTCCTAATAAGTGAGTAAATAAAAGTTCCGTTACATTTAAAGAGCTTTGCTGTTTCCTTTACTGTGAATAACACATCTTCCATCTTTTTTAATCCTCCTCACTTTTGTAAGAAAAACCAAGAAGGTCAGAAATTTGTTTTTTGTACTTTTCTCCTCTTCGATTTCCTTTTACAATATCTGATAGGTAAGAAACAGAAATTCCAATCTTTTTTGCAACCTCAGTCATAGTCATTTCCTTTAAAATTAATGCAGTTTGAACATTGATTTGAAATTGCTTATTCTCCAATAGCCTCACCTCCGACACAATGAGAAAATTTTCGCTGAAATATTGACTGAAAATTAGCATGTGTGCTAATATGAATTTATAGGAAAGCACAGCAAATAAACATTAATACTATAGCCCCCCAGCTAATAGTTAGATGCTTTTTGATGGCATTTTTATGTCTTTTTTTGCTATGCAATCCGCTAAATAAATAGCTTATACTTGAATAATAATAGCTTATAGACTAAAAGTCAAATAATTTATTAGACTGTAGACTATTTTTTTGTTCAAGTTGCTCGAAAGGTGATAATTATGTCGTTAGTTCAAAGGATAAAGCATCTATGTAGGCACAGAAAGATATCGGTTGCAGCATTAGAAAGAACACTTGAATTTGGTAATGGAACAATTAGGAAATGGGATAATGCTTATCCTTCTGCAGATAAATTAAAAAAGGTCGCAGATTATTTTGGTGTAACTGTAGATTATTTACTTAATGAAAATGAAGATACGGAATCTATAAAATCCTCATTATCTTCTAAGGATCAAAAAGACATAGAGAAAAGGATGAGAGAAATTAAAAAGGAATTAGAAAATGCAGATGGACTAATGTTCTCTGGAGAACCTATGAGTGAAGAAGCTGTAGAATCACTTTTATCTGCAATGGATTATATAGTGACTCAAACAAAAATAATCAATAAAAAATATATCCCCAAAAAACATCGCGATAAAGAATAATAGTTGAATCGGAGTGTTACATTTGACTAACTACATAAAACAAAGGGTTAAAAAACTAACAAAAAAATTCAAAACAAATAATCCATATGATTTAGCAAACTTATTAAATATTAATGTATTAGAGTGGAACCTTCATAAAGATATTATGGGATTTTATAAGTATGAGAAAAAAACTAAATGGATTGTCCTTAACGGCAATTCAAATGAAAAAGAAAAATATTTTACTTGCAGTCATGAATTAGGACATAGCGTTTTACATGAAAGATTCAATACTCCGCATTTAAGAAGAGATACTATGTTTTCAATAAATAAACTTGAACGTGAAGCAAACGCGTTTGTAATAGAATTAATGTTACCAGATGATGTATGGAATGAATATTTAACCAACTATAGAAGTTTAACTGATCTAGAAAGAGTTACTGGAATCCCACAAAATTTATTGATAGCAAAATTGAATCAAATGGAGTGAATTTTAGTGCAAGGTGGAGTTAGAAAACGCGGTGATAATTGGTACTATTATTTCGAAGCAGGAAAAGTTAATGGGAAAAGGAAAAAGATTGAACGAAAAGGTGGAAAATCAAAAAAGGAAGCTCAAATCGCTCTCAGGAATGCAATTGCTGAATTTGAGCAAAAAGGTAATCCAATCGTTGAATCTAACGTAAGCGTAGCTGATTATTTTGATTACTGGTTCAAAAATTATGTTTTGATAAATTGTAAATATAACACGCAGCAATACTATAGAGGCATTATTAATAACCATATTAAACCTTATTTTGGTTCATATAAATTAAAACAAATAACTTCAAAATCATTGCAAGAATTTTTAAATAAAAAATTCCTTGATGGATTTTCTAAAAGTTCTATTGCGAATTTTAATGGAGTATTACAAAAAGCATTTAGAATGGCAGTAGATCCTTATAATTTTATAAAAAACAATCCTGCTTCTACTATTCATATACCAAAATTCGACGAATCAGTTAAGGATAATAAATTAAAAATTATAAGTCGGGACGATTTCGAAAAAATCATTGATAGATTTCCAGAAGGAAGTTCGTTTTATATTCCTTTACAAATTGCTTTTCATACTGGTATGAGAGCATCAGAGGTATGCGGGTTAACTTGGGATTATGTCGATTTTGAAAAACGAATTATTAAAGTACGTCAAATAATCGTCTTAAAGGGTAGCACTATTGAATTTGGAACACCAAAAACCTCTTCGTCAAATCGGGATATTTTAATTGGTGAAACGTTGTTTAACATACTCAAAAAGCATAAAGATAATCAAGAGAAAAACAAACAATATTATAAAGAACATTACATTAGCTCAAATTTTGTTTGTACTAAGGAAAATGGACAAGTTATTACAATGAATACGCTAAAATATTTGAGTAGAGTTGTAAATTATGAATTGTGTATTAACTTTAACTTTCATTCCTTACGTCATACCCATGCTACGATGCTATTAGAATCTGGAGCTAATCCTAAAGATGTTCAAAAAAGATTAGGTCATAATAGAATTTCTACTACTCTTGATACTTATACCCATGTAACAGAAACAATGGAAAAATCAACAATAGATCTATTTGAGAAGTTCTTAAAAAAATAAAAGAATATTGCCACCGCACGGAATTTTACGGTGGCAAACAGGTGGAAAACTTATACTTTTTTATCAAAAATCATTTTAAAACATTGTCATTTCAATAACAATTGTGTTACACTTTCCACATGCGCCGTCTGCGGAAACATATCCACCGGCTGCAAATATTCTACTTTATATTTCGAACTTAATACCTGTAAATCTTTTGCCAAAGTTGAAGGGTTACATGATACATATACGAACTTCTTCGGATTGACTTTCAAAATTGTTTCTAAAAATTTGGAGTCACAGCCTGTTCGGGGTGGATCCACCACCACTACATCGGGCTGCCAGCCTTCTTTTACCCATTTTGGCATAAGCTCCTCGGCTTTACCGGTAAAATAGTGGGCATTTCCCACACCGTGTTTCTTTGCATTTTTCTTTGCATCCTCGATACCTTCTGGGATTATATCCATTCCGCGGATTTCCTCCGCTCCGTCTGCTAGCCAGAGTCCAATGGTACCGACCCCGCAGTATGCATCGACAATTTTTTCTTTTCCCGTTAGTCCTGCAGCTTCTTTTACTTGATTATATAGTTTGACCGTTTGAACGGGATTTAGTTGAAAGAAAGCACGGGCAGATAGTTCGTATGTAAATTCTTCTAGACGTTCTTCCACAATATTTTCGCCGGACAAGTGAATGGTTTCATCGCCTAAAATAATGGAAGTCTTTTTCGGATTTATATTTTGCATGATGGATACAACTTCCGGCAGTCGTTTTTTTATTTCGGAAATAATCACGTCTTTACGAGGCAATTCCTTTTTTGCTGTGACAAGCATGATCTGAACTTGTCCGGTTTCTACACCGACACGTGTTACAATGGTCCTCACAATGCCTTTTCTTGTTTTTTCATTATAAATAGGAACTTTGAAATCTGCTAAAATTTGCTTGACGACATTCGTCACTTTATTTGTAACGGGCTGTTGGACGATACATTCTGGAATGTTGATAAGTCTGTGAGAATCGATACTGTACATTCCCGCGATGACTTTTCCGTGATCTTCCCCCAATTGAAATTGGCTTTTGTTGCGATAATGCCATGGGTTGTCCATTCCAATTGTTTCACGAATATCCATTTCCTCTATTTTAAACCGAGTGTGGCGTTCCAGTGCTTGAATTAGAATGTCACGTTTTTCTTTCAGTTGTTGACTGTATTCTAAGTGTTGCAGCTGGCACCCACCGCATTGTTCATAGACGATACATGGAGCTTTTACTCTGTGCTCCGAGCGTTTTCTTACTTTTTTCACAATCGCTTCTGCATATTTCGGGTGTGCCTTTGTTACCTCTACAACAACCTCTTCGCCTGGAAGAGCACCTGGTACAAAGACGACTTGTTTTTTAAAGTAACCGACACCTTCTCCGTTAATTCCCAAACGCTTAATGGTCAAAGGGAACTGCTGCTTTTCTTTTATTAATAATGTTTTTTCTTTTTTCAACTATTATCACTCCGTCTGTCGATACGTACATCAGTTTTTTGTATTATACCACACCATCATTTTGAATGTTTTACAGCCCCTATCCTTTACCAATATGCACCATCCGCCCTTTTTTAAACAAAAATATGTTATAATATAAATATAAGAATAATATAGCATACAGCAAAGGAGTCTTATGGATAAAAATTTCTTATCCGCTCAAATTGGTCAGCGTTTACGCTTTTATCGGCAACAACGAAATCTTTCTTTGGATGAGGTTGCAGAGCTAACAGAAGTGAGTAAACCAATGCTCGGTCAAATTGAACGGGGTACATCGAATCCAACAGTAGCGGTATTATGGAAAATTGCAGCTGGTTTACAAGTGCCAATTGCCTCCTTTTTAATGCAGAATCCATCTATAAAATATCTGCCGTTGGAGGACCAGCCGTTTATTAAAGAAGACGATAATTTGTTTGAGACATATAATACGTTCGCTTCCCCAGGAATACCAATTGAGAACTATCGTATTCGAATACTGCCTGGTTGTACACATCAATCTGAGGCAAAGGGAATCGGTGTGATAAAAATTGTCACTGTCTATACTGGGGCCTTGTTAATTAAAATCGGTGATGAGGAATACAATTTGAAAAAAGGGGACTCTATTTCCTTTTCTTCCGATATTCATCAAGTATACCAAAATCTAATGGACGAGCCTTGTGAATTTAATTTAATCATTCAATATTCTAATCCACAATTTGTATAAATGGAAAGGGTGGTATCGTTGGAAACAGCTATCGAGACAATGTACTTTTTAAATAATCCAGAGAGAAATATCACCACTATCGCAACAGAGACACAATTACGGTATGAAGATGTTATAAAAGACGTCTTTGGGGTGGCATGTGAAAGTGACTTAATGATGATGATTAAGTTTAATAAAAAATTCAAAGATTGTATTTGTCAAGAATACGGTGTAACGGAAAGCGAGATAAGACTCGACATGATCTTTCGCATTGCAACAGAAGAGGATATTAAACAATACAATAATAGGCAACATTAAGGAAAGACCTGTCTGGCAAACAGGCCTTTTTTATTTTCCATCCTTTTAAGAGCCGAGTAACGGATTTTTTACTTTTTCCTTCATCATGTAATAATCTAGGCTTTCAAAGCGATAACCGCGTTTCTTTAAATCTTCAATCGACTTTTCAAGTGCCTCCGCATTATCTTTTGAAACAGTGTGTAGGAGAATAACAGCTCCAGGATGGACTTGTGCCATAATATTGTCATAGGAATATTTCCACCCTTTTTGTTGGTTGATTCTCCAATCTAAAAAGGCGAGTGACCATAGGACATGGGTATATCCTTCCTGATTTGCAATCTCCATCGTACGTTCACTTAATATCCCCCTTGGCGGACGCAAATAATGCATTTCCTTTTGGGTTGTAATTCGCGCCGTTTCCTCCTGTACCTTTCGAAGTTCTTCTCTGATTTTGTCATCAGATATTGCTGTCATATCTGGATGACTCCATGAATGATTTCCAATAATATGTCCATCTTTTACCATTCTTTTGACTAAATTAGGCTGTGACTTTAAATAGTGGCCGGTCACAAAGAATGTAGCAGGTACTTTTTCTTTTTTCAACACATTTAAAATATCCTCTGTGTACCCATTTTCATAGCCATTATCAAAGGTCAAATATAATATTTTGTCATGTGGATTCCCTTTATAAAAAGCATGATGCTTTTTTAGCAGTTCATCATATTCTTTCCCCGCATCCGCTTGCTGCTCATTTTTCCCTTTAGTAAAGCCCCAATGAATAGCTCTATTGGAAATGGCATATGTAGGATAGGCAATAGAGAAAATAAGTAACACAATAGTAGGAAACATAAACCACTTTTTCATTTCGGCACCTCTCTTTTTGTATATTTTTTTCTCTTATAAAAGAACTATGCCGGTTAATAATTACCAAAATGAATTTGTGGATGATTAACAATAAATAGTGGAAAACTTTTCATTACTCAAAAAATTCGAATGTGGATAGATTATAGATAGTGGATAAAAAATCAAAGTTTGCCGCTATTGGAGAATTTGTTACAAAATACATTCTCTCGTTTGGGGGAACTTAAACGTTAAGAGGTGATCTCCAATGAGCAAAAAACTGTTTTTAGGTTTTCTGTTTCTATTTTTGCTAACAACGAATGCCTCGGCTCAAACCAATAGGCAAATTGAAATATTCGATATAAGCAAGGAAAGAGTAGTAAAGAAAGTTCCAGCTTCATCAGATATACAGGAGAATGTTAAACGACTATTAGAGAGAACCACGAGTGTGTATCCTAAGGTAAAGCCTATTCCAAGCAAGGGTTTTATGGTGAAAGTGCCTCTAGAGCCGGCAATGGTTCTGCGTAATCAGTGGTTGCATGGGAAAATAAATCAAGTTATTCTTGTATTCCCACCGAAGGAACACCCGTTTTATTTAGTAATGGATGAAAAAAATAGAACCCATTTATTTCTATTCGAAGGGGAAACGGATACTCTTTTGCGAAAGTTGAATTACAAACCTAGAGGATATTAAAAAAACGCTTGGAGGTATTTTGCCCCCAAGCGTTTTATTTTATTATTTGAAAACAGGCTCTTTAAACTGAGCTAATTTTTCTAAAGAAGATTTATCTACATCTGCATGCAAACTATTGCCATGAGAATCCATTGTAACAACGGCTGTGAAGCCTTCAACATTTAAGTGCCACATAGCTTCTGGAATACCGAATTGTGTTAAATCGACACCATCTACTTTTTTAATACAGTCTGCATAGTATTGTGCAGCTCCGCCAATTGCGTTTAAGTATACTCCACCATGTTCTTTAAGCGCAGCAAGTGTTTTTGGACCCATACCGCCTTTTCCAATTACCGCACGGATACCAAATTTCTTCATGATATCACCTTGATATGGTTCCTCACGAATAGAAGTTGTTGGACCGGCAGCTTTAACTGTCCAATTGCCGTCTTCATCTTTTGCCATAACAGGTCCGCAATGATAGATAACTTGTCCATTTAGATCTACTGGAGCATCATTATCCATTAAGTATTTGTGAATAGCGTCACGGCCAGTATACATACGGCCATCGATACGAACTACATCCCCTACTTTTAATTCGCGGATTTGTTCTTCAGTGATAGGAGCCTTTAGATGAACTACATTTGTTTGCTCTTCCGATGCTGCTGCAGTTTCTTTCTCTGCATCATTTACGAATTCAACTTTTTCCCCATCTTGATATAGCCATTCTTGAATATCTCCTGTTTCAGGGTCAATAGTTACACCAAGACGACGGAATGCCCAGCAATTGTAGGCAACGGATACAAAAAAGCTTGCTGGAATACGATTCATTACCCCAATTTTACAACCTAAAAGGGTTGTTTCACCGCCGAATCCCATTGTACCAATACCTAGTTTATTCGCGTTTTCCATGATGTAATCTTCTAGTTTACGAAGATCCTCATTTGGGTTAACATCCTCAACTGAACGGAATAATTGTTCTTTTGCAAGGTCATATCCAGAAGATCTGTCTCCACCAATTCCTACGCCGATAAAACCAGCACTACAACCTTGACCTTGCGCTTGATATACGGAGTGAAGAATGCATTTACGGATTCCATCCAGGTCGCGTCCTGCACGGCCTAAGCCTTCTAACTCACATGGCAAGCTGTATTGAATATTTTTGTTTTCGCAGCCGCCGCCTTTTAAAATTAGACGAACATCGATGTAATCTTTTTCCCATTGGTCAAATTTGATGACAGGGGTTCCGCCTCCAAGATTATTTCCACTGTTTTTACCTGTTAAAGAATCAACAGAATTTGGACGAAGCTTTGCGTCTTTTGTTGCTTGTTCAATCGCATTGTAAATTGCTTCTTTGATTTTTATTTGATTAACTCCAACTGGCGTTTTGATTTTGAAGGTTGGAAGGCCAGTATCCTGACAAATTGGTGAAATATTCTCATCTGCCATTTGGATATTATTTGTAATGGTTCCTAAGCTTAATGCTGCTCGAGTGCCAGCATTTTCACTTTCCTTCGCTTTTTTAACAGCGCGGCGAACGTCCTTTGGCAAGTTTGTAGACGTTTCCACAATTAGTTGGTACATGCTCTCTTGGAACTTTTCCACGTTCATCTTCTTCTCTCCCTTGTAGCCTGTTTCAATTTTATATGTATATTTCCGCCTCCCATTATACTCCTATAAAGGGATTTATAAAAGAATAGTTTTTAGACTTTTAGGCATAAAAAAAGGCCAAACCATTCCAGGTTGACCCCTTTCATTACTTCTTAAATTGTTCGCATTTTAGTTCCAGGTCGTCAATCATCTGAATTAAACGATCAATATCTTCAAGTTCCGTTTGTTCCGGATCCATAGAATCAATAACTTCTAAGAACATGTTTAAGCGATGTTTTAAATATTCTACTTGTGACTCTTTATCGTGAACGGCATTACCCATGTTGTCTCTCCTTTCTGATTGGCTGCTTTCTAGAACATGTACAACCAAGCCTATCTATATCATAACAAAAATTGTTAACATTTTTTACTCTTTTCATGGATTTATATCAAGTAAATCATTTGCAGAATGAGATTATCAGGATTAATGGACCGAAATGGAGAAGAAACGGACCGAAACCATTGTCCAATGGACTGAGTTGACCATTAAATGGACCGAGATTTGAGTGGAACGGACCGAGTTGTGACTTTAGTCCTAAATCAGTATAAAAAACAAACTGCACCTCATGCCTCAAGGTGCAGTTTATTTTTATAGAATGATTACTGATCAGGGCAAGCGTCCTTATCCACTTACAGGCGAGGAACCAGTCCCTCCTTCCCAATTATCGAGGTTGATCCGTGGCCATGAATCCAAAGGAGACGTGATCTTGTACAGGGATCCAAGCCCCGATACCTTGGGATGTTACGTTTTTAACCATGATTCTTTTCTGTTTGCCTTTTAAGACTAGGTATACTTCTCCGTAAGTTACCTTGCCCTTTTCATTAATGGCAGGTGCATAACCATACAGGTAGCCAAGTCTTCTTGGAGGAATATTATATACTCGGTCCTTCTTAGTGCCTCCTCCAACGATTGTTTCAAAAGAAAGCGGAAGGTTCGTTGCATTCATTGCTTTCAGTAGCATCATTTTCTTCACATCTTCGGCTTTTGCAACTTTTGCAGTGAGACCTCCCCTTACCACTTTTTGAGATTCCTGGACATAATGAATCTGATAATTGTTTTTTCCGCCGCGATTATCAAAATAATTCGTATTAATCTTTTGGTACTGCCAATTTGGTGATGTTTCCATTGATTCATAATTTAACGGCCACTCCCCTAAATAAATAGTGGCTCTTAAACCGATGGACAATGGAGAATTATTAACAGATGATTCATTTAAGATTCTAATTAAGTTAGGATTTTCAATCTTTACATTAGATGTTTTGATAACCTTCTTGGTAAATTCACTTGGCTGTAAATACGGAAGGTCCTGTGTAGAATTTGGGTACGTATTTTCCTTCGTAATATCTAATACAGATGAAGGAACCGTCAATTTCTTTATTCCTTTGGACGGAGGGGCAGCTTTATTCGCGAATGCACTTGGCGTTGCAGATAAAAAAATCAATAAAAACACAAGTAATAGCCTTTGCCATTTCATTATTGAGAGACTCCCTTCATAAGATGAGTAATCATTTGTTTTTACTTTTTCCAGCATGAATATTTCTTATCCACAAATTTTTACTGATCCATAAAAAACTACTTAGCCGTATAGACTAAGTAGTCTTCTTATAAAAGATAAAATCCGATTCCCATTATGATATAAGCTGCTAATAAAGTAGCCCCCTCAAACCAATTCGTTTCACCATCATTCGCTAATATAATGGATAACAAGACAGCGGTTACCATTGCCACTAATTCAGGCATTGTAAACACCAGCGGCATTGGGTGGCTGAAAAATAAGGATAATATGACGAGAACTGGTGCTACAAACATGGATATTTGCAGGGTTGAGCCGAAAGCGATTTCCACCGCTACATCCATCTTATTTTTATAAGCCATCAAGATTGCCGATGCATGTTCTGCTGCGTTTCCTACAATCGCAACAATCACAATACCGATAAATAATTCACTCCAGCCAAAGCTTCTGGCCACAGACTCAAATGTATGAACCAAATTTTCAGAAATATAAGCCACTGCTACAGTTGATAAAAATAAGATCCCAATTGCCTTCCCCTTCTTCCATTCTGGAACCTCTTCTTCCTCATCATCAACAACAGACGGGTCTTGATATATTCCTCTATGTGTAACCAGCTTAAAAAATAAAGCAGCAAGGTATAGCAAGATTAAAATAATCGCTATTCCTACACTTAGATGAACAGTGTTGGTTAAATTAAGATTCATGGAGAAAACTTCTGGAATAACGAAAGCAACGATAACGGCAAATATTAGTAAGCCGGAATTGTGTCTCGCATCGTAGACATTAAATTTCTGGCGTTTAAATTTAATCCCACCTATCAGAAAGGCCATTCCTGCTACTAATAATAAATTCCCCAATACAGATCCCGTTAAGGAGGCAAGTACAACTTCGTTTAGCCCAGCTTGAATAGAAAAGATGGATATAATCAACTCTACCGCATTACCAAACGTTGCATTTAATAACCCTCCAATCCTTGGACCTGCAACAATTGCTAAACTCTCGGTAGCTCTTCCCATAAAGCTTGCCAATGCAATGATTGTTAAACAATATATAATAAACATTATAACGCTTGGCCAATGAAATATAGCGCCAATAACTGAAATCGGTACCCCAATAAATACCATTATTGCAAAGACTCTATTCATAATGACCTCCTAACCAAATTGCTTCTTCCTATTATCGTAACCTCTTATTAAAATGAAAACGCAGGAAAGATATTCTCTTTCTTCCATATAAAGCGAAAATTAAAAAAAATGCCTGTCTTCCTACTTTATGATATATCGAAAATTCAAATGATTATTCCAATTATTTTGTTTAATTGCATTCCCATCGCTGATAAGATTAGGTATTATGATAATGAGAACAAAAGCGCTTGCGACTTATCCATCTTTGTATGGATGCGTGAATTTTGTATTGTAATTTTACCTAATGCTGATTTATCGTACAGAGACATAGAAACCGCTATCCAATAGACGCAGGACCTTTTTTTTACAAAGTTATCCAGATAGAGAACTTATCATATATTTCTAAAACAAAAAAATTTAACACCGAGGGAATACATATGGGGAAAACTAATTTTAGATTTTGGATATTAGTTAGTATTGTTGCAATGTCAGGATTTTCACAAGGGATGCTGCTGCCATTAATCTCCGTCATATTTGAAAGCAGCGGCTTATCCTCCTCCTTAAATGGGATTAATGCGACCGCCTTATACATTGGGACACTGATTGCCTCTCCTTTTATGGAGCAGCCGTTAAGAAAATTCGGCTACAAACCAATAATATTGGTGGGTGGTTTAGCTGTCGTTGTCTCCTTAATTTCATTTCCTTTATGGAAAACCTTTTGGTTTTGGTTCTTTTTGCGGCTGCTGATTGGAATTGGTGACCATGCTTTGCATTTTGCCACCCAAACATGGATTACTTCTTTTTCCTCTCCAAAACGATTGGGGAGAAATATATCACTGTATGGATTATTCTTTGGAATCGGCTTTGCAGTAGGTCCTTTAATGACTCCGCTTGTTAAAGTTAATCAGTCATTGCCGTTTATTATTTCTTCGCTATTATGCCTCATCGGCTGGTTATTTATTTTTACTTTAAAAAATGAATTTCCAGATCAGGATATCGAAGTAAATTCTTTTTTTAAAACGATTAAACGATTTTCATCTGCTCTTAAGTATGGTTGGATTGCCTTTTTGCCGCCTTTAGGATACGGATTTTTGGAATCCTCCTTAAACGGCAGTTTTCCTGTATACGCACTCCGTAATGGAATTGATGTCAAAAATGTTTCCGTTCTGCTAGCAGCATTTGCAATTGGAGCGATCGTCTTTCAGCTTCCCCTGGGAATAATGAGTGATAAATATGGACGTCGAAACATTTTAATTTTCATTCTGCTTTTAGGAAGTGTCTGCTTTACGACAGCAAGCATTGTCGAAGGTTCCGTTATTGCCTTGCTTTTCTGTCTGTTTATTGCCGGAATGCTGGTAGGGTCTACATTCTCCCTGGGGATTTCTTATATGGCTGATTTGATGCCAAAAAACTTATTGCCTACTGGGAATTTACTATGTGGGATTTTCTATAGTATCGGAAGCTTAGGAGGTCCATTTATCGGTGGATTATTTATTCAATATTTCCGGAGTATAAGCTATTTTCATATCATTAGTACCATATTGTTCATTGTCTTTTTGCTCATTCTTACATTCGGACATAAATCATTTGTAACTGTTAGAGAAAAATAATAAAAGGGTGGCGAGTAGCCACCCTCTTTTATTAGTGATATCCATTCTGCCCGTTCGCAGAACCAGATGTTTTTCCTTTTGGCTTTTGTTTTTTATTTTGCTTTGTTTTACCCATAACAGTTCACTCCTCTTTGTTGTAAATGAACTTACAATTTTAGTTTCATCATTTTCCAAAAAAGCTTCCGTGGTATCTTTTGTAAGTTCTTTTAGCAATTTTTGTTTCTATCTGTCAACATCGCATTTATTTCTCCGCCAATCATCAAGATGAACCCAGTTAGATAAAACCAAAGCATTAATACGATAATTCCCCCTAAACTGCCATAGGTTGTTGAATAGTGACCAAAATTCCCAACATAATAAGAGAATGCATAAGATACGATAGCCCAACCAATGGTTGCAATAATTGCTCCAGGGATAACCGTCAAACATTTTATTTTTTTATTCGGTGTTATAAAATAGAGAGCCATAAATACTACAAATAAAATAACCATACTTATAAACCATCGCAATCCATTCCATAGACTTACAAATCCTTCCGATATCCCGAAATATGAAAAAATATAGATTCCAAAGATTTCTCCAAACAATGGAACAATTAACGCAATCAATAATACAAATATCATTGCAATGGTTAGCAGAATCGATAATCCCCTTGTGATAAAAAATGGCCTAGTTTCTTGTACATCATATGCTCGATTCATGGCTCGGATAATTGCGTTCATTCCTAAAGACGCAGACCAAAGTGCTGCAATAATTCCAAACGATAATAATCCACCACTTCGATTATTCAATATTTCTCCGAGGTTTTCTTCTATCATGGCAACAGTTTGTTTTGGAGCAAAGTCACGAATAACATTCAATAAATCCTCTGTTGTTAAAGGAAGATAAGAGAGCAGTGAAACCATAAATAATAACAACGGGAACATTGATAAAAGAAAAAAATAGGCTAATTGCCCTGCTACACCATTAATATCATTCCCATCTATTCTCTTCACTAAATTTTTAACAAAGTTTATTACATTTCTTACCTTAAAGAAGCCGTTCCCCATTTTTTCACCTCAACAATGTACCATGCTTGTACATTATTTTCCCTTGTTCATGATAGAAAAAACATAATTCTATAAAATCCTTTTTAATTTCCATTTGACACCTATTCCTTTTCGTGAAAATATAGAAATAGCTCTGAAGAGGAAAGGATGCTTATCATGAATCTTACCGAAAAAACACCTGAAAACATTGAGTACATGATTTCAGAAATAACTACTAAATTAAAAATGGTGAATGCAGAAGCAATAAAAGCAACAAATTACACAGAGGAAATGTACGATGATTTACATGAGATTTATGAAATGGTGATGAAGAAAAATTCCTTTAGTCCGAATGAAATGCAGGCAATTGTAGAGGAATTAGGGAACTTACGGAAATAAAGTGAAATCAGGACCATCCCAGCGAGCTATGACACAAAAAACGGCATCCATTTTGGATGCCGTTTTTTGCTATATATTAATCTTCTTGATCTGTAATAATCACAATTCCGTTATTTGTAACGGCAAGAGTGTGCTCATACTGTGCAGAAAGAGATCCATCTAATGTACGAGCGGTCCAGCCATTGTTATCCATTTTCGTTTCGAAACCGCCGATATTCACCATAGGTTCAATGGTAAATACCATTCCTTCTTTAATGCGAGGTCCTTTTCCAGGAAGCCCATAATGAGGAACTTCCGGCTTTTCATGTATGGTTGGTCCAATTCCATGACCGATAAAATTGCGTACCACAGAGAATCCTTGTGCTTCCACATATGTTTGAATGGCATGACCGATATCGCCAATGCGATTACCTACTTTTACTTGTTCCATCCCTTTATACAAAGATTCTTTCGTAACATCCAATAGTTTTTGAGTAAGCGGATCAACTTTTCCGACCGGATAGCTCCATGCTGAATCCGCTAATGCACCATTTAAATTTACAACCATATCAATGGTTACAATATCGCCTTCTTGAAGAGGCTGCTTTCTAGGAAAACCGTGACAAATTTCATCATTTATACTCGCGCAAGTTGCATATTCATATCCTTTATACCCCTTTTGTTCAGGTGTTGCCCCATGCTCTGCTAAAAAACGGTCGACAAACTGGTCAATTTCCCAAGTTGTAATTCCGGGTTTAATCATTTTTGCTATTTCCTTATGGGTTCTCGCTAATAATTCACCGGCTTTTTTCATCATATCGATCTCTCGCTGCGATTTTAACGTAATCATTTCAATCTTCCTTTCACTTCAGTCCTATCTATATGTATGTCATTCCCAATTTAATGTGAACTTAATATAACCATCATATCGCTAAAACAATTCAATGACAAAAAAAATCCCTTCACATGACAAAAATCTATTTATTTCCCGAGAAATTCTTAACGAATCGCGCGATAATTCAGATAGTAATTTAAATCATGTCGAATATGTATATATAACGAATAAAAAAAGCTTTCTGTACTATTGTACAAAAAGCCAATTATTGTTTCGTCACCTTCACTCGTGGCATGATTAGCACTTCCACACGTCTATTTTTTGCTCTTCCTTCTGCAGTACTGTTACTAGCAATTGGCTTAAATTCACCATAACCTTTTACACTAAAATATTTTGGATCCAGCTGTTTATTTTCCAGAATAATTTCCATAAAATTCAATGCTCTCATTACACTAAGTTCCCAGTTAGATTGGAAATTAGCATTATGAATAGGAACATTATCCGTATGCCCACTTATCAAAATGTTTCGTGGCGGATCCATTACCAATAAATTAGCTAATTCTTTTGCTGTTTGGATATCGTCATGGCGGATTTCGGCACTTCCAGAATTAAAAAGTACATTATCCCTTATGGTTAATAATAATCCCTCATCCGTTAAAGAAGTGGCAAATTTACCTTCTAGCTTTTTTTCTTTAATATATACATTTACTTTTGCCTGTAATTCCTGTAATTCTTCTTTATCTTGATTCTGCAATTGTTTAAGTTTATCTGTGTTTTGCTGAGTTTTCGGGGCAGTAACCTGATTTTTCTCTCCCTCATTTATATTATTGCTATCTTGTGGTGCAGGCTTTGTATAGTTCAAAACTCCAGATCCACTTACAAATATTCCATTAAAGACTTTTGAAAGTTCTTTTAGCTTTTGTGCATCTACTGAGCTGCTAGCAAAGAGAACAATAAATAAGGCAAGCAACAAAGTCAAAATATCAGCATATGGAAGCAACCATGCCTCATTTATATGATCGTCATCTCTGCCTTTCTTTTTTCTTCTACTCATTTGCTAACTCACTGCCTTCTGCAAGAATCTTTTTACGTTCTTCTGCCGGTAAATAAGAAGCTAATTTTTGCTCGATAACTCTAGGGGCTTCTCCCTCTAATATAGATAGGATACCTTCAAGCATCATTTCTTTCACTTTTGCTTCCTGTTTCGATTTTTGCTTTAACTTATTGGCAAAAGGATTCCAAAGTACATAACCTGTAAAAATCCCCAGCATTGTTGCCACAAACGCTGCAGAAATTGCGTGACCTAATTCATCCGTATTATCCATATGTGCTAAGGCTGCAATTAGTCCAAGCACAGCTCCTAATACCCCTAGTGTTGGTGCATAGGTTCCAGCTTGAGAAAATATTGCTGCTCCTGCTTGATGTCGATCTTCCATCGCATCAATTTCTTCACTTAATACATCCCGAATATACTCGGCACTTTGACCGTCTACTGCAAGACTTAAGCCATTTTTCAAAAATGGATCCTCTACTTCCAACAATTTTCCTTCTAATGCTAATAATCCTTCTTTACGTGCCAACTGCGCTAAATCAGAGAATAAGGTAATAATTGCTTTCCCATCCAATAACTTTTGCTCTGTAAAGATAATTTTAAATAGCTTAGGGACCTTCTTAATTTCACTCAACGGGAATGCAATCGTTACAGATGCAACCGTTCCTGCAAGAATAATCAATATCGCCGCAGGATTAATGATAACAGAAGGATTTACCCCTTTTAGCACCATACCTACCCCAACAGCAATAAACCCAATAATGACTCCGATAACCGATGTTTTATCCATAATTTTTCACCCTATAATTTATTCATTCTCCTTTTATATCGGCTAACAATTCAACTTTTTAAGATATTTTCTCTGAAAGTTCGACAAATCCTTATTTTCTCGGCAAAAAAACAGAAAAACAGGACTTTAGAAGGAGTCCTGTTTTTACTTTAAAAGTTTATTTTCAATTTTACGCTCATAGTTTTTGAACACGGAAGAATTGGTTTTAACCCCGCGTTTCGATAACATACTATTATATTTAAGCAGCTTTTCATTCAGCTCGTTTTTTAGTTCCTCTTGATCCTTGTCATTTTTACATTGTCGGATTAAATCTTGGATGGACATCATTTCTTTCTTTAATGCAGTTTCTTCCTGCGTATAACCGGCATTTTTCATGATACGATAAGCCATTCTTAAATCCTCAGGAAGATTTGCAAATTCATCTTCAGGCAGAGGCTTTCCCATTCCAGGGAGATTATCAAACTCACCGTTCTTATAAGCTTCCTTTATTCGATGCTCGGTAATTCTAAAAAAATCCATATATTTTCCCCTTTCCGACATGGTATATCATTATTATATCGGAAATCGTTGTTTTAAATCATAAATAAACAGATGAAAATTGACAATATTCCAACATTTACATTTCTTAACACTTTCCATTAGGATAAACGTCTTAAGGGGTGGGTACCCTAACAAGGACAGATTAGCGAAGGAGGAGAACGATGGCTCGTGGTAAATCCTTAAATCATAAGCAAAAAAATCATCCAGGTAATTTCCCGCAAAATAGCATAACAGAAAAGCATCGGAAAGAACGAATCGAGGATGAAGAATTTATTGTCGTACAGGAAGCCTTTAAAAATCGTGTAGAGGAAGATTAGGTAGATATTAATCCCCATTTTTCAATGGGGTTTTTTCTTTTTAACATGCCAAGCATCATTGTATAATATAATGAAAATGAGTGAAATAAAGATGGGGGGAATGAAATTGTTCGAAAATCCTGCTGGTTTCTGGAGACGATTTGGTGCACTAATATTAGATGGTATTGTATTTATGATTATTGGTTTGTTATTTATAGGTATTGATAATAAAGATACCCGTGATTCCATTAATGGAGTAGTTCAGCTGATATACCAAACAGCCTTACCCATTATTTGGTTTGGTTACACATTAGGAAAAAGAGCCTTAGGAATTCGCATCGTAAAAAAAGATGGGGGTACCCCTACGATTGGCACGATGCTCCTTAGAAATATAGTTGGCGGCATTGTATATGGCATTACATTTGGAATTGCCTTAATTGTAAGTATCTTTATGGTGGCAATTCGTGAGGATAAAAGATCTATCCATGATTTTATTGCGGGAACGTATGTTACAAGCAACCCGCCAAGCAAAGAAGGCTTAGTAGACTAAAAAGCTTGAACATCCTTAATGGGTGTTCAAGCTTTTTACATTACTTGGCAGCAGCGGTTCCTGCGGTTAAATTCATGGCAGGTCCAAAGAATTCATAACGAATATTTTCCGGTTTCAATCCAATTTCTTGAAGAATAGTCACGATATTTTTTAAGAACGGAACTGGACCGCATATGTAGCAAACGGTGTTCTCATCTACAATATTTTGTAGGAATGATTTCGTAATATATCCTTCAAAATGATGATTTCCATCTTTATTTAAAGGTTTATCATAACCAAAGTATACACGGCCATTTTCCAATTTACTGATATATTCTAGAACGGCATCCTTAAATGCATGAAATTCTTCATTACGTGCTGAATGAATATAGGTAACTTCACGTTTAGATTCACTATTTGCTAGTGCTTCTAGCATACTCATCATCGGTGTCAAGCCTACACCGCCACTAATAAGCGCAATGGGTGCATCCTCTTTTTCATTTAATGTAAATACCCCTGCTGGAGCACTAATATCAAGCGTATCCCCTTCATTAATATGGTCATGAAGATAGTTTGATACTTTACCATTTGGATCATGATCTGCTTCTCTCTTTACAGAAATACGGAAATAGTCATGACCAGGTGCACAGGATAAGCTATATTGACGGTTTAGAATATAAGTTTCAGTTGGTATCTTCACCTTCACCGTAATATACTGGCCAGGGACGAATGTAGGTACTCCCTCTCCATCTTTTGGTTTTAAATAGAAGGATGTAATAACATTGCTTTCCTTTTCTTTTTTCACTACTTTAAATTCCTTAAAATCCATCCAGCCGTTTATTTGCTTTTCTGCACTTTCATACATTCTGTGTTCGATATCCATAAACACTTTCGCAATAGCGCCGTATGCTTCTGCCCAAGCATTAATAATTTCATCCGTTGCTGCTTCACCCATTACCTCTTTGATCGCTTTTAAAAGAAATTCTCCTACTATTGGATAATGTTCTGGCTTAATTCCTAAACCACGATGTTTATGGGCAATTTGGTTAACCACTGGAACAATAGTTTCTAGTTTATCAATATATTTTGCTGCTGCTAATACGGTATTAGCTAATGCTGTTTGTTGACGACCTTGTGCTTGATTGACATGATTAAAAATATTCAATAATTCAGGATGTGCAGCAAACATCATTTTATAGAAAGTGGAAGTAACAGTAGTGCCATTTGCTTCTAATGCTGGAACCGTAGACTTTACTAAATCTATTGTTTTTTGTGATAACATGGTTATCTCTCCTTATTTAAAAGATATATTTTAAATACATTTTTTATCTACGTTTATAAATTACCCCCTTGATTACTTAAAAGCAATATTTTAAATACATCTTTTAATAAGTTGTCACAACTTTGTAGTATTCAACTGGAGTTAAAGTAGTTCCCGAGCTAGTATTAGCACTTCAAATTCACATGATATTGACTTATCGAAGGAAAGACGGAAAAATCCGCTAGCCAAAAGGTGCTGTAGCTAGACAAGGAATTTCTAAGAAGGTTACTAAAGGACTAGACTTTAAAGTTTCCTTAACGTGTACAAAAAGATATAATATTAACATTAAATAAGGCTCTTTTCTTAAGCTTTGTCACTGCGTAAAAGAAGTCTAACGAGCTTTTTCATTCAGCAAATTTAAAATTACGAAAACAGCCTTAAATAAACAGGTGATATATATGAGATTAACCAATTACACAGACTATTCGTTGCGTGTTTTAATATATTTAGCATCTCAAGAACCCTCCAAGCTCTCTAATATTAAAGAGATTGCCGAAGTATATGGGATTTCCAAAAATCATTTAATGAAAGTTACCCATGAGCTTGGCAAAATGGGAATAATTGAAACCATCAGAGGAAGGAACGGCGGAATTAGATTAGCCCATCCGCCAAATGAAATTAATATTGGCTCCATCATTCGCAAAACAGAAGATGATTTTAAAATCGTGGAATGTTTCGAGGGCGGCGCATGTATATTAACTCCAATATGTGGACTAAAACATATGCTTCGCAAAGCACTTTCCGCTTATTTTGAGGTTTTGGACCGATACACATTAGCAGATATTGTGCATAACCCGTTAATATATCGGCAATTATTTGAAGAAGGCACAAAGTAAATTGTTTTATTAGTTTTAAGTAAGATATATAGCAAAATGCTCAGGATATCTGACGGGTTTTTTCTATGTTTATTGTATGTCCATGTACAATACCACCATCCCTGATCCAAATAAAAGAGCAGTACATTCATCGATGAAATGGACTGCTCATTAAGTATACTAAGAAGAAGCTTATTTAATTTTTCAGTTTTTCTTGTAAATAATCTATTAATACAAAAGCCTGATTATGCTCCTCATCTTTTGCAGAATACAAAAGGGTCACCACATGCTCCTTGCCTAGTTCTATAAGCTGCTGTATTTCTATAGGATTATGTTCATTCAATTCATTTCTATATTTCAAGGTGAATTCTTGAAACTTCTCTGGTTCATGATGAAACCATTTCCTTAGCTCCGTGCTCGGTGCCACATTTTTGAACCAGTAATCCAATTTAGCCGTTTCCTTTGAAATCCCCCTTGGCCATAGTCTGTCTACCAGTATCCGTATCCCGTCATCGTCACTATACTCATCATAAATTCTTTTTACTTTGAACATATTTATCCCCTATTTCCTCTATGATTATATTCCCATATTATCATTCATTTTTAGAATACCTTCAACTTGCTTGTTATCATGGTACGAGATTGTTAAAATAGAATAGAACATTCTGAAAAGAGGAAAAAGGAGAAACATATATGACTAAATTCCAAGAAAATCTTGAGAAATATGCCGAGTTAGCAGTTAAAGTTGGCGTAAACGTTCAAAAAGGCCAAACGTTAGTCGTCAATACGTCCATCGAAGCAGCAGAATTTGTACGCCTTGTCGTAAAAAAGGCTTATGAAGTAGGCGCAAAAAATGTTGTTGTGAATTGGAGCGATGACGCTGTTTCCCGGATAAAATACGATCTTGCACCAGATGAATCTTTTACAGAATACCCTAAATGGCGTGCCCAGGAAACAATAGAACTTGCCGAAAATGGAGCTGCTTTTATGGCTATTGTTTCTGCAAGTCCTGACTTACTTAAGGGTGTAAAATCAGAACGCATTGCCAATTTCCAAAAAGCGGCCGGAAAAGCGCTTGAAAAATATCGTCAATATACTCAATCTGATAAGGTCAGCTGGACGGTTATTGCTGCTCCATCTAAAGCATGGGCACAAAAAGTATTCCCGCAAGCTCCATCAGCAGAAGAAAGTGTAAAAATGCTTTGGGATGCTATCTTTAAAGCTACTCGTGTTGATACAGAAGATCCTGTGCAAGCATGGAAAGAACATGATAAAAAACTCCATAAAATAGTAGATTACTTAAATGAAAAAAGATATAAAAAACTCCATTATACAGCCCCTGGTACTGACCTAACGGTTGGACTTCCAGAAGGACATCTATGGGTCGGTGCGGGCAGCATTAATGAACAAGGCCATGAATTTATGGCAAATATGCCGACTGAGGAAGTATTTACCGTTCCTCAAAAGGATGCTGTAGAAGGATATGTTACCAGTACAAAACCTCTAAGCTACGGCGGTAATATTATCGATGAATTTACGATTACCTTTAAAAATGGTCGTATTGTCGATGTTAAGGCAAAAGAAGGGGAAGAAATCTTAAAACAATTAGTGGAAACAGACGAGGGATCTCATTACTTAGGAGAAATGGCATTAGTCCCACATAATTCGCCTATATCAGAATCCAATATTCTTTTCTTCAATACATTATTTGATGAAAATGCATCGAACCACTTCGCAATCGGAAGTGCTTATGCATTCTGTATTGAAGGTGGAAAGCAAATGTCCAAAGAAGAACTTGAAAACCACGGTTTAAATCGAAGCATTACACATGTCGATTTCATGGTAGGATCAGAAAAGATGAATATCGATGGAATAAAAGAGGACGGTTCAACCGAACCAATTTTCCGTAATGGTGATTGGGCATTTTGATACACATTGCTCATCTGAACCGATAGGCGCCGGAACAAGACGGAGATAAAAACTTCTACTGATTTACAGTAGGAGTTTTTTATTTATTACGACAATAACCAATATTAACATCTTTCTATTGTTTTCCAAAAATGAATCGTTTATCATATTGTCTTAGTAAATGATATTAGAGGTTACAACTATGAGAATACGTGATTGGGATCGAAACTTGAAAATTCGTCTCATTGGAGAGTCCATGATGAATTTAACTTTCTGGATGTTCTTTCCTTTTTTGACGATATATTTTACAGAATCATTTGGCAAAAATACCGCAGGATGGCTTTTAATTATTTCACAAGTTTTTTCCGTTATTGCTAATTTACTTGGCGGCTATTATGCAGACCGTTTCGGCAGAAAGAAAATGATGGTTCTTTCTGCGATTGGACAGGGAATTGCTTTCTTAATCTTTGGGGTTTCCAACTCTCCTTGGTTTGATTCTGCTGCTATAAGCTTTATTTGCTTTACCGTTGCAAGTGTTTTTGGATCATTTTATTACCCTGCAAGTCAAGCGATGGTAGCCGATGTCGTAAAGGAAAAAGACCGCAGCGATGTATTTGCGATCTTTTATACGTCTACCAATATCTCCGTTGTCATTGGTCCAATTATAGGAGGTATCTTTTTTACAAACTATAGCTTTCAGTTACTAATAATAGCAGGTGCAGTATGCATTTTTTTAGGTTTGCTTTTATTAAAATATACACGCGAAACCTCTCCATCATATACAAGTGTTTCAGATAAAAATAAAGAGAAAAATTGGTATCGGGTCATTCTTTCCCAACTACATTCCTATAGCATTATCATAAAAGATCGCATTTTTTTATTATTTATTATTGCAGGAATTTTGGTTTCACAAACCTTCATGCAATTAGATCTTCTTCTTCCAGTTTTTACAAAAGAAGCAGTCCATCATGCTACATTATTTAATATGGGTTCCTTCCATATCTCGATAACTGGCGAGCAGACTTTTGGACTTATTTTATCGGAAAATGGATTACTTGTTGCGTTGTTAACGGTATTTGTTACAAGATGGATGACTATATATAGGGAAAAATATGTATTTATCTTATCCAGTTTTACCTATGCGATTTCTATTTACTTATTCGGACAGTTCCCATTCATCTGGGGATTCATAATTGCTATGGCACTTTTCTCATTTGCCGAATTAATGGTAGCTGGCATCCAGCAAACATTTATTTCTAAATTAGCTCCTGAAGAAATGCGTGGACAATATTTTGCAGCAGCAAGTTTACGTTATACCATTGGACGAACGATTGCTCCCATCTCCATCCCACTCGCATCATGGATAGGATATTATAATACATTTATCGTATTAGGATTATTAGCGGTCTTAAGTGCAGGGATTTATTCAGTAGTATTTAAAAAGTTTGAAATGCAGAAGGATAAAGTAGCTTAAATCTTATAGGGATTTAGGCTTTTTTTCATGGTAATGAATTTAGGGGACATAAATTTCCTTACATTTTTGATAAGCACCGAATCCTATTTTATGAACTTTTTTACAGTCATGTTTTCATTTGTTTTGTTAAATAATACAGACAGATGAAGAATTTATTAGGAAAGAAGTGATTGTTATCCTTACTTCAGAACAGTTATCTCACTTCCAATCTGTGCTCCAGCAGGCAAAAGATGAACTGGAAGAACAGTTTCAAAATAATGATAATTATGGTAACGAGAATGACCATCCTCATGAATCGGTAGGGGAATTATCGAGCTACGATAATCACCCTGGTGATGAAGGAACTGAACTATATGAGCGTGAAAAAGATATTGCTCTTAATGAACATGGTGAATATGAATTAAAAAACATAGAACGCGCACTGGACGCGATTCAAAATGGTACTTATGGAAAATGTATGGAATGTGGTAAAGAAATTCCGCTTGAACGTTTGGAGGCTATTCCACAGACACTATATTGCATCGATCATACGCCAGACCGAACCGTATCCACCAATCGTCCGATTGAAGAAGGTGTACTTATGCCCCCATGGGGAAAATTTAATTTTGATGAAAAATTAGATGAGTCTGTGGCATATGATGCAGAAGATTCTTGGCAAGATGTTGCAAAGTGGGGAACCTCTGAGTCGCCATCCGATTTCGTAAATCCACCTGACCATTACAATGAAATGTATATTGATTCTGATGAAAATGTTGGTTATGTGGAGGACTTCGAAAATTTTGTCGGAACTGATATAGAGGGCAAACACCACTATATTTTCCGAAATGAGCAGTATGAGAAGTATAATGATGTACTAGAAGAGGAAAATATCATGACGACCTTTGGGGATCTTCCAAGATATGAGCATGACCCTTATGTTGAGGATGATAATGACGATAGCGATCCACTTCATTAAAAAGTGGGGATTAGGTTCAAATAAATCTACTACAGTATTTGGTGATTAATCCCTAAATTCGCCTGTTTAAATAACCGAACATTATACATTGAATACCTTGCCCAAGCTAAAAAGGGTGCCATACATGGCACCTTTTTTTGCCCTACTGCACTTTTGAACCTTGTTTTGTTTCCATCAAAGTGGATTCCTCCGATTCCTTTAACCATGCTGCCATGGCCTCGATATCTTTGGAAAAAATTCGATCCTTTTTAATACTTGGTACAATTTGACGTCCTTTATCATAAAAGCCTTTTGTCGCCTGTGCCATTTTTTCTACTCCGCGGTATTCTGCTCCCTGCATAGCGCAAATCATTTCGATTGCCAATACCCTTCTAGTATTTTGCAAAATTTGATAGGCATGTCGTGCAGCAATGGTGCCCATACTTACGTGATCCTCTTGATTTGCAGAAGATGGGATGGAATCCACGCTGGCCGGATGAGCTAATGTTTTATTTTCAGAAACTAGCGAAGCCGCTGCATATTGCATAATCATTGCTCCTGATTGCAACCCGGGTTCCGGACTTAAAAAACCCGGCAAATCATTCAATTGCGGATTTACCAATCTTTCAATCCGTCTTTCCGATATATTTGCTAATTCAGCAACGGCAATCTTCATAAAATCCATGGCAAGTGCAATTGGCTGACCATGAAAGTTTCCGCCTGAAATTACTTTTTCCCCGTCATTAAAAATTAGTGGATTATCAGTAGCAGCATTCATTTCAATTTCAAGTTTCTCCCTTACATAATCCAATGCCTGCCATGAAGCACCATGCACTTGCGGAATACAGCGCAAAGAATAAGCATCTTGTACCCTTAGCTCTCCTTGTCTAGTCGTGAGTCTGCTGTCCGCTAAATATTTGCGTATTCGTCTTGCCACATCTACTTGCTGATAATAGCCGCGAGCTTGATGAACATCCTCATCGAATGCATCGATAATTCCTTGTAATGCTTCCATAGTGATGGATGCAATTAACTCACTTTGCATTGCCAATTTTTCTGCTTCTAAAAATGCAACTACTCCCATTGCTGTCATGGCCTGAGTACCATTGATTAAAGCTAAGCCCTCTTTTGCTTGTAAAGTAATCGGAAGGATTCCTTCCTTTTCTAATGCGCTCCATGTATTAGTCCGTTCACCTTTATAGTAAACCTCTCCTTCTCCCATTAAGACTAGGGCTAAATGGGAAAGCGGCGCTAAATCTCCACTCGCTCCTAATGAACCTTGCTGAGGAATGACTGGGTGAATATGTGCATTCAATAAATCCAACAGACGATGAATAACTACTGGCCTCACACCGGAAAAACCTTTTAATAAGGCATTTGCCCTAAGTAAAAGCATCGCTCTGGAGACCACTTCTGGAAAGGGTTCGCCAACTCCGCACGCATGGGAATGAATTAAGTTTAATTGCAGCTCTTCCACATTCTCAGCATCAATGTACACGTCGCTAAATTTCCCAAATCCTGTAGTAATTCCATACACAACTCTTTTTTGCTCTACAATTTTTTTTACGGCCTCATGGCTTTTTTGCACTCTTTCCATACTTTCATTTGAGGCAATTACAAATTCCTTATTATATAAAACCTCATTTACAGATTTCAGCGTTAATGTATTTCCTGTTAGTTCCACTTCTAACAACCTCTTTTCATTTGATATAGTAGCACGCTAAAGAAAAAAGGCTTGATCACAATTGGTTAGTTTGTGATCAAGCCTTTTATTACTTCCTTGTTTAATTTGAAGTGTATTCTCATAGGTACTCACCTTTTTATGTTTGTTTTCATTTCTTACTAACAGAATAAGCGTAAGATAAGTATTTTGTCAATTAAAAATGTTCCATATTTTAACAAGTTATATTATTACTGTGTTAAAATAGGAAAGAAGATTTTAAAAAATGATAAAGTAACTAACTCTGTACATACTAACATTAACTTAACAAATGGAGTGACTGAAATGAATGAACGACAATCAATTCCTATGCGAGAAACTTTAACCATTCAAATGAGACAGGTTTTTCCTCCTGATACCAACCATCATGGAACATTATTTGGAGGAAAATTAATGGCATATATAGATGAAACTGCTTCTATTGCTGCAACAAAATTAGCAAGAGGTCCGGTTGTTACAGCTTCTACAGACTCTGTAGATTTTATCAGACCTATACGTGTTGGGGACGTTGTCACAATCGAAGCAATGGTTTCTTATACAGGCAAAAGTTCGATGGAAATCTTTTTGAAAATTACTTCAGAAAATCCATTAACAAGGGAAAGATCTATTGCTGCCCTTTCATTCCTAACGTTTGTGGCCTTAGATGAAAATGGAAAGCCCACAAAAATTCCTGCTGTGATTCCTGAAACAGACGAAGAAAAATGGTTAAATGAAACAGCTATAAAAAGAGCAGAACACCGTAAAGTAAGGAAAAAGGAAAGTGAAGATTTAGCAAACTTTTTTCAAAAAGTAAAATAAGGTCACGACAGTAAAGAACTCCACATGTTAGTTGTGGAGTTCTTTTTTATCAAATAACTTCCATTTCCTTATTTTAGGTAATTCGTTTGGCAAAGGGTCGAATGTGGTCTATAATACAGATTAGCATTTTAATAGAAAGTGGGAGCACTTAAAGAAGCATCACACGTGCATTCCACTATACATTCTTAGCTAATCCTATTAACGCGAGTATATATTAAAGGAGACGAAGCAATGACGAGTCAATCCTTTTTACAAATGAATACCATCTTTATTAGTATTTTAATAGAATCCTTGCCATTTGTGTTACTAGGGGTTCTTGTTTCGGGAATTATTCAAATGTTCGTCACTGAAGAAATGATATCGAAAATATTACCGAAAAACCGCTTCTTAGCCGTACTTGTGGCAACGGTAATGGGCGCGCTTTTTCCAGCATGTGAATGCGGAATTGTTCCGATATCCAGACGTTTGATGGCAAAAGGTGTACCACTGCATGCTGCTATAAGCTTCATGTTAACGGGACCAATTATTAATCCGATTGTATTATTCTCCACTTATATCGCCTTCGGAAACAGTTGGAGAATGGTCTTTTATCGCGGCGGACTTTCCTTTGTTGTTTCTCTTATTGTTGGGCTCATCATCTCTTATCAATTTAAAACATCGCAGTTAAGAGAATCTGCTTCTCATGATCATCATCACCATGGAAGTGGTATCAAAGGTAAAATTAAAGGAACCATTCAGCATACTATCGATGAGTTCTTTTCTGTTGGAAAGTTTTTGATCATCGGTGCACTAATCGCTGCTGCTATGCAAACATATATAAAAACATCCACCTTAACATCCATTGGACATGGACCTTTTTCTTCGCATCTTGTGATGATGGGTCTTGGATATGTGTTATCTATCTGTTCAGAAGCAGATGCTTTTGTGGCTTCATCCTTTCAAAGTACATTTTCAATCAGTTCCATCGTTGCGTTCCTCGTCTTCGGTGCAATGTTTGATATTAAAAATACATTGATGATGTTGCAGGCATTTAAACCTAAATTTATTTTATATCTATTTATATATGTTGCGATATTCGTATTTTTAGGATCAATGGTAATAGCACAATTTTCATAAGAAAAGCTACGGCGCCTTACTCAACCAATAGGCGCTGTAGCTGGACAGCTCTTGTAGTTATTCCCCCTTTTTCAAAATTTTTATTTAGAAAGGAAATGCTGAAGCATGATAAGATTTTTTATTTTACTTGGTTTCTCGTTTCTCTTTTTACATTTGCATGCGACCGGCTCTATAAGCAAGTATATTAATATGAAATACTCGTATATTTCATTTATCACTATTTTCGTACTTTTTTTCCTTACCATTATTCAGCTGTATTTTTACATTAAAGGAGACAAGGAAACGGATGCATGTGAAGATGGATGTGAGCATCACCACCACCATCAGAAAACGTGGAAAGATTATATAATGCTGCCGATTCTCATCTTTCCTATCTTTTCAGTATTATGTCTGCCCGTTGCTACGCTAGATTCTAATATTGTAAAAGCAAAGGGTTTTAATTTTAATGTGTATAACGATAAGGATACTTCAGCCATTCACGAATTTTTGCAGCCTGATTCCAGCGTCTATTACGGAACAGATGGCTACGACGAATTGATGAGCAAATCTAAGAAAAAGTTTAGTAAATTCGGCAATAATGTTGCCCTAAGTGATGAGAATTGGCTGCAAGGAATGGAGACAATCTATCGTTTCCCAGGAGATTTCGAGGGAAAAACGATATCATTCCGAGGTTTTGCCTATAATGAAAAAGATATAGCGCCAAATCAATTGTTTATCTTCCGGTTTGGAATTATCCATTGTGTTGCGGACTCTGGCGTTTTCGGTATGTTAGTGGAATTTCCCAAAAATGTTCACTACGACAACGATGACTGGCTTCAAGTCACAGGTACTTTAACATCAGAATATTATCAGCCATTTAAGAAAACCATTCCGGTGTTAAAGGTGGAAAAAGTAGAGCAAATTCCTGTTCCAAAAGACCAATATGTTTATCGGAACTATTAAGTAGTTGAAACAAAAAATAGGATTAAATTCTACTAGAAGTTAATATATTTTAACTATAGGGTATACACCTATCATGTATACCCTATTACATTTTTACAAAACATTTAAGATTGGATGACACTAAAAGCTTTATGAGATCTGCTAATATCGCTCAATGCTTCTTGGTTGTTGCGCTGCCGGACTCTTTTCATATTATTTCCATTTGTAATATTTACTGTATGGTATAAATTGTCTGCCTCATCACCCTCATAAATCAACTATACTAAACTAAGATTTATATGTAATGACAAATATTGCAGACTTTCGTCACTGTTCAACAATGACAATGACTTTATCTAAAATCTATTACTAAAACTCACTATATTTTTAAAGGAAAAGGTGAACCCGTTATGTTTTCAAATGCTGATATTGGAATTGATTTAGGTACAGCAAATACTCTTGTGTATAGTAAAAGTAAAGGAGTTATTTTAAATGAGCCTTCTGTCGTTGCCATTAATACGGAAACAAAAAAAATTGTCGCAATAGGATTAGAAGCAAAAAATATGATTGGAAAGACTCCGGAAAAAATCGCTGCTATCCGCCCTCTAAAAGATGGAGTAATTGCTGATTTCGACATCACTACCGAAATGCTGCGACAAATAATGAAAAAAATAAGTAAACAGCTTGGAATTGCAGTTAGAAAGCCAAATGTAATTGTTTGTGCACCATCTGGGGCAACATCTGTGGAAAGAAGAGCCATTCAAGATGCGGTAAAAAATAGCGGTGCCAAAAATGTTCACTTAATTGAAGAGCCAGTTGCTGCAGCCATTGGAGCTGACTTACCGGTTGATGAGCCTGTTGCCAATGTAATTGTCGACATCGGCGGTGGTACGACCGAAGTTGCTATCATTTCCTATGGGGGAGTAGTTACAAGCAACACCATTCGCATAGGCGGGGATAAAATGGACGAGGATATCATTCAACATGTCCGTAAAACTTATAACCTATTAATTGGGGAGCGTACTGCTGAACAAATCAAAATGGAAATTGGTTATGCGTTAGTCGATCATGATGAAATCTCTATGGAAGTTCGCGGGCGTGACCTAGTATCAGGATTGCCAAAAACAGTCATATTAAAATCAACTGAAATTCAAAACTCTATGCGTGAATCTCTATTAAAAATTCTAGAATCCATTCGGGCAACTCTCGAAAATTGTCCTGCTGAATTGAGTGGGGACATTGTGGATCGCGGGGTTATTTTAACAGGTGGCGGCTCCTTGCTTAACGGTATGCAAGATTGGCTATCTAAAAGCATTATCGTTCCCGTTCACTTAGCACCAAATCCATTGGAGTCTGTTGTCGTTGGTACTGGAAAATCGTTGAAGTTTATTAATCGTATGCAGCCTGTTGCGAAGTAAATCATTCTAAAAAAAGAGCTTATGAAAGCTCTTTTTTTAGTATACGTAAATAACCGCATTAAGTATTTAGCACTATTCCGGTCTATTCGAGGTCTTTTTCGGTCCTTTCAGTAAACCATTGGGTCCGTTGAAAAGACATTTCAGTCTGTTGTCTTTACATTCTCAAATGATTTTCTTCTAGTTTCTCTGAAAATGTAACATAAATAATGAATTATTTTTCTTCCATTCGTGAATGATGATATCTATATAATCATAAAGTTAGGTGAGACATGTGTTAATTCATGAAATTGAGGATACTTTTGATGAATATGGATATCAACACTATTACAAAACTATGAAAACTGCAATTGAAATTTCAGGTTTGCTGGACGATGTTGATCGCTATACTTTAGAGAACTTTTTTGACACCTTTGATTTCACAGACTATGACCGTTTATTATTTGATGAGTTTCGCTACTATTTTTGGATGTATCTAAAGATTTATGAACAGAAGGTATAAAAAAAGGGAGCGATCACACGCTCCCTCTCTCCTTATTTTTGTTCTGTTTTTTCTTTTTTAGAATCTGAGATTGTATCTGCTAGATGTTCAATGCTTCCGCGAACATTATATTTTCCGGATAAGTTTTCTAATAGCTCTTTTACATCGATACCAGAAGACGCTTTAAGCGATTCTTGAAGACTGGACATTAAGCTAGTCGCATAGCCTGTTACTTTATTGGCTCCACCTTCACCGCTGCCACCGCCGGTATCGACAACGGTAATCTTATCTATATTGCTAAGTGGGCTTGCAACTTGTTTTGCATATTCAGGAAGCATTTTTAAGATCATATCCATAACGGCTGCCTGACCAAATTGCTCGAATGCTTCGGCAATCTTTCTCTTTGCCTCTGCTTCTGCAAGACCTTTTAAACGGATAATTTCTGCTTCCGACTCCCCTTGTGCTCTTTGGGCTTCTGCTTTTGCCAAACCATCGATACGGACTTTTTCGGCTTCTGCTTTTGCCATCGCTTCAATGCGATATTTATTTGCATCCGCTTCTGCCATTTCTTTCGCTTTATTTGCCACTGCCGCTTGCTCCACAGCATAACGGTCTGCATCTGCTTTTTTCTTTACCTCTGAGTCATATTGACGCTCACGGCGAAGAATTTCTTTCTCTTCTAGCTCTATTTGCTTTTGGCGTTCAATGATCTTAATTTGCATTTCTTGTTCCGTTACATCCTGTTTGGAACGAGCTGTTTCCAAATCATATGCTTGGTCCGCACGTGCCCTGGCAATATCTTGTTCACGACGGTATTCTGCAATTTTCAATTGGTTTACTTTTTCCGCTTCTGCAATTTCCGTCGATCTTTCTAATTCTGCTTTTTTCGCTTCTTTTGCAGCTTCTGCACGCTTAATTCTCGTTTCCTTCTCGGCTTCGGCAGTTGCAATATCAGCATCCCTCTTTACTTGGGCAATTCGCGGTTTTCCTAGCGAATCTAAGTATCCATTTTTATCTTTCACTTCTTTAATGGTAAAAGAAACAATCACTAACCCCATTTTCGCTAAATCCTGTGAAGCAACACGCTGTACTTCTTGCGAAAACTTATCTCTATTTTTATAAATTTCTTCTACTGTCATCGATCCAAGAATCGAACGTAAATGCCCCTCTAGTACTTCCTTCGCCTCATTTTCACGATCTTGTTTTGTTTTTCCTAAAAATTGTTCTGCCGCTGTTGCAATCTCTCCAATGGATCCGCCAATTTTTATAATTGCCGTTCCATCAGCCATTACCGGTACTCCTTGTTCTGTGTACACTTCCGGAGTCGTAACTTCTAATTTGCTCGATAATAAACTTAACGGCTGAGATTGTTGAAATACGGGTAGCACGAATGTACCACCGCCGCGAATAATTTTAATTTTATTTCCCGATTCATCCACATGGACATTTTTACCGCCAAGATAGCTTCCTGTAACAATTAATGCCTCATCTGGACTTGCTGTGCGATACTTCGAAATAAAGACAGCAATTAAAGCAATTAATAAGAAGACAACAATAGCAACCACAATCCAAATTCCAATCATTCCTGATTCAAACATACCTTTTCCCCCAATCTCTTATTCTTCATAATGCAGTTGATTATTTTCATATGAAACTACATAGAGTACTCCATCTTTCACCTCAATAACCAGAACCTGTGTGCCTTCAACGATTGGAATATTCTTCACGCTGGCAGCCGGTTTGGCAATCGTTCCACTTTTACTTTCAATAACGACTTCGCCAAAACCGTCTTGAGGAATAGATATAATCGTCTTACCGATTCTCCCCTTCAATGATTCCTCCGTATAGGCAAGAGATTCCTCCGCTGAGGAAAGTGGAATAAGGACAAACAAATTTAGCAATGTGTCGAGAATGAGCGCGATAATAGCAGATATAGCAATAATCAATGCGCTTGATAAAGACGTTACAAGCTCGAATATATATCCGCTCGCAGAAAAAAATGTGATGAATGACAGTACTAAAGTAGGGTGTAAAAAGTTTATCGCTTCTCCAACACCATGCAGTACGTCACCGAAAAAAATATAAAGAATGGTTAAGACACCTGATACAATTAATAGAACTAAGTAAATAGTCTCAATTGATGTTCCGAATATCGTCATCCTCATCATTCCTTCAGATTGAACTTATATATTCTTTTTCTAGCTCTCTCCCTGTTCCTACCTACATTTACGTTACAACTAGATCATTGGTTTCATATAATTTTAAAAAGATTTACAAAATAGCTACTGCAAAAAAAATTCTGCCTAAGGAATAGGCAGTCTATATAAAATATTGTGTATTTTTCCGATAAGATTTACCTAAACGATAGTAGTGATCGACAATCTCTTGGTTTAAGCCTTTAAATTTTTCCGGGACAGGAGGTAAGGCATCTGCTTGTTCCTGTTTCCATACTGCTTTACCTGGTTCTATAAAACGTCCATCCGCGATTTTGACATCATTTGTTACAGTTGCTCCGTGCATAATCACGCAATTTTTACCTATGTTCGCACCATAGATAGATACTCCTTCCCCAATAAAAGTATTCCTACCTATAAATAAGGGACCATGCGGTTGGGCATGATGCAAAATACTTACTTCATCCCCAATATATACACCATATTTTTTGCCTTTTACAACAACATGCTGGTTTGGATGACAGTGGATAACAACAAAGTCTTGAATATTTGTCTTTTTACCGATGTAAAATGGGCCAGCGGAATCAGCACGTATTAAATTATTCCAGCCAATAATTACATCTTCTTCTACAAGTACATCTCCAAATATATATGAATTCGGGCCCACCACAGCTTTAGCACTAACCTTCGGGTACTCTGAATTTGGATTTTCTTCAATTGGAGGATTAAATGAAAGAATTTGTCTTTGTGGATAGATGCCAGTTTGTTTATATTGAAGATCTTCAGCCCCTGCATTAGGCTGCTGCGGCCTCATGGCAGGAGAATATGGATAATATGGGTAGCCTTGATAGTATTGCATATGAAGTACCTCCCCATCTCATAAAATTGTATCAATACATGGGTATTCATGGGGGGATAAAAATATTCGCAACAAACCTTGTTTTTTAGCTCACCTACACCCGCTCCGTGGACTTTATTCTAATTTCTACGGACCAGCTAATCATCAAGATAAAGCGGGATATGCGTACTCAAGCTTGAAAATAAAAGTTTTTCTCTGGAATAAAGAAACTCGCGTCCGGTAAATTTAATTCTAACAACTAGAGGACAAGGATAGCGATATTTTGTATAAAAGCAGTGATTTTCCTATATTTTTTTATAAATATCGAACCCTGTGCCCTCTAAACCCATAAATAGAGTTCATTCTATGAAAATAACGGATGTACCGACCGCCTTGTGCCTCTACCTTAAGACAACAATGAACTATTCTTCGCTTCTGTCTTCCGGGCTAATCCAACCAATAAATAAACAATTGGTGTTGCCACTATGGAAGCGCAAAATTTACATACATATTGCGTTAGAATGAGTACCATTAGTGCAACTATCGGCATCGTTCCTCCAAACGCAATCGATATAAAAATGGCTGTATCCACAAGCTGACTTAACATAGTGGAAGCATTGTTTCTTAGCCATAATTTTTTCGTCCCATGCTTTTTCTTTAATTTGTTAAATACATAGACATCCAGGTTTTGACTTACTGCATATGACGCAAGGCTTGCAATAATCACTCGGAAGCTTCCACCTAGAATCGTTTTAAATTCTGATTGATGACCGAAAACAGGTGCAGCCGGCAATTGAATCGTAATAAAAATAAAGATTAAAGCAAGTAATTGTGTAATAAGACCCGCTTGCACAGTCCTTCTACCTGTTTCCTTACCGTAAACCTCTACAATGACATCTACTATTGGATACGTAAAAATATAAATAATGGCTGCAGCAGGCAGAACTGCCCAGTGACCAATGCTGAACAGCTTCACCGCTACGATATTCGCTAAAATTAACAATCCGACAAACAAGCCGTTTAAATATAACAACATATTATCGGTTATCCACTTTCTCAGGGTATAAATCATGATTCATTAAACGGAAATTAGCCATTTCCTCATACTTCGTTCCAGGTTTTCCATAATTGCAATAAGGATCAATGGATATACCGCCACGAGGCGTAAATTTCCCCCATACTTCAATATAACGGGGATCTAAAAGTTGGATTAAGTCATTCATTATTATGTTGACACAATCCTCATGGAAATCTCCATGGTTTCTAAAGCTAAATAAATACAGCTTTAATGATTTGCTCTCGACAATCTTTTTATCAGGGATGTAGCTGATGTACATAGTTGCATAGTCTGGCTGGCTAGTAATTGGACACAACGATGTGAATTCAGGACAATTGAATTTAACAAAATAATCCCGATTCGAATGTAAATTATCTACAGATTCTAAAATTTCGGGTGCGTACTCAAATTTGTATTTGGTTCCTTGATTCCCCAACAAGGTTAAATCCTTTAATCCTTCTTCTTGTGTTCTTCCTGACATAAAAAAATCCTCCTTAATATGTACCGTGACATTTAAGAGAGGGTAGTTTCATAGCATTTCAATTGGATAAAAAAAGCCACGTCCGTTATGGACATGGCTGTTATTTCAACATGTATCCATAGTTTTTTATAGAGGGTTTTGTGCTATGAACCTCTCCCGCATGTACGGGTATTTAATTGAACATTAATAGATTAATAAATTCTTTAAAATCTGTCAACTGGATATTTTTAGGAAAGAGCGTTCTCTAAATCCTCAAGAAGATCCTCTATATCCTCTATCCCAACAGAAATGCGGATAAGTCCATCTTCAATTCCTAATTCATGACGGCGTTCTTTCGGAATAGAAGCATGTGTCATTAAGGCAGGAATAGAAATTAAGCTTTCCACTGCTCCTAAACTTTCTGCAAGGGTAAAGTATTTTACCTTTTTCAGAACATCAAGAGCTTTCGCTTCTGATTCAACCGTAAAGGAGATCATTCCTCCGAAACCTTCTGATTGTTCGCTGTGGATGTCATGGCCAGGATGATTTACAAGACCAGGGTAATAAACTTTTTGCACATTTTTATGTTCTAACAAAAAGTCGACAACCTTCTTTGTATTTTCTTCAATTTCTTCCATCCGCACACCTAAAGTCTTAATTCCACGGATTAACAACCAACTATCTTGAGGTCCTAAGATGCCCCCTGTAGAGTTTTGAATAAAATGAACATCTTCGCCTAATTTATCGTCATTCACGACAACTAATCCAGCTACAACATCACTGTGTCCACCCAAATATTTGGTAGCACTATGAAGCACTATATCTGCCCCAAGTGCAAGCGGATTTTGCCAATATGGAGTACTAAATGTATTATCCACAATAAGCTTAAGATCATGTCCTTTAGCAATCTCACTTACCGCTCTAATATCGGTAATTTTCAATAATGGATTTGTTGGTGTTTCGACGTA